>Ga0073899_10001855_pt1 | contig 19234 bp, 22 predicted proteins | sample KloWWTmetaKNB5Ph_FD_88975 | JGI IMG/M metagenome (GOLD analysis project Ga0073899, IMG submission 88975) | Active sludge microbial communities from Klosterneuburg, Austria, studying microevolution and ecology of nitrifiers - Klosterneuburg... | ecosystem: Engineered > WWTP > Aerobic digester >... | reverse complement strand
CGCGCTGGCGCATCGTAGCGCAACGGCCGCCGCCAGCGGGTATGCATCGGCCGCGAGCACGAGCGACTTGACCATTCCCAGGCCCATACCGCGTGCTCGTCGACGGGACGGTCGTGGCCGAGCGCGAAGGCCACGGACCGCGTTCTTCTGACGCCGCGATCAGAACGCGCCGCCGATCGACAGCATGCGCGGCGTCGGCTCGTCGCTGGCGCGCGACAGGTAGGCGGCGTCGATGATCTGCGCGACGACCATGCCAGCGGCGACGCCGGCCAGCGCGCCGGGCCAGCAGCTCAGCTCCTCGTCGTCCTCCCCGCGCTGGCCGCTGTGCAGGCCGCAGCCGATCGCGGCGCCGACCAGCGGTACGGCGAGCCGCACGCCGAAGCTCTCGCCAGCGCGCGCCCACTTGCCGTACGCGGCGTGGACGATCGGCGCGCCGAGCGCGTAGCCGACCATGCCGGCCGGCGCCGTGCTGGCGACGTTGAACACGCCGGCGGCGATCGCGACGTCCGAGATGAGATCGATGGCGATCACCGGTGCTCGATCGGCGTCATCGGCGCGCGCCAGCCGCGGCGCGAGCGCCACGATCGCGATCGCGATCGCCCACGCGCAGACCTTCGGCGACGAGGTGTCGTTGCGGCGACCCATGGATCGTGCGCATGCATCTCGCGCGCCGCGACGCCGACCGCGCGCGGATGCGGTGGCGCGCAGCGGTGTCGAGGTCTTGACGTCAGGGATCGCACGGCGCCCGACGCGTGTGCGGCCGCGCACGATTAGACCGGGCCGGTCGGCGGTCCGTATGCACGAGGGTGACCCGCCTCGCTGTACTGACGCTCCTCCTCTCGATCGCTGCGTGCGCGTCCTCCTCCCCGGCGCCGCGCGCGGCCGCACCGCCACCGCCGCTGGCCAGCGACGGCTCGTCGGGGATCGCCGGCACGGTCGCGATCCTCACCGGCGACCACATGCCGCCGATGCCGCCGGGCGCCGACGCGCCGACGCCGGCCGCGGGCGCGCCGGTCCACGTCTTGCGCGGCGCGCACGCGCTGATGGCGGTGATCGATCGCGGCAGCGCGGACTACGTGGGCATCGTCACGACCGATCGTGATGGGCGCTTTCGCGTGGCGCTGCCCGCGGGTACGTACACGGTGCTGACCGAGCACGCGGGCGCGCCGTACCTCAACTGCTTCAGCGGCGATGGCACCTGGTGCACGGTGACCGTGGCGGATGGTGCGTGGAGCGAGACCCAGATCGTCGACTCGGCGGACGCGACCTTCTGAGGTCGGCGCTGTGCGAGGCGCCACGGCGGCGGGCCGCGCGACTTGCGGCACGGCCGGCGGTGCGCGATCGTCCCGCATGGCTGGACGAGTCATCCTCGCGGGCGTCGCGGCGGTCGCGATCACGACGTCGGCCGCGCGGCCGGCGCGGGGCGAGGACGGCGAGACCTATCGCGGCACGATGGCGATCGTCGACGTGACCAGCGTGGCGGTGATCGCGAGCGCGGCCGCGGGCGAGTCGGCGCCGGGGATCGCGATCGGGTTCGCGGGCTACGCGTTCGGCAGCCCGATCGTGCACGCGGCCCACGGGCGCTGGGGCACCGCCGGTCTCGCCTTCGGCCTGCGGGTCGGTGTGCCGGCGGTGGCGGCCCTGATCGGCTGTGGCGCCGGCAAGAGCGGCAAGCACGGCGGCATCGGCGACGCGTTCGGCTGCCTGGCCGGCGGCGCGCTGGCGTCCGGCGTGGCGGTGGTGGCCGGGGTGATCATCGACTACGCGGTGCTGGCGTCGGTCGACGACTCGCCGATGCCGATGATGTTGAGCTACGGCGTCGCCTTCTAGCCGGCGGCGGGCTAGCTCTTGCAGCGACGCGCGAGCAAGCCGGTGGCGAGCGCGAGGTCGAGGTCGGCGACGAGCAAGCCGGCCTCGCCGTAGGGCTGGTAGGCGAGCAGGGTGCCGTCGGGGTTGGCGATCGCCGAGGTCGTCGCCGAGCCCGCGCTGGCGTAGTTGACGCTCGCGAAGTAGCAGGTGTTCTCGGCCGCGCGGCACAGCACGGCCTTCTCGTGGAAGGTGTTGGCCGGATCGGCGAACGTCGTCGGGCGATACCCGCCGGGCTCGGCGGGATGGTAGTGCGGGTGGAACACCACGTGGGCGCCGCGCCGCGCCGCGAAGCGCACGGTCTCGGGGTAGCGCCAGCCCTCGTGGCAGATCACCACGCCGAACGCGAGGTCGTCGGTCTGGAACACCTGGCGCTCGTGGCCGGGCGCGTAGGTGTCGTCCTCGCTCGGATCGAGCTGCACCTTGTCCTGGAAGCCGAGGCGCGCGCCGCGCGCGTCGATCACCAGCGCCGTCGGGACCACCGCGCCGTCGACGATGCGCTCGGTGCCGAGCACGACCACGACCCTGGCCGCGGCGGCCGCCTGCGCGATCGCGCCCCACGCGCGCTCCAGGAACCCGGCGTCGGGGGCGGGCGGCGCGTGGCCGAGCCCGCGGTACCCGGGCACGTAGCATTCGGGGAAGCACACGACCCGCGCGCCGGCGCGGCCCGCGCTGGCGACGGCGTCGACGGCGAGCGCGATCGACTGATCGGGTGACGCGGGATACGGCAGGTTGGCGAGCGCGATCCGCACCATCGCTGGAGTCTAGAGCGGATCCGGCGCCCCTCAGCGATCGCGGCAACAGCGGAAGCCGATCTCGTAGAAGCGGAACGTGTCGCCGTGGACCAGGACGTTGCTCTGGCAGGTCCGGGCCTCGGCCCAGTAGCGGCCCTTGAGGTTGCCGTGGAACTGCGGCTGGCCGCCGTCGCGGCGCCGGGTCCACTCCTCGACGTCGCCGACCAGATCGTAGACGCCGGCGGGGCCGACGCAGCCGGCCCGCGCGCCACCGCCGCTGCCCTGGTACAGCGCCGCGACGTGATCGGCGGCGGCGGCGGCGGTCGGCGACACGGATCGCGCCGCCGTCAGCAGCGCGGCCAGCGAGTCGATCGTCGGGCTCGACGCCGCGGCCGGCCAGCCGTTCAACAGCGACTGAGTGTACGCGCGCCAGGTCGCGTCGTCGTTGCACGTGCCCGGCACCCGCGTCGCGCCGTACGGGTACGCCAGGCCGTCGGGGCCGGCGCACGCGGCCAGCCACTCGTCGTCGAAGCACAGCCGGCGACCGCGCGCCGCGCACCACGCCTCGGCCTCGACGAACGTGTACATCACCAGCGGCAGCGCGCCGGCGCGGTTGGGCGCCTCGTAGCGATCCATGCACGCGGCGCCGACCTCGACCATGTCGGCCGGGCAGACGGGGGCGTCGAGCGATGCCCCGTCGGGCGGCCCGTCGACCGACGCGTCGGGCGGCCCGTCGCTCGCGCCGCCGCACGCGCCCAGCGCGGCCATCGCGGCGGCGATCGCGGTCAGCGGGACGGTCGCGTGCATCGCGCGATTGTACGCGCGCCGCCGCGCCGCGCGCGCGGCTTGCGCCGTCGCTGCGCGCGTGGTCACGTCGTGGCGTGCGTCTGGCGTGGCTGACCGACATCCACCTCGACTTCGTGACGCCCGCCGAGGTCGCCGCGCTGGCGCAGGCGATCGACGCCCGCGGCGCCGACGGTGTGGTCGTGACCGGCGACATCGCGACCGGCCCGACGGTGGTCGCGCAGCTCGAGGCGCTGGCCGCCCCGCTGGCCCGCCCGGTGTGGTTCGTGCTCGGCAACCACGACTTCTACGGCGCGTCGATCGCGTCGGTCCGCGCCGAGGCCCGCGCGCTCACCGCGCGGCACACGCACCTGCGCTGGCTGCCCGCCGCCGGCGTGGTCCGGCTCGACGCGGCGACCGCGCTGATCGGCCACGACGGCTGGGGCGACGGCCGCCTCGGCGATCTCGCGGGCACGCGCGTGTTCCTCAGCGACTTCGTCTACATCGCCGAGCTGGCCGGGCTGGCGCAGGCCGCCTGGGCGCCGGTGCTGGGCGCGCTGGGCGACGAGGCGGCGGCGGCGCTGGCGCCGGCGCTGGCCGAGGCCCTGACCTGGGCGCGGCACGTCGTGGTCGCGACCCACGTGCCGCCGTTCCGCGACGCGTGCTGGCACGAGGGCGCGATCTCCGACGACGACTGGCTGCCGTTCTTCACCTGCGCGGCGGTCGGCGAGGTGCTGCGCGCGGCGATGATCGCGCGCCCCGACGCGCGCGTGACCGTGCTGTGCGGCCACACCCACGGCGCCGGCGCCGTCGACGTGCTGCCCAACCTGCGGGTCGTCACCGGCGGCGCCGACTACGGCGCGCCGGCGCTGCAGGACGTGCTCGTCCTGTAAGTGCCCGCGATGATGGGTGGTGTCCGGAGCACGGCTCTTTTTCTTCCGAACGCTGTCACATCGTGCGCGGCGCGCGCGCTACCTCCACGATGACGCTCTCGAACTCGAAGCACGGCTTCCTCCTCTTCACCGCGGGGCTGGTCGGCTGCGCCGCGGGCGCCGCGCGCCCGCACGTGCAGCCGGTGCCGGCGCTCTCGGTGGTGGCGCCCACGACCGTCGCGCCTGCGGCGGCGGACCAACGCGAGCACTTCGACGAGCTGTGGTTCGTCCCGCCGGCGGGCTGGAGCCGCATCGACGCCACCAACGCGCAGCACGCGATCTACATGCAGTTCGACCTCGGCACGCGCGAGCACAAGATCCCGGGCTTCTGCATGTTGCGGGTGTCGCGCACGCAAGCCGCACGCGGTGAGGTGGGCGAGGAGCTGGCCCGCGAGTGGGCCCGGGTGATCGTCGATGGTGGGAAGCGACCCGTGCCGATGATCCCGTCGACGAACACGCTCGTCATCGCCGGCTGGACCCTGGCGGCCGGCATCGGCGAGTATCAAGGCGTCGCCGCGCCGCAGGTCTCGGTCATGATCGCCTACCAGCGGGGCAACCGGGTCGCGTTTGGCCAGGTGGACAGCGTCGTCGGGACGACCTGCCGGGCCGAGGGCGAACGCGCGCTCGCGACGATCGGTCCGCAGGCACCGGCGGCGGAGCAGCGCCCCGTCACGGCGACGGCGACGCCGTGAGCGTCGCCAGGTCGGCGGTGGCGGCCTTGGCCATCAGGCGTCCGCGCGCGCCGATCGACGCGGCGTAAGCCAGCGTGCGGCGGAGGTGGCGCCTCACCGCGGCCTGGTCGCCGCGGTTGTGCGCCACCCAGGCGAGCTGGTAGTGCGCGAAGCCCCGGACCTCGAGCCCGGCCGAGGCGTGCGTGGCCGCCGCGGTGAACGCGCCGGTCGCGGCGTCGAGCTCCCCCGCGGCGAACGCCCGCTCGCCGATCCGGAGCTCCGCGTCGGCGGCCAGCGGGCAGCCTGGGCACGCGGCGATCAGCGCCGCCGCGTCGTCGTCGGCGGCGGCCGCGTCGCCGAGCCAGGCGTGGGCGCTCATGCGGAGCTGCAGCGCCCGCGCTCGCCGATGCGGCGGCGCGCTCGGCGGGGGCAGCTCCACCGCGGTGGCCGCGCGCCACGCCTCGGCGGCCCGCCGCCGCGCGGTCGCGGCGGCGACAGGATCCCGCGCCTGGTCCGCCACGGCCGCGGCGAGCCCCTGGTCGCGGCCCACGATCATCCACCGCTCGGCCTCCTCGACGCGATCGCGCGGCGGCCGCCCCGGCGCGACCGCCGGCAGCGTCACGATCGTGATCAGCGACGCGTCGGGGCGCTTGAGGGCAGCCGGCTGGGCGACGGCGCCACCGCTCTCGATCGCGACGAACCCCAGGACGACCGCGACGGCGGGGCGCATGGCGATTCGACACCGCCGAGGGCCCGCGGTTTCACGTCGTGCGCGCTCACGCGGCGCGGGCGGCGCGCAGGTGCGCCACCAGGTTGTCGAGCGTCTTGGCGGTGCCGACGTCGACGCCGTGCTGCAGGAACTGGGCGAGGTGCTCGGCCGACGCGCAGCGGATCGTGACCCGCATGTGGGTCGCGCCGTCGCGTGCGGTGAGGCTGACGGTGCCGGCGGCGCCGAGCGCGTCGAACTCGAGCCGCGCCGGCCGCTCGATGACGCGGTAGGTACCGGCGAACGGCGGGCTGTGGGCCTGGTTGACGAACTCGAACGCGCCGCCCGGGCGCAGGTCGACGCGGCACGACGCGAGCGGCGTGCCGGTCGGATCCCACCAGCGCGTCAGGTGCGCGGGCTGGGTCCAGGCGTCGAAGACGTCCTCGGGCGGCGCCACGAACGTGCGCTCGAAGGTGATCGTGAACGTCTGGTGGTCGATCGTGGTGCCGGTCGCGGCGGGCGGGATCATGGGCGCTCCTTCTTGGTCGTGCGCTTGGTCATCGTGGCGAGGTGGCCCTCGAGATTGTCGAAGCGGCGCTCCCACTGCTCGCGGAACGGCCGCAGCCAGGCGTCGATGTCCTGGAGCGAGCCGCCGACGACGAGCTCGCGGGGGCGGCGCTGCGCGTCCTTGCCCTGCCGGATCAGGCCGGCCTCCTCGAGGATGCGCAGGTGCTTGGAGATCGTGGGCTGGCGCAGCCCGAACGGCTGGCCCAGCTCGGTGACGGTCGCCGGGCCGCTGGCGAGCCGCGCGAGGATGGCGCGCCGCGTGGGATCGGCCAGCGCCGCGAACGTCCGGTCGAGGGTGGCTGCTTGCATCGCCAAAAGGGAATATAGCCGATTGGCTATATTGTCAAGCGCCGATCGCCGCGCGGCTGCGCGTCACGGGCTGGTCGGCGGCGCGATCGGGCGCGCCACGCCGGGCGTCTCCTCGAACGTGCCGTGCCACATCAGCAGCGGCGTCCAGCCACCAGCGAGCGCCGCCAGCGCCACCGCGACGGTCCGCGCGGCCGGCGTCGCGGTCCAGTCGTCGGCCGCGGGAGCGGCGCCGTGCTCGCCGTGCTCGTCGTGCTCGGCCCACGGGTTGCCGGTGGGCTCGCGGTTCGGATCGGCCACCGGATCGGCGTCGACGCGCCGCCGCCGCCAGTCGTCCCGGGCGACGCCGGCGCCGAAGTGGTGCGTGACGCACGCGGCGACGGTCACCGCCAGACACAACCCGAGGACGCGCACCGATGGTCCGACTCGGCGCGCGCGCGATGGGTTGCCGGCGGCGCCGGCCGCGCGATCTCCCACGTGGAATGCCGCCCGCGCGATCGCGCGCCTTCGCCGCGCGTCGATCCGCCGCGCGGAATGGGGCTTGCGGCGCCCTCGCATCGGCGCAAGCTCCGGGGCATGGACGCGGCGCATCGGTTCCTGTTCGTCCTCGGCAGCACCCGGGTCGGCGGCAACAGCGAGCGGCTCGCGAGGGCCGCCGCCACGCACCTGCCGCCCGGCGCGACCGCGCGGTGGGAGCGGCTCATCGACGATCCGCTGCCGCCGTTCTTCGACACCCGACACACGACTGGCTACGCAGCGCCCGGCGGCGCGGGGCTGCGCTGGGTCGAGGCGACCCTGGCGGCGACCGACCTGGTCATCGTGACGCCGGTCAACTGGTACAGCGTGGCCTGGCCAGTGAAGCTGTACCTCGATCACATGAGCGGGTGGATGCGGGTGCCGGAGCTGGCGTTCGCCAAGACGATGGCCGGCCGCTCGCTGTGGGCGGTGGTGGTGGACTCCGACGACGAGGCCGCGGGCACCGCGGCGCCGGTGGTCGACGCGCTGCGCCGGACCGCGGACTACCTCGACATGCGCTGGCGCGGCGCGCTGCTGGGCCACGCGAACCGCCCCGGCGAGATCGCCGCCGACCAGGCCGCGTTGGCCGCGGCCACGACGTTCTTCGCGGCGTGAACGATCAGCGCCGGACCCGCACCTGCGGCAGGTGATCGCCGCGGCGCGCCGCCCGCGCTGCCCGCCACCGGCCCGCCAACACCAACAGGCACACGGCGGCGCCGACCAGCTCGAGCGTCAGTAGCGCGGCGTCGAACAGCATGTTGCCGTCGCTGACGTACACCGAGTCGGGCAGGTAGCACTCGTCGCCGTCGCAGCGCACGACGAGCACGTCATCGACGCGGTGGCGCGCGGCCTGCTCGGTGGACAGCTGGATGGTCCACGCGTCCTCGCGGCGCGCCGGATCGGTGAGCGCAAACTCCTGCGTGTCGGCCGAGAGCCGCCGCACCGGGTAGGCGAGGCGCAGCGTCCGCGGCTCGATGCCGTCGAGATCGCCGCGCAGCTTCGCCATCACCAGCAGCTTGTGGCCGGTGAACGCGGCCAGCGCCAGCGCGGCCAGCGCGCCCACCGCGAACAGCCGGTAGCCGGGCCGCGGCGCAGCGGCGGTTGCGAGCGGCGGGGCGTCCGTCATGCCCGGACGGTACCGCGCGGGAACAGCTCGTGCTGCCGCGACAGCGCGACGCCGCGCCGCGCGAGCGACTCGCGGATGACCGCGGCCACCGTCCCCAGCGCGGTGTCGCCGGCCTCGAGCCGCGCGCCGTCGGAGAGCACGATCCGGACCGCGTGCTCGTCGCCCGAGCGCGGGCCGCCGTAGGTCGCGTACGCGACGTGGCGGACGACGTGGCCGACGGCGACGACGTCGTGGGGCCGGACCCGCAAGACCCGGGCGAACGGGGACTCGGCCGAGCGCGCAGCGAGCCGGCGGCCCAGCCAGCGGAACCCGACGACCGCCGCCGCCAGCGTCGCCGCGGCGACGACGAGTGGTATCGAGGTCAGGAACTCGCGGCGCAACAACGCCGCGGAGCCGAGCAGCGCGCCGGTCGCCGCGCCGCAGGTCGCCACCACGGCGGTGAGCTCGAACAGGAGGCGTAGGTCCTCGCGGTCGCGCGCGTGGCCCTGGTGGAGCGGGAACAAGGGCAGGTCGATCGGTTGCACGGCGCCACCGTGCATCGCCACGCGCAGGGGCACTACTCGCCGCCGGCCTTCCGGAATCAGGCGCGATGTCGAATGGTTGCGTGCTGCAACGAGCGTGGGCTCGCCGACGCTCGCGGCCGCGGCGCGTGCCGGCCGCCGCCTGGTCACGTGCCGAGGATCGTCTTGAACTTGCAGACGGTCTTGCCGAACATCAACAGGTCGTTGTCGACCAGCTCATGGCGCTGCACGCGGCGCTCGTTCGCGAACGTGCCGTTGGTCGAGTTGTTGTCGACCAGCGTGAACCCGCTCGGCGACATCACGATCCGCGCGTGGTCGGTGCTCATGTAGCCGTCGCCGAGCACGATGTGCGCGTCGGAGGTGGTGCCGATGCGCGTCTCGCCGTACTGCAGCTTGAACGTCTGGAACGATCGATCGCCCTGGATCGGGACGATCCAGCCCACCACGGGCAGGCCGTCGCCGCCGGTGACGTTGACCATCATCGTGCGCACCGGGTTGGGCGGCGCCGCGGCGATCGACGCGATCGACCCGATCGACGCGGCGGGCGCGATCGCGGGGCGCGGCGGCGACGTCGGCGCCCGTCGGAGCGCCGCCGCGCCGAGGCCCAGCGCCACCAGCCCCGCCGGGATCGCCAGCCACAGCCACCACCGCCCGCCGGCGGGAGCGCCGCCCCACCGCGGCGCCATCAGCACCACCACCGGGCGCTCGCCGGCGGGCTCGACGTAGTTGACGATCGGTTCGTCGCCCAACAAGAGCTGCAACGGGTGCTCGCGCCCGTCCCACACGAAGCCGGCCTTGGTCCGCGTCCGCGGATCGATCGTCTGCCCGGGGAACTCCAACGTGTAGCGGCTGTTGAGCGCCAGCACCGCCTCGGTGATCGCCGCGCGCAGCTCGTCCTGATCGTCGACCCGGGCGACCTTGCCGTCGGCCAGCTTGTCGAGCGCGGCGCGTGAGGTGCGGATCGTCGCGGGGTCGTCCGGGATGTAGTCGGTGACGTAGGTCGGATAGAAGACGAACACCTCGACGCCGGCGTCGTCGAGCTGGCGCTTGATCCCCGCGACCGCGCTGCCGCCGCTGGCGTCGAACCCGTCGGAGAACACCAGCAGCGCCTTGCGCCGCATGCCCATCCGCGTGAGCGTCTGCTGCGCGAGCCGCAGCCCGGCGACCAGCTCGCGCGAGGTCTTGCCCTCCTGGACCTGCGGGTCGCCCAGCCGATCCGCGGAAAGATCGGTCAGCGGGCCCTCGAAGCGGGTCTCGGCGTCGGTGCTGTAGACGATCAGCGCGCCCTTGGAGCCGGGGGGGCCGGCGCTGGAGACCGTCGTCGGGATGGCGTCGTCGGTGTCGAGGGCGGCCAGCCCTCCGTAGATCGCGCCGTAGACCCCAGGCGTGACCTTGGCGACCTTGCACGGCGGCGCGCCCGCGGGCGGGCTGTCCGTGCAGCTCTGGGCCTGCTTGTAGGAGTCGTTGCCGAAGTAGTACTCGTGGCCCTCGACCAGCACGACCAGCCCGAGCGGCTCGGTCGACAGGTGGTACGGGATCGCGCGCGTCGGCTTGACCCCGCCGAGGCCCTTCACGTCGGACGGATCGTGGCGGAGCACGAACGCGCCCCAGGTCTCCCTGGCCGGCAGCGGCTCGCCGACCACCTTGACCCGGATCGACGGCGGCGGGTGACGCTGCTGCGCCGTCGGCTCGCCCGGCACCACCTCCGCGGTCCACGTCAGATCGGCGAGCGCCGGCGCGGCCCACAGCGCGAGCGCGACGACGGCGAACACGAAACGCGGCTGAGACATGCAGGGCCTCCGGAGCGGTAGTCCCTCCGTGACAGCGGTGGTGACGTGCAAGGTGCGGCAGAGGTCTGCAAGCGACGTTCCGATCGTGCCCGGCCGCCGAGCGCGGGCCGCCGCGGACGTTGTCGACGGCGGTGGACGGCCACGCCGGCTGCGTCCGTCGGAGTGGACGGCGGCGTCGCCCAGCCCCGGAGCGGCGGGTGTTATCGTCGCGGCGCTGGGTAGGGGCAGGGCAACGACCGAGCGCGACGACGTCGCGGGGGACACGAATGCAACGAGGCATGCTGGTTCGAGGGATCGTCGTGGCGGGCGCCGGGGTGCTCGCCGTCGGTGTCGGGTGCGGGCCGCGCGTTACCACCGGCGCTGGCGGTGGGCCATCGATCGGCGGCGGGCCCGCCGACGGCGACGGCGGCGTAGTCGCGGCGCCAGCGCTGCCGGATGGCGACTACGCGTGCGCGCTGACCAGCCACGGCACGACCTTCCCTTCCTACCTGTGCCGGGTCGCGACCGTGGCCGGCGTGACCCGGCTGGTCAAGCTGGAGGGCTCGCACCGAGTGCGCGGCACGATCAGCGTCGACGCCGTCGATCGCGTGGGCTTCCGCGGCGAGTTCTACTGCGCGGGCGGCGGGTGTCAGCGGCCGCTCGACACCACGTTCGCGCGCGCCGGCGACGGCACGTGGACCGGCGACATCGGCGACGGCGACCTGCTGCGCCTGGAGCCGCGCCCGGACGGGATGTACGCGGGCGCGGGCTACGGCGCCGACGCGTGGGCCGACGACGGGTACGGCGGGGCGGGGTACGGCGGGGCGGGGTACGGCGGGGCGCTGACCGCCTGGGTCGCGGCGCCGATCGATCGCGCGGTGCCCGCCGGCGAGACGCCGCCTGATCCCGTGACGGCGCCGCTGCCGGTCGCGCCGCGCGCGGGCGATGTCCACACGGGGCGGGCGCTCGAGGTGATCGTCCGCGACGTCGCGGAGCGCGAGGCGCGGCTGCAGAGCACATTCAGCCGCGCCCCCGATCGACCGGCGCAGATCCTGGGCGTCGCCGCGGCGTACCGCGAGCTGCGGTCGGCCGCCGTCGCCGGTCTCGAGGCCGCCACCGATGCCGGCGAGCGCACCGCGCTCGAGCAGACGGTCGCGGCCGCGGCCAGCGCCGAGGCGCGCCACCTCGCCTCGCGCCTCCAGCTGTACCCCAAGTGGTGCGCCGCGGCCGTCGCGTCCGACCCATCCCGATCGACCGGGTGCGCCGACGAGGCGCTGTGGCTGCTGGGGCGCGCGTACGAGGCCCAGGGCCAGCTGGCCGGCGCGCGCAAGACCTACCTGCAGCTGATCCAGGACTGGCCGCAGTCGGCGTTCGTCCCCGAGGCGTACTTCGCCTTCGGCGAGCTGTTCCTCGCCGAGGGCAGCGCCGATCCGTCCAAGCTCGCGCTCGCGCAGCAGTCGTTCGCGCAGGTGACCGGGAGCGCGGCGCACGCGAGCCCGCTGTGGGGGTACGCGCAGCAGCGCCTGGGCCGGATCGCGTGGCGCGGTGGTGACGACGCGCGCGCGCTGGCCGCGCTGAAGAACGCGATCGAGTACGGCCAGCAGTACGCGTCGACGCCGGGCGCCGCGGCGGTCGCGGCCGCGGCCCGCGTCGAGCTGGTGGCGGTCTACGCGCGCGCGTATCCACCGATGCAGGCGCGCGCGTTCATGACGTCGCTCGCCGGCGACCGCGCGGACGTCGCGCCGATGCTCCTGCGCCTGCGGCGGTACTACCTCGCCGCGCGGGCGTACGCGCAGCTGACCGACCTGGACCACGATCTGATCACGCGCGGCGTGCCGGGCGCGTGCGAGCGCGCCGTCGAGCGCGTCACCCTCGCCGGGTTTGGCGGTGGCATCGCCCGGGCGATCGCCCACGGCGAGGCCACGCGGCTGCTCGACCTGGCGAGCGAGCTGGCGCGACGCGGCGATCCCACCGAACCGAGCTGCCTCGCCGAGGCGGTCTCGGTGGTGGGTGCGCTGGCGATGGCGTGGGACGCTGACGCGGTGGGCGTGGTCGGCGGCCCTGCGGGCGATGGCGATCGCTCGACGCGGGCGCTGGCCGCCGCGCTGTACGCCGCGCTGGGCAGCTTCACCGACGCGCAGATCGCGGCGGCGCCGTTCGCGCGGGTGGGTGGCGCGACGCGGCCGACCCGCGCGCAGCTCGCCGCCCGGGGTGCGCAGCTCGCGGGTGCGGGCGACTGACCTGCGTCGAGCTCAGCGCGTCACGCCGATCATCAGCGTCGAGGTGCGCTTCGTGAACCGCGGGACCCGCGCGCTGGCGAGCGCGCGCTCGACGCAGCGCGCGTCGGCCCGGCTGGCGCCGCCGACGCGGACCCGGCGGACCGCGCCGGCGCTGCTGAACGTGATCGCGGCCGTCACCCGGCCGCCGCCGGTGACGCACGCCTGCGCGGCGGGCAACAGCGGCGCGAGCGCCGCGTGGATGGCCGCGGTGCTCGGCTGGTCGGGCGGCGGCGGCGCGGCGTTCGCGTGCGCGGTGAGCCAGGCGGCCCAGCGGTCGCGGGCGGCCCGTCGCGCGGCGGGCGGCCCGTCCCACGCGTACGGTCCGTTGGCCATCCACGCGGCCTCGAAGCGGCGGGTCGCGCCCGAGCGCGGATCCTCGGTCTGGCCGCGCCGCACGCCGAACCACGCCGCGACCGCGCACTCGAGCGCGCGGCTGGCGTGCATGCGCGTCATCGGGTCGGCCGCGTCGAGCAGCGACAGCACCGCCCGCGCGCCGTCGAGGCCATGGCCGCACAGCGCCCACACCGCCGGCGTGTAGTCGGCGTGGAGCGGATCGGGATCGGCGTCGATCGACGCCACCAGGCTGGCGATCGTCGGGACCGGCGGGATGGCTCGCGGCGTGGGCTGGGCGTGCGCGACGGCGGCGACCGCGGCCAGCAGCGCGGACGAGACGAGCAGGCAGCGCGGGGGCACGGGCGCTTGGACCGCCCGCGGGGCCGAAGCCTTGGGTCTCTGGATGTGCCGTGGCGCACGGGGACGCGCGACGCGCGGCGCACGACCGCGGCCCCGGTGCAGAATCGAGCCATGGGCAGGTTCGTGCTTGCGGTGATGATCGTGGCGGCGTGCGACCACGGCGGCGGCCCCGCCATCGACGCCGCGACCGACGGCACCTTCGACGGGACGGGGGGCGGGCCCGACGCGGGGCTGGGCTCGCTCACGTGCGACGAGCTGGCCGCGCAGCTGCGCGCCCGCGCGGCCGCGACGTCGCGGCAGTGTTCGGCGCCGAGCGATTGCGAGCTCGACGGCTACCCGGTCGACTTCAGCGGCACGCCGACCTGCAACTGCGGGGCGACGTGGTCGTCGAGCTGCGGTGGCGCCGCGGTGAACGCGGCGGCGTGGGCCGCCGACGCGACCGCCGGGGCGCTCAGCGCCGAGTGGATCGCCCGCTGCATCGGCGGCACCAACGGCGTGTGCGATTGCACCCGCGGCACGGTGTCGTGCGTCGACGGGACCTGCCGGGGCACGACCTACGACTGCTTCCACCCGTTCGACGCCGGCGTGCGGTGACGGCGCGCGCGGTCAGTCGTCGGCAGCGGCGGCGTCGGCGTCCGCGACCAGCGCGACGATGATCGCGTCGCCCGAGTCGGGGTACGCGTAGCCGAGGTGCAGCGCCGGCGCGCGGTTGATCCGGGCCAGGCCGTCCTCGGCGACCAGCCGCGTCAGCGCCCGGGCGATCACGAACCGGACGTGGCCCTCGAGCCAGCCGTCCTCGCCGCCGACGTTGAGCGCGGCGTACGCCGGCGAGAGCACGAACGGCGTGACGCTGATCGTGAACTCGTGCAGCTCGCCTTCGCCGAGCGCGTAGTCGCCGTAGCGCGGATCGAACGTGCTGGCCTGGGTGCGCAGCGCGGTCGTCCGCGCGGTCTGCCAGTGGTCGGGGGCCCCGGTCAACCGGGGCAGCAGCGCGCGCAGCTCGGCGTTGCGGGCCCGCGCGCCGGCGGCGTTGCGCGCGGCGGTGTCGGCGACGACCTCGTACCAGCCCTTGTACGGGTCGGCCCACAGCACGATCGCCGCGATCGGCTCGTCGGCGTGGTCGTCGGCGAGCCGGGCGATCGCGGTGCGCAGCTCGCCCAGCAGCTGGTCTTCGAGCGCGCGCCAGTCGGGCGGGGCCTGATCGTCGGTGGTCATCACGCCGAGCGTACCCGACCGCCGGCGACCGCCGCGACGCGCTACCGATCCTTGCCGCGCGCCTGCAGTCGTCCGACCAGCTACCCGGTCGCTGCCGGGCGGGGTGATGGACGGCGTGCTACCTATGACGGCTCATGCGCATCGCCGTCGGTGGTCTGGTCGTGTCCCTGCTGGCCGCCTGTGGAGGCGATCCATCCCCGGCGGTCGACGCCGGGCCCGACGCGATGGGCGAGCCCGACGCGCTGGTCGACGCCGGCGGTCCCGACGCGCGGCCGACCACGTTCGGCGGCGCGCGCCCGGCCACGCTGGTGGTCCCGGCCTCGTACGATCCGGCCACCCCGACGCCGCTGGTGCTGGTGCTCCACGGCTACAGCACCAACACCACCTACGCCGCGCCGCTGTTGCAGCTGACCGCCGCCGCGTCGTCGGCCGGGTTCCTGATGATCGCACCGGCCGGGACCGCCGACAGCAGCGGCAGCCACTTCTGGAACGCGACCGACGCGTGCTGCAACTTCGAGAACAGCCAGGTCGATGACGTGGCCTACCTCGACGGGCTGATCACCGAGATCAGCGCCGCGTACAACGTCGACCCCAAGCGGATCTACGTGGTCGGCCACTCCAACGGCGGCTTCATGGCGTACCGGATGGCCTGCGCCAAGGCCGACCGGATCGCGGCGGTCGTGTCGGTGGCCGGCGCCACGTTCGCCACGCCGGCGAGCTGCGCGCCGAGCCAGCCGGTGAGCGTGCTGCAGGTCCACGGCACCTCCGACGCGACGATCCAGTACGCGGGTGGCACGCTCATGGTCGGCACCGCCAACATCGCGTACCCGTCGGCGGCGGGCTCGCGCGATCGCTGGGCGACCTACGACGGCTGCGCCGCGACCACCACGACCGGCGCGGCGATCGACGTCACCGGCGACGCCACCGCCGAGACCACGCCCACCGCGCACGGCGCCTGCCCCGCCGGCATCGGCGTCGAGCTGTGGACGGTCGATCAGGCGCCGCACATCCTGGCGTTCAAGGCCGGCCCGCCGCTGCTGTGGACCTGGTTGGCCGCGCACCCCAAGCCGTGAGCGATCCACGCGGTCAGCCGACGACGAGTGCGTCGGCGGCCGCGCGCAGGTAGCCGCGCAACAGCGCGTCGGGCCCGTGAGGCGTCGGCGCGAGCGCGTCCGCGGTCGCCACGAGCGCGGCGCGGGTCGGCGCGGCCAGGTGCGCGATCGCCGCGCGCGCGAACGCGGCGGTCGCCGCCAGCACCGCGCGTTCGCCAGCGCGGACCACCGAACAGCTCCGACGCCAGCTGTCGCTCGCCGGGGTGTCGTCCGGCGGCGCGATGCGATCGTGAGCGGTCAGCGCCGCGGCGGCCAGCATGGTCATCGCCGCGCGCTCGACCTCGACGCCGCGCCAGGCGTCGTCGTCGTCGTCATCGACCGGCCCGAGCCCCGCCGCGCGTCGGCGGGCGGTCGCCAGCGCGGCGCGCGCGTCGTCGTCGAAGCGCGCGGTCACCGTGATCGCCGGCGCGCCGGGCAGCGCCAGCGCGACGGCGGTCGCCGGGTTGTCCGGCAGGGCGAAGCCGTAGCCGACCAGCAGCGCGGTGTTGCCCTTGGCGCCGTAGTCGAAGTGGACCTCGTCCCCGGCCGCGAACGCGCGGCGCGCCTCGACCGACCAGACCGCGGTGAGCGGGTCGTACTGCCAGCGCGTCTGGCCGGGGTGGTGGTTGAACAGATCAGCGACCGGGATGAACGCGACCCGATCGTCGAGCGTGTCGGGCGCGTTGAAGCCGCGCGACGCGACGATCGCGCGGCCCCAGGCGTAGTCAGCCAGGCTCACCTGCGCCCGCAGCGCCACCGGCAGCCGCGCGTAGGTGTCGACGACGTCGGCGTGGGCGGCCGCCGCGGCCCGTCGCGCCGCGGTGCCGGCCAGCGGCGCCAGCTCGTCGCCGCCGCGGAACATCGGCAGGTCGGCGAAGGCCGCCGGCTGCACGTCGAGGAACGCCCGCCAGCGCGAGTCGGGCCGGCGCGCCTCGAGGGGCAACCACACCGCGAGCGCGTCGCGCGGCCCCGCGACCTCGGGGCCGAGGTCGATCGCGCCGGTCGCGGTGGCGGCCAGCTCATCGTCGCGCACCATCAGCGCGCGTGGGATCGCCAGCAGCCGCTCGCCGACGGCGATCGCGCGCGCCGCGCGCACCGCGCCGTCACCGGCGGCGTCGACGCTGAGCGCCACGCCGTCGAGCCGTGCGCCGCCCTCGAGCGCCCACGCCTGCAGCCGAGCCACCGCCGCGGCGCGCGCGCTGCCGCCGGGAGGCGCGCTGGTCCGCGTCGGGAGCGCGGCCCACGTCGGATCGGGGAGCGGCGGGACGGGCGACATCGGACGAGCATATCGGACCTCGACCGGCGCTATGCTCGTCGCGTGTCGGCCACCGGTGCGCATCCGCTGAACTCGCTGTTCCTGCGCCGACGTCGCAAGCTGGTCGTCGCGGCCGGCGTCGACGCGCTGCCGCTCGGCTACGTCGCGACCGCGCTCAAGAACCTCGAGCGGCTCGGCTACACGACGTCGCCGCGGCTGCTGGCCCGGCTGCGCACGCTGTCCGAGCGCGACCTCGCCGCGGTCTACGGCCAGCTGGTGTCGACGCTGCGCAAGCTCAAGGGCGCCGACGTCGAGTGGCGCCCGATGTACCCCAACTTCCCGCGCCAGGTCATGGAGGCCAGCGACGCCGAGCTGTACGTCAACGCGCTCCTGCATTACCTGGGCGACTGGGTCGGGCTGCGGATCCTGCCGGTTTACCCGGTCGCCGATCGACCGCCGCTGATCGAGGCGGTCGAGCTCGAGGTCATCGATCTCGGCGACGACGGCGAGCTGCGGGCGATGGCGCGCGATCTGATCGGCGCCGCGACCTCGATCTCGGCGACCGACAAGGATGACCTGCGCGCGCTGCTCGCGCACTACGGCGCCGACCTCACCGACGTGCTGCCGCCCGCGATCCCGCACAAAGAGAACCTGGCGTTCACCGCCGCGGTGCTGCTCGAGCACCGGGTCGCCTCCGACGTGCTGCTCACGCGCTACTTCCGCACCGCCACCGACGTGCTGCGGCTGGCGGTGGCGCGGGCCGGCGGTGACGTCAGCCTGGCCACGCCGACCCGGTTCGGCAGCGTCGGGCGGGCCGAGCGCCGGCTGCTGGTCGCGCTCGTCGATCGGCTGGCCGCGCCCGACGAGGACCTGTGGCGCCACCGCGAGGCGTGGCTGCGCCTCGGCGAGCGACTGCACCCCGGCGAGCTGACGACGCGGTTCCCGAAGGCGGCGGCGGCGTTCGCGCGGCTGCGGGCGGGTGAGCGCCCGGCCACCTTCAACCGGCAGGTCGAGCGCGCGCTGCGCACGCCCGACGTCGAGGCGGCGCTGGCCCGGCTGCGCACCCGCCCCGGTGAGCTGGCCCGGCGGCTCGATCACCTGCTGCGGCTGGCGACGCCGGCGCAGCGGCCCGCGGTGCTGGCCGCCTTCGCGACCACCGCGGCCGAGGTCGCGACGCCGGTGCTGCTGCAGGTGCTGACCCACTTCGAGCACCGCGGCGCGGCCGAGGCGGTGCGGCCGATCTTCCCCAAGGGCAACGCGGCCAAGGTCATCGCGGTGCCCAACCGCCTGCCGCCGCTGCCGGCGGCCACGATCGCCGCGGTGGTGGCCGCGTGCGAGGTCGCGCTGCGGGCGCGGTTCGCGCGGCGCCCGTCGCTGGGCAAGGTCTACCTCGACCCGCGCCTCGACAAGCACCTGGTGCCGTTCTCGCAGCGCTCGGCGAGCAAGGCGTTGCGCACGCTGGTGCGCGGCTCGCGGGTGCCGCTGCCGGCCGGCGGCACGCTCCGCTTCTTCTTGTGGTGGAAGGAGGGCCTGGTGCGCGGCAAGCCGACCGGCCGCGTCGACATCGACCTCACCGCGGCGCTGTACGGCGCCGACTTCGGCTACCGCGAGCACATCTCGTGGACCAACCTGCGGTCGGCCAAGTACCGCGGCGCCCACAGCGGCGACATCACCTCGGCGCCCGACGGCGCCTGCGAGTTCATCGACCTCGACGTGAAGTCGGTGCTGGCGTTCGGCGCGCGCTACGTGGTGGCCGCCGCGTACGCGTACACCGCGCAGCCGTTCTGCAACCTGCCCGAGTGCTTCGTCGGCTGGATGACGCGCCTCGATCCGGGCTCGGGGGAGATCTTCGAGCCGGCGACCGTCGTCGATCGGGTCGATCTGGCCGCGGACCGGCGGGTGTGCGTGCCGGCGATCTTCGATCTCGCGACGCGCGAGGTCATCTGGACCGACGTCGCCTACGACGCGCAGCCGCAGACGATGGCGGCGATCGAGAGCAACCGGTCGTCGCTGGGCCAGCTGGTGCAGGCGATGACCGTGCTGCACAAGACCACGCTGCACCGGCTGTGGGGGCTGCACGCCGACGCCCGCGGCACCCGGGTCGCGACCGCGGCCGAGGCCGACACCGTCTTCGCGGTCGACGCCGGCATCACGCCGCGCGATCAGGAAGTGATCATGGCCGAATACCTGGCGTGAGCGGCGCG
>Ga0073899_10001854_pt1 | contig 19238 bp, 12 predicted proteins | sample KloWWTmetaKNB5Ph_FD_88975 | JGI IMG/M metagenome (GOLD analysis project Ga0073899, IMG submission 88975) | Active sludge microbial communities from Klosterneuburg, Austria, studying microevolution and ecology of nitrifiers - Klosterneuburg... | ecosystem: Engineered > WWTP > Aerobic digester >... | reverse complement strand
CTACTCAGGCATGTCGTTGCGAGGAGGCTCTTGCTCGCCTGCCCCGATGTTTTTCGGGGTCCCGACGAAGCAAGCTCCCGGCGTTGGGGGACTGCTTCGGCAAAATCAAGAGCGCCTCGCAGCGACATGTTCCCAGGCTGAGTAGTTACGACGGAACAAGGAATTAGACTTTTTATGAACATCGCCCTCCTGCATTACTCCGTCCCTCCCATCGTCGGCGGCGTCGAAAGCGTCATCGCCCACCACGCGCGGCTGATGACCAAAGCTGGACATTCTGTGCGCCTGCTTGCCGCGCGCGGCGAAGCGTTGAACGAGCATATCCCATTGATAAGAATTCCTCATGCCGATTCGCGCCATGAACGATTGACGCAAATAAAGGATGATTTGGATCGCGGCGAAGTAACGAACGATTTTGAAATTGTGCGCGACAAATTGGCGATTGAATTACAGGCGGCTTTATCGGGCGTGGACGTGTTGATCGCGCACAACGTCTGTTCGTTGAACAAGAACCTCGCCCTCACTGCCGCGCTTCATCAACTGCATCAATCCAATAAGTTGCCGCGCTTGATCCTCTGGCACCATGATCTCGCGTGGACGACTCCGCGTTATCTGCCTGAACTGCACGAAGGCTACCCATGGAACCTGTTGAAAACCGATTGGGGCAACCTCACGCATGTCACTGTCTCCGAACTGCGCCGCGATGAACTGGCGGAATTGATGAACATCGAACCCGCTTCGATTCGCGTCATCCCCAATGGCGTAAATGCGGAAGAATTTTACAAACTCGAAGCATTGACCGAGTCCCTGCTTGAAAAAACAAACTTGTTGGACGCCGCGCCGATTCTATTATTGCCCGTTCGCATAACGCCGCGCAAGAACATCGAACTCGCTTTGACCACATTGGCTGAATTGAAGAAACAATTTCCGCAAGCCGCGCTCGTGGTGACGGGTCCGTTGGGTCCGCATAATGGGAACAACGTCAAATACTTTGAAATGCTCACGGGTCTGCGAAAGCAACTTGGCTTGGAAGGTTCAGCGCATTTTCTGGCTGAACTGCACAATGATTTTCTACCCGATGAAGTCATTACGGATTTTTATCGCGTGGCAGACGCGCTCCTCTTCCCCAGCCGCGAAGAGGGATTTGGAATCCCGTTGCTCGAAGCCGCGTTCAGCCACTTGCCCGCGTTCTGCGCGGATATCCCTCCGCTGAAAAAACTTGGCAGGGACGACGCCGTTTTCTTTTCACCCGATGAAGAACCTGCAACCGTTGCCAAGTTGATTGCTGATTATTTCAAAACGTCGCTCCCCGCGCGGTTGGCAATGCGCGCGCGCAAGTCGTTTCGTTGGGAAGCGATCTATCGTCAACACATCGCGCCGCTGCTGTAACGCGACATATTGTGCTTTTCCAATTAATCGAGCAATAAGTTGATTCTGAAAGCTCCAATATCAACCGCTGAGACGCGGAGAAAACCCCAAAAAACTCCGTGACCCAGTGTCTCAGCGTTTCAAATACTCACGGATCGCTACTATCTCATGATGTGGGGTCCTTTCATGATCAGCAAAAGCCTACAAAATTGCCCCTCCCGGCGCGGATCAAAAAGCGACCTTCAGCAGTCTTATGTTATGATTCATTCATACAAGCAAGATTTGGAGAAGCCAGTTTGACTACTTTTCTTCATTCAAAATCTGCCAAGATACTATTACTTGCAATATTGCTCACGTGCGTATCCTCGGCGTTTGGGCGGCAGGGACTTGTCCGCGCGCAGGGTGAAGGAGTCTCGCTGAATGCGGAAGTGGGATTCGACGGATATTGCAAAGATAAACGCTGGCTTCCGGTGCGTGTGGAGATCGAGAACAACGGTTCCGATCTGGATGCGAGCGCGCAAGTTTCATACGATAACAGCAACGGGGGCGTAACATCCACGACCGCCGAAGTACAACTCCCAACTTCATCGCGCAAATCCTTCTTCGTGTATATTTTTGCCGATGGCTCGCTGAGGAATCTCGCGGTCAGCCTGTTGGATGGAACGAAGGTTCTGCAAAAGATCAAACTTCAAACAAACTGTTTAGCCGGTAACATCATGCTGGTCGGCGTGGTATCCGATACCCCGGCGGCGTTGGATGGGCTCAGCGATATGACTCCGCTGGGCGGAACCTCCCGCGTGGCGCAATTGCGGATCTCGGACCTGCCGGAGCGACCCCAAGCCTGGCAATCGCTGGACGCGCTCGTCGTCTCAAACGCGGATACGGGCGCGCTGACCGCCGCGCAGAAACAGGCGCTGGAATTGTGGCTCGGTTCAGGCGGAAAGTTGCTCGTCACCGGTGGGGCGCAGTGGCAGAGGACAACCGCCGGCTTAAGCGAGTTCCTGCCCGTCGAGATACAGTCCACGCGCAATGTGACGAGCCTCTCCAGCCTCAGCGCGTACGTGAACGATCAAAGCCGGTTGGAAGCCGGAGCAACCCTCCCCGTCGGAGCGATGCGCGAGGGGGCGCAGGCGTTGGTCGAACAGGATGGCATCCTGATTCTTTCACAAAGAACAGTCGGGTTCGGCGCGGTCTACTATCTGGCGGCGGACCCATCGACAAATCCGCTGGCTGGTTGGGCGGGCATGAAAACGCTGTACGAGCAGGCGCTGGCGACTCGTCCGCCTTTGCCGTCGTGGGCGGTCACATCTTTTGATACGGAATATCCAAATACGACGGAACAGGCGCTCGGCGCGATGAAAGAATTGAGCATGCCTTCGATTTTTTACATTTGCGGCTTGCTCGGGTTGTATGTGGTCGTGATGGGTCCGTTGAATTTTCTTATCCTACGCCGCGCAAAACGCCGCGAACTGGCATGGATAACGATCCCCGCGCTGGTGATCCTGTTTTCGTGCGTGTTCTATGCCACAGGTTTCTCCTTCCGGGGGTTCACGCCCATCTTGAACCGCTTGATGGTTATCCAGGCGTGGGATGGCGCGCCGCAGGCAAATGTAAAAGCGCTGGTAGGAGTTTATTCGCCCGTCCGCGCGCAATACGATATAACCGCCGATGCGGGGTTTTTGCCTCACGCGTTCAGCGGCGGGTTCGGAGAATTGCAATCCGACAACAATTGGGCTGTGCTTCAACAGGATGACTCGACGACCGTGCCGGACACGCGCGTGGAGATCGCCGGCATGAAAGCGCTCATTCTCGAGGGGAGCCTGCCCGCGCTCCCCATCAGCCATACACTGACGATAGACCTCGGCAAGTCATCGCCGTCGGTCAGCGGCACAGTGGTCAACTCCAGCGAATTCACGCTGAAGGATGCCATGCTCGTCACTCCCGGCGGCTGGAAGAAACTCGGCGACCTCAACCCCGGCGCTTCGGCGGATGTGAACCTGATCCTCCGCGCGACAAGTTCCAATTTCTACTCCCTCGGCGTGGGCGACATTCTGGATTTCGATTCGTTCGCGATGCAACCCGATGTGGATGCCGCGCGGCAATATTCCTTTCTGCAAACCGCTTTATCCATCAACGAGTATGGGTATCGGAACACCGGCAACTGGGGCGTCTATCTCATGGGCTGGATGGATCGCTCCGACCTGCCTGTCGGCGTGGCTGGGCGGCGATATGACTCGGTGGACACGGTGTTATATGTTCACAGTCTCACGCCCAATCTCAAGACGGATGGCGACACGTTGTACCTGCCGTCTGGATTCTTTGCGTGGGAATCCTCCACGCCAACAGTCTCGCCATATTCTGTGTACGAGATTCCGGACGAGGGCTATGTCCTGCGTTTTAGACCCGCCATGCCGATTCAATTCCGCAGCGCGCAGTCGCTCAAACTCACGCTGGTCAGTTCCAACCCCGGCGCGTTGACCGCCTACGCGTGGAATTTTGAAAATGAAACGTGGGTCAAATTGCAGGATAACAGCATGACCATCACCATCCCCGACCCGGATCGTTTTGTCGCATCCAACGGCGAGGCGCGCATCCGCGTCGTGCAGGATCAATCCGCGTACACCGAAATCACCTCCACAACCATTAACATGGAGGTGGATCCATGAGCGCGATCATCGAGATCAAAGACCTCAGCAAAAATTTTGCCCGCAGGCTCGCGGTGAACAACGTCAACCTCTCCATCGAAAGCGGAGAAATCTTCGGCTTGGTAGGACCCAACGGCGCGGGCAAAACCACCACCATGCGAATGCTCGTCACCCTGCTCCAGCCTGATCGCGGCGAGATCACAGTGGGCGGACATTCAGTCCGCAAATTTCCCCGCGAGGCGCGCCGCATGATCGGCTTCATGCCCGATTCGTTCGGCGTGTATACCGACATGACCGTGCAAGAATATCTCGATTTCTTCGGCGCCTGTTATCAGATTCCTCCAACACAACGCAAAAGTCTAATCAACGATCTCCTCCAATTGGTAGACATCGCCCATCGCCGCGACGACATGGTGGATACCCTCTCGCGCGGACTCAAACAACGCCTCGCCATCGCCCGCGTCCTGATTCACGACCCCAACATTCTCGTCCTTGACGAGCCCGCCTCCGGCTTGGACCCGCGCGCCCGCGTCGAAATTCGGGAACTGTTGTTGGAGATCGCGCGTCTCGGAAAGACGATCATCTTCTCCAGCCACATCCTCGCCGATGTAGCCGAACTCTGCACCCGCGTGGGAATCATGGAAAGCGGCAAGTTGGTCGCCCTCGGCGCGCTCAACGAACTGACCGAAAAGGCTGTGCCGCATCGCTTGATCCGCGTCGCGTTCTTAAATCAGATTGATCCGGAGCAGACGCAAAAAACGCTCGCCGCGTCGCCGGGCATTTCCGCAGTCCGCGCGCAGGATGGGCTGGGAAAAGCCGGCTGGTTATCCTTCGAAGCCGAGTACACAGGCGATGACACATCCCTGCGCGCGCTTCTCTCCAATTTGGTGTCGCAAGGACTCCCCGTCGTCCACTTCAGCGAAGAGACTCAGAATCTCGAAGAGGTCTTCATGCGCGCCACGCGCGGGATTGTTTCGTAACACAAGGCTTTTTGGACGCTGAAAAACGCTGATTTCGCTGATTCAAAAAGACGCCTCGCGGTCTGCGTTTTCAGCGTGAATCAGCGTCCCGATTTTGAAAGTGTAAGGTAATCAAACCTCTTGCATAAATTCTCGTAGGGCGGGTTTTCAACCCGCCATCCACTTCCATGCAAGAGAGCGTCAGGCTACAAGCCTGACCTACAATTGATTTTTGCAAGATACCTAATAAATAGATTTTCTCAGTGTCTCTGTGACTCTGCGGCAAAATGTGTTAGATGAACGACGCAAAACAAGGAATTGTTATGGAATCCACAACCTCCATTCCCGAAACCACCAAAAAGACAGAGCGGATGGGCCTCTTCAAGCGCCTCATAGACAACCCCGTCATCCTCAAAGAACTGCGCGGCAGGATGCGCGGCGGGCAAGCCTTCACCCTGCTCACCATCTACCTCGGGCTGATCGCCATGTTCATCGTATTTATCTACAGCCTCATCGCCCCAACCTATTCGTTTCGATGGGACCCAAGTCTGCGACAGGAAGCCGGCAAAGCGATCTTCGGCACGGTGGTCTTGCTCGAACTTTTGCTGGTCAGTTTCATCGCGCCCGGTCTCACTGCCGGGGCGATCACCTCCGAACGCGAACACCAGACCTACGAGATATTGCGCGCCACACTGCTCTCGGCGCGCGCGTTGGTGTTGGGCAAACTCGGTTCTGCTTTTGCCTACCTCTTTCTTTTGATCCTCACCGCCGTTCCTCTGCAAAGCCTCGCCTTTTTATTGGGCGGCGTTGGGTTGGGAGAATTGATCGTCTCCGGATTGATGCTCGTCGTCACCGCGGTCTTCTTTTGCACGCTGGGCATCTTCTTCTCCAGCCTCCTCAAACGGACGCTCACCGCAACCGTAAGTTCATACGCCGCGATCCTCTTTTCATTTCTCGCGCTTGTGTTCGTCTTCTTCCTCATCGCGTATACCGAGGCAATTTCATACAATGATCCATCCAAATTCACCGAATACATCTTGATCCTGATGATCTGGGTATTGGTTTGCACAAACCCCCTCATGGCGGCGATCATGACCGAAGTGATTCTCGTCGAAGACCAAAACTTGTTCTACACAACCAACCAGTTATTCGGCTCCAGCGGACCAGCCTTCCTTCCCTCGCCATGGATCATCTACGTCCTGTTCTACGCGAGCCTCACCGTGATTCTGATTCTCCTCAGCATTTATCTTGTAAAACGTCCCGACCGTTAAACCCATGTCAACCATCGCCGACCTGAACCGACCTCTTCACACTTGGATCCGCCGCTTGCGAGTCCAACGCGCGCTCACGTGGTCTTTGCGCGGCTTGATCGTCGGCTTGCTGTTATCCCTTGCCATCGGGTCGTTCATGTTGTATCAAGCCAAAATTTTGCAAACTGAGTTTCTCGCGTTCATCATCTCAGCCTCACTCATCACCGCAATTCTTTTTGGATTAATCTCTGCCCTCTGGCGGATTCATCCCCTCGAAGCCGCTCGGCGCTTCGATCTTCTCTTCCATTTGGACGAACGCGTCAGCACCGCCCTCGAACTGACTCGGCTCCCCAGCCTCATCTCCCCTGAGATTCTGAATCGCCAACTTGCGGATGCAGTCGCCGCCGCGCGGGACGTGAACCCGCGCCGCGAGTTTCCACTTCGGTTGCAACCCCGTGAAGGACTCATCGCCCTGTTATCCATCGCATTGATCGCCCTCGTCTGGTTTCGCGGCGACGTGTGGTTCCAAGCCGCGCAACAGGCGCGCGCCGTAGAACAAGCCGTGCAGGAACAAGTTACCCAGATCGAAGAGATCATCCAACAGATCGAATCGAATGAGGCGTTAACCGACGAACAAAAACAAGCCCTCACCGAACCGCTCAAAGAGGCGCAACAATCCTTGCAAGATAATCCCTCGTTGGAAAATTCGGTATCAACGCTGACGAACACCGGCGAAAAACTGCAAGCCCTCTCCGACCCGCAGGCGCAACAGATGAGTGAAGCGTTGAAAGATGCAGGAAATCAACTCGCGAATCAAAATGGCAGTCCGCTTGAATCGGTGGGAGAGCAGTTGGCGCAGGGCAATGCCGTCAACGCCGCGACGGAACTTGCAAACATTGACGTCAGCCAGTTGAGCGCGGAGGAGCAGGCGCAACTTGCCGATCAATTGAACGCGCTGGCAGAGTCGCTTCAGTCTGCGAACCCTGAATTGGCGAGTCAACTCAATCAAGCGGCGGACGCGCTTCAAAACGGCGACACACAAGCCGCGCAACAAGCGTTGAATCAAGCCGCGCAATCCCTCGCGCAAGCGGGACAACAGATCGCGTCGTCGCAAGTCGCAAGCCAGACCGCGAGTCAACTGCAACAAGGCGCGGAGCAGGTGCTGGCGGCAGGCGGCGCGGGTCAGCAGGCGAGTCAAACGAATCAAGGTGGACAAAACTCCGCGAATGGCGGGGCAGGCTCAGGGTCCGGAAGTGATGCGGGCACATCCCAAGGTGGAAACGAAGCGGGCAGTGATCCCATCGCGCAGACGAGTCCAAGTGATGGCGGCGAGTCGTCATACGAACAAATTTATGCTCCGCAATTGTTGGGAGGTGACGGCGGCGAGCAAGTGAATCTGCCGCCGTCCGATCCGAACAGCGGCGATGTGATCGGGCAGGGACCGACGACGCCCGGCAATCCCGGTGAAAGCACGGTTCCGTACAATGAAGTTTTTTCGCAATATGAGCAAGCCAATAACGAGGCAATCGAAAGCGGCGCGGTGCCGCCGTCGTTCATTCAGATCGTGAAAAATTATTTTGATTCGTTGAAACCATAAAAAACCTGACAGGTTTCCGCAAGACCTTGATTGATCGTGACGAATCCGATTCGCGCTCGTTATGATCGATTCAGGTCACAATAAAACCTGTCAGGTTTAGAACTGGAGATGTAAATGAAATTAACCGTTGACCAATTCCGCGCGCGCGCCGAAAAAATCGAAACCGAAGTGGGACGCGTCATCGTCGGGCAAAGCGACGTGGTGCGGCATGTGCTGGTGAGCATCCTCGCGGGCGGACACGTTTTGCTCGAAGGCGTGCCGGGACTCGGCAAGACCATGTTGATCCGCACGCTGGGCGACGTGTTGGATTTGAAATTTTCACGCATCCAATTCACCCCCGACATGATGCCCGCCGATATTATCGGCACGGAGATCCTCAGCGACCAAAACGGTCAGCGCGAGTTTCGTTTTCGACATGGACCTTTGTTTGCTAATTTAGTTTTAGCAGACGAGATCAACCGCGCCACGCCGAAGACTCAATCGGCGTTGCTCAAAGCCATGCAGGAAACGTCGGTGACGGTGGCGCAACAGACACACCGACTCGATGAACCGTTCTTCGTGATAGCGACTCAAAATCCGCTGGAGATGGAAGGGACGTATCCATTGCCCGAAGCGCAACTGGATCGTTTCTTTTTCAAGGTCAACGTTGCCATGCCGAATGTGAACGAGATGGTCGAGATCATGGATCGCACAACGGGAAAAGAATCTCCGTCGGCGAACAAAGCCGTCAGCGGCGCGGAGATTATCCAAATGCGCGAACTGGCGCGCGGCGTGCCGATGGCGTCGCACGTCAAAGATTTTGTGGCGCGACTGGTTCTCGCCACACATCCCGAAGACCCGAACGGTTCGCCGCTGGTGAAAAAATTTGTTCGTTATGGAGTCTCACCGCGCGGCGCGCAAGCGTTGACGTTGGGCGCCAAAGTAACCGCGTTGTTGAACGGCCGCTTCAACGTCGCTTTTGACGATATCAAAGCCGTCGCCCCCGCCGCGTTGAGGCATCGTCTGCTATTGAATTTTGACGGCTTGGCGGAAGGCGTCAAGACGGATGATGTGATTGGTGAATTGTTGAGCGCAATCCCGGTGCAGGGGTAGAGGCATAAACAAGTAAGCAAGTAAACAAGTAGACAAGTAGACAAGTAGACAAGTAGACAAGTAGACAAGTAGACAAGGAAACAGGTAGACAAGTAAACAAGTAGACACGTAGACACGTAGACAAGTAAAGACGTTACGTGGAACTGATCACTGATCACTCGTCCCTCTTTCTTTTCATCCTTCATAATTCATCCTTCATCTTTTGTTACCCAATGCTCTTCGACGAAACGACCCTCCGCAAACTAAACCAACTCACCCTCATCGCCTCCCGCGTGCGTAGTGGAGCGATGAAGGGCGAGCGGCGTTCTTCGCGGCGCGGCTCCAGCGTGGAGTTTGCCGACTATCGCAATTACACGCCTGGTGATGACTTGCGCCGACTCGATTGGAATATCTACGCGCGGCTCGAACGTCCGTTCATCAAATTGCTCGAAGAAGAGGAAGACTTAGCCGTCCACATTTTGATTGACGGATCGCAATCCATGAATTGGGGCGAAGGCGATGAAAATAAATTTCAATACGCGTTACGTGTTGCGGCGGGACTTGGCGCAATCACGCTCGCTTCTGGCGACGTGCTGACAGTCGGGTTGCTCCAGCACGGCAAAGTCACAGCCGAGTTTGGTCCCTCGCGCGGACAAGCCTCACTCACGCGTTTATTCCGCTTCCTCGAAAGAATCGAACCTGACGGCGAAACAGATCTCAACCGCGCCATGCGCGATTACTCCATCCTCCCGCGCCGCGCGGGGCTTGTGATTCTCATCTCCGATCTATTCGCAGACGATGGTTATGAATTGGGTCTGCGTCAACTCATGGGGCGCGGACACGAAGCCGCGCTGGTTCACGTCCTCGCGCCCGATGAACTCGATCCTCCGCTCGCGGGCGATATTCAACTCGTGGACATCGAAACGAATCAAACACAGGATGTCTCGCTCGACGGCGGCTTGCGCGAACGCTATCGCACCCGCGCCCGCGCATGGATTCAATCCACGCAGACCGAATGTCGCAAACACAACATCCGCTATCTTGATGTGGTCACGAGTCAAACGTGGGATCATGTCCTGTTGCTTGAAATGAGAAGGGCGGGGTTTGTTAAGTAGACAGGTAAACAGGTAGACAAGTAGACACGTAGACACGTAGACACGTAAACAAGTAGACACGTAAACACTTCTCATGAAACTGATGACTGCTCACTGATCACTGGTAACTGGCAACTTGTAACTCGTAACCCGCATCTAGCCCCCATGCAACTCCTCACCCCTCTCGCCCTCGCCCTCGCCGCGCTCGCCATCCCCATCATCCTCCTCTACATGCTCAAACTGCGCCGCAAGCAGGTGTCGGTCTCATCCACTTTTCTCTGGCAAAAACTTCTGCGCGAACAACAAGCCAACGCGCCGTGGCAAAAACTCAAACGCAACCTGCTTCTGATCTTACAACTCATCATCCTCGCCGCGCTTGTCTTTGCTCTCGCGCGTCCCGCGTTGCAAGTCCCCGTCGTCGCCAGCGGATCGGTGATCGTCTTGCTGGATGCATCCGCTTCGATGAACGCGACGGATGTGAACCCGACTCGATTTGAATCGGGACGCGATTCTGTACTCGACCTCATCAACGGACTCTCCCCCGCTTCCTCCCTGACCTTGATTCTGGTCGCCGAGAAGCCCCAAACTTTAATCGCCGCTGAAACAGACAAACCCCTCTTAAGGCAAGCGCTCGACAACGCCCAAGCGACTCAAGGAGTCGCCGATTGGAAATCCGCGTTTGCGCTTGCGGCAGGCGCGGGAAACAACTCGACGATTGTGATTGTCTCGGACGGCGGCTTGCCCGAAAGCGGACTCCCCTCTCTGCCCGGCGAGGTTCGCTTCATCCCCATCGGTGAATCGCAAAATAATATCGCCATCACCGCGCTGGCATTGCGACCCGCGCAAACATCTCCGCAACTGTTCGCCGAAATTTCCAATTACGATTCATCCGACCGCAATGTTTTACTTTCCATTTATTTCAACGACCAACTTATTGACGCGCGTCAACTCTCCCTGTCCGCAAACTCTCACGGAAGCCTCACCATAGATAATCTCTCCAACGATAGCGGCATTTACAAAGCGACCATCACAACCCCCAATTCTCCCAATTCTCTCAATCCTCTCAATTCTCAAAGTTCCCTCAACTCCCTCGATTCCCTTCCCCTCGATAACACCGCCTTCGCCGTCTTCCAAGCATCCACCTCTCGCCGCGTCCTGCTCGTCTCAAAAGGGAATCTGTTCCTCGAACAATTACTCGCGTCACTGCCGGGCATTCAACCTTTCCGCGCCTTGCCCGCCGCAGATGGGACGATTCAGATTCCCAACGATCCGTTCGACCTCTACATCTTCGACGGCATTATTCCTCCCGAATTGCCGAACGCGAATCTGTTGTTGGTGAATCCTTTATCCAACCCGTTCTTTGAAGTCGGCCGCGCCTATAACGAATTTCAAAACATGCAGGTCAATCAACACGCCCTCACCAACTTTGTAGATTGGAGCGCCGTCCACATTCTACAGGCGAAACTTGTCGAAACGCCGCCATGGGCAGAGACCTTGATCGAATCCGACGCGGGTCCGCTTGTGTTTGCAGGCGAGACAAACGGTCAACGCGTCGCGGCTCTCACCTTCGACCTGAAAGAAAGCGACCTGCCGCTACAGATCGCCTATCCGATTCTCTTTTCCAACTTAATCAACTATCTCGCGCCGCCCAGCGCCTTCGACGCGACTCAATCGTTGACGCCCGGTGAGAGCCTGTCCATCCTCCCGCAATCGAATGTGGATCGAATCGTCGTCGCCTCGCCATCGAATCAGGCATACACACTCTCACTCGATCAACCGACCTTCACCCAAACCGACGAACTCGGCTACTACGCAGTGAATTTCATCTCTGGCGATTCAAATCATGTTGAATATTTTGCTGTCAATCTCTTTGACGAAAACGAATCGAACATCCAGCCGCGAGAAACGATTCAGGTTGGTCGCGCGACAATCACACCCACCGTCTCACAGCAAATCGGTCAACGCGAGTTGTGGACATGGCTCGCCGCGCTGGCGTTACTCGTGCTGATGATCGAATGGCAGGTGTTTCATAGAAAACAAATTCAGTCATTGCCTATTTTCAAAAACAATTTGGACGCAGAAAAACGCTGAGGACGCTGATTTTTTGATTCAGCATCTGCGTTCATCAGCGTCCCAAAAGGTTTAATGCGTTTCACTTCCCCTCTCTTCCTCCTCCTTCTCCTCCTCGTGCCGATCGCGGTGTGGATGGGCAAACCAGCCAAAGGTCCGGGGCGGACGCGTGAGACCGTCTCGCTGATTCTGCGCGTCATCATCATCCTGTGTTTGATATTTTCATTGGCAGGACTTGAACTCGTCCAGCGTGGAGATAATCTCGCCGTTGTGTTTTTGGTAGATATCTCCGACTCGATGCCGCCTGCGGCGATCAATGCCGAGGTGGAGTATGTGCGCCTCGCCATTGAAGCGATGTCGCCCGACGACCAGTCCGCGATTGTGTTGTTCGGCGCGGATGCGTTGGTCGAGCGGCAAATGTCGGCGGCGAAAGAGTTGAGCGCGTTCACCTCCGCGCCGGTCACCAACCAGACGAATCTCGAAGAGGCGATTCAACTCGGCTTGGCGTTGTTCCCATCAGGCTACGCAAAACGGATGGTGATTCTTTCCGACGGCGCGCAGACCAGCGGCGACGCGCTCGAAGCGGTGAAGTTCGCTGTCGCGTCCGAGGTGCAGATCGTTGTCTTGCCGATCATCGCCCAACGCGGCGAAGAAGTATTGATCCAAAATGTGGACGTGCCGACGCGCTTGCGACCCGGCGAGCAGTTCGATCTCACGATCACGTTGCAAGCGAACGAACCGACTCGCGCCACCGTGCGCGTGTTGGGCGGCGGAGAAATTTTATATGAAGGCGAACATGACCTGCGGCGCGGAACACAATCGTTGAGCCTGCCTCTCGTTGCGGGCGCGCCGGGCTTTGTCAACTATCAAGTGCAGATCGCCGCGACGGAGGATGGCTTCTATCAAAACAACCAACTCGACGCGTTTTCGCAAGTGGAAGGACCGCCGCGCATCCTCATGGTCGCGCCTCCTGCGGGCGAGACTCTGCCCGGTGGCGAGGCTCGTCCCGATGAATACTCCGCGTTGTTGAGCGCGTTGCAGTCGGCGAATTTTCAAGTGGAATTGATTTCGCCGAATCGTCTGCCGTCCGATCTGCCGTCGCTGGCGCAATATGATTCGGTTGTGCTGGTGGACGTCCCAGCCCGCGCGCTCGGCAACAATCAAATGGAAAATTTGCAAAGTTACGTGCATGATCTCGGCGGCGGATTGGTGGCAGTGGGCGGACCGACCAGTTACGGCGTCGGCGGATATTTCAAAACCCCGCTCGAAGAAACCCTGCCAGTGGACATGCAAATCAAAGATGAAAAACGCCGCCCGAATTTGGGAATCGTTTTCATCATTGACCACTCCGGCAGTATGGAAGACACCAGCGGCGGCGTGACCAAACTCGAACTCGCCAAAGAAGCCGCGGCGCGTTCGATTGATTTTCTTTTCCCCACCGACCGCGTCGGCGTGATCGCGTTCGACGATTCCGCTTCGTGGGTCGTGCCGATGACCGAACTCAGCGACCCCGGCGCGGTGGTCAGCGCGATCGGTTCGATTCGCTCCGGCGGCGGAACAGACATCATGGCGGGCGTGCAAGCCATGTCTGAAGTGTTGCCGGACGATCCCGCCAAAGTGAAGCACGTCATCCTGCTCACCGACGGCGGCGCGGACCCAACAGGCATCCCCGAACTCGTGCAAAAATTATTCGAAGAAAACAACATCACGCTTTCCACTGTCGGCGTGGGCAACGACGCCGCGCCGTTCCTCGAAGACCTCGCCGAGGTCGGCGGCGGCCGTTATCATTTCACCAACGACGCGAGCAGTATCCCCAGCATCTTCACCGAGGAAGTTTCGCTCGCCACGCGCGCCTATCTCGTCGAAGAGCCGTTCTTCCCCACGCTTGCCAACCCATCGCCGATTCTTTCGGGCATCAACGAAATCCCGCGCCTGTATGGTTACGTGGCGTCGAGTCCCAAAGACCTCGCGCAAGTGATTCTCAAGTCCGACAAGGACGATCCGATTCTTGCGGCGTGGCAATATGGACTCGGTCGTTCAGTCGCGTTCACTTCCGACGCCACCGGGCGCTGGGCGCGCGATTGGCTTACGTCGGATCACTTCGCAAAGTTCTGGGTACAGGTTGTGCGCTCCACCATCGGCAACCCAACCGACAACGCGCTCGCAACTAACATCGAACTCATCGGCGATCAGGCGCGCATCACGCTCGACGCGCAAACCCCCAGCGGCGAATTCATCAACGGCTACGCGGTGGACGCCAACATCGTGGCGCCGAACGGCGAAACCAACTCGCTTACGTTGAGGCAGGTCGCCCCGGGGAGATACGAAGCGTTCTTCGATCCGAAAGAGCAGGGCGTCTACTTGATTCGATTCAGTGGGACGTCCGCGACTCAAACGGATTCGTTCGCCGAGACGACGGGCTGGGCGTTATCGTATTCGCCCGAATACAAACGCCTCGATTCGGACCCCGACCTGCTTCTCCGTCTTGCGGCTTTATCGGGCGGGGAGATCGCTTCGTCGAACCCAGCGGACGCGTTTCTCCACAACCTCAACGCGACTCCCGCCTCGCGTCCGATATGGCAATGGCTGATTCTGCTCGCCGCGTTGTTACTGCCATTCGACATCGCCTCGCGCCGCCTCATCATCACCAAACAAGATCTGTCGCGCCTGCAAACATGGATGATGAACCGACTCGGTCTTGGTCAGCCGCGCATATCACAAGTCCCTCAATCATCGCCGCGCATGGAAGCCCTGCTCAAAACCAAAGACCGCGTCTCTGAATTAACAAAACATCCACAGGCGACACCTGTTGAATTAAAAGAAACGCAACCTTCTGAGAAAATTATTCAATCAGTGGAGCAGGATAAAGAGCCAGAAGAAAAACATTCCCCGCCTGAAACCGCGACATCCACAACCGCCTCCCTGCTCGCGCGAAAAAACGCGCTCAAAAATAAACGGAAGTAGCGTGACTGATTATTACGCAATACGCAGTACGAAGTAAGCAGTATCTCTACTGCGTATTGCGTACTGCGTAACTATGGCGTAAGAATTTCCTTCGCCCACTCGCGCTCGGCGTTGTACCATTCAACAAGTTTCTCCACGCCTGCGCGCATATTGAACTGCGGCTCCCAACCAAGCAGTTCTCCCGCCTTCGTCACATCGGCTTGATTTGTGAACATATCCGCTGGGTTGGGCGGACCGTATTGCACGACGGCTTTCTTGCCGATCACATCTTCCATGATCCCAATCAACTCGTTGATGGTGACGACTTCATGCCCGCCGATGTTGATGATTTCAAATCTAAGCGGCTTGAGCGCAAGGATCGTGCCGCGCGCGATGTCGTCAATGTACGTGAAACCGCGCGATTGAGTTCCATCGCCGTTGACGCGCACGGGTTTACCTTCGCTGATCCATTGCGCGAATCGCAGATGCGCAAGATCGGGTCTGCCCGCAGGACCGTAGACGGTGAAATATCGCAGGATGCTGACGTCAATCCCATAGAGATGATGATACGCGTGACACATCGCTTCGCCTCCCTTTTTGCTTGCCGCGTACGGCTGGAGCGGTTTGCTACTGTCAGCGGATTCAGGAGTCGGGTACGGCGGGTCTTCGCCATAAATACTTGAAGTAGATGCAACAACGAATTTTTTGATTCCGTTTTCCTTACACAACTCGAGCATGTTCAACGTGCCGATCATGTTCGTCTCGACGAACACCCAGGGGTCAGCCACGCTGTAACGCACGCCCGCCCGCGCCGCGAGGTTGATCACCGCGTCGAACTTCTCGCCTTTGAATTTTTCAATGATAGATCTATCCGCCACATCCCATTTGTGGAAGGTGAATCCCTTCAACGCCTGCAACTTTTTCAGGCGATACTCCTTGATGCGCGGATCATACGCGTCGTTCATATTGTCCACGCCGACGACGGTGTGACCATCTTGAAGCAATAATTCCGCTGTGCGCGCGGCGATGAAGCCTGCTATTCCTGTGATTAAGTAGTTTGACATATAAATCCTGTTTTATGTTTACTCGGTGGTCGAGTAGGGCGAAGCCCATATCGAGACCACCACGCCGTAAAGCAATTCTTGTTACTAAAGTTGTAACTACTCAGCCTCGGAACATGTCGCTGCGAGGCGCTCTTGGTTTTGCCGAAGCAGTCTCCCCATACCGGGAGATTGCTTCGTCGGGACCCCGAAAAAACATCGGGGCAGGCGAGCAGAGCCCTCCTCGCAATGACATGCCTGAGCAGTTACAATTGGAATCCCATTTATGAAAAAAAGAAAAATCGCAAGGGTTGGCGTTGCGATCATCATGGGGGGTGTTGTTTGCGTGGCGGCGTATTTCCTTTTCCTCGGACGGAACAGACCCGCGCCGATTCCAGCCAAAGAAACTCTCTACGAAGACGTAACATATCAGCGCGTGGTGAGGTATTTTCCCAACGCGATGATCGCGCATATTATCAAGATTGACACAAAGACGAAGGGGATTCAATTCCTCATCACGCCCGCCGACTCGAAAAGTGAAACGCCATTGAACGCGCGGACTACGTCCCAATTCCTCGATGAGTTCGGTTTGCAGATCGCCATCAACGGCGACGGATTCACTCCATGGTGGTCGCGTGGTCCTGCGGATTATTATCCGCACGCGGGAGATCCCGTTGCGCCGTTGGGGTTCACTGCTTCAAACGGTGACGATTATTGGCAAGGTGTTGAACTTGAGCAGGGTGAGCGCCCAACGTTATACATCAGCCGCCGCAACGCGTTCAGTTTCAACGACAAACCAAACAAAGTGTATAACGCGATCTCAGGGGATCGAATGATCGTGTTGCAAGGTCAACCCGTGGCTGGACTCGACGACTCGGAACTGAATCCGCGCACGGCGATTGGGTTGAACAGAAATGGGCGATATGTGTATCTCATCGTTGTGGATGGACGCCAGCCGTTTTACAGCGCGGGCATCACGTTTGCCGATCTCGCGCAACTGTTGATTGACTATGACGTGTATGCCGCAATGAGTCTCGATGGGGGAGGTTCGTCCACGCTGGTGATGGATGGCGAGAACAGCGAGCCTGTGATTCTAAATTCCCCGATTGATAATTACATCCCCGGGCGCGAACGACCCGTTGCGAATCATGTTGGGGTATTTATTCCATGATGTCGTTGCGAGCGGAGCGAAGCAACCTCCTGAATTGCATGAAGACTGCTTATTCTAAAGAGCGCCATATCGTTGTTTGCGCTTCGACTTCGCTACGCTCCGCTCAGCGCGGAAATGTCGCAACGACATTTAGAAGGAAATTTCCCCAACCTGCTCGAAGTTGACATCGAACAATTCTTCCGCCTCCGTCTCCGCTTCGGCTTGGTCCGCCTCTCCCGCGCGGACGCCGCGCTCGCAGTACGATCTGTAAGGGCAGTACAGGCAGCGGGTGGCGTCATCAGTTAGTGGGTAGAGAGAAGCGCTGTCCTGAGCCTGTCGAAGGGCGGTCTGTATTTCATCCGAAAGTTTTTCGAGCAAATCCCAATCCCGTTTGTATTGCGCGGACGTGTACGCGAATCGCGCGGGGTCATTGGGAAAATCTGCAAACCAGTAGACCATCTCGATCTGTTCAGGCTCGAAGGGACGTCCGTTGTTGAGGTGCGCCCCCGCGTGGACGAGCAGGGCGCGATAGACGCGGGTCTGCATCCGCGCGGCGAGCCATTCATTGCGCGGACGTTTGCGATAGGTTTTCCAATCGTAGATGGTCGCTTTGTTTTCGCGGATCGCAATGAGATCGTATTTTGCAAGCAGTCGAAAATTTCCAAGCGGCGCGGAGAGGGTGGCTTCTGGATAAAGACCTGTTAGGTTTTTAAAACCTGACAGGTCTAGCGCATTTGAAAAATTCTCCCACCAGCGTTTCAAATTTGGCGTGTTCGCAAGTTTACTCACCTGTTCGCTTGGAATTCCGATGAGATATTGTTGCGCGAGCCGATGAAAGAATTCCCCTTCGCGCTGATGTTGTTCATTCTCCAGCGCTGGCTCCGACTCGATGGCGGGATAAGACAGACGCTCGAGGTAGCGCAATTGGAAACGGCGCGCGCAGTCCACGTAGTCTTGCAGGGATGATTGAGAGAGGGTGGTAAGTTGAAAGGCAGGCATGGTTCAATGATACGCCAATCACGGCGGGTCGTGTCGGAAATTCCATTCACCGCTGGCTTGATCTACAAAAGACCGCGAGCCGATCACTTCGTAAAACGTGATGCCCGGTCGCAGGTAAATTGGCGCGCCGTCCAACGCGGCGAAGTAAAGCGGCTGGTCGAGGTTCGTTCGATACCATTTTGCCGGTATTCCCACGCCATCGCGGAAGACGTACGCTTCGCCGGAACCGGTCATATCGATCTTGAAGACCTCGTCGTCTTCGTCGTACTCGTTGGCGAAAGAGTGATAGGCAAGCATCACGACCACATTTGCCGCATGGACATGTTGCGCTGTGACGCGGTCTACAAGCGGCGCGTAGGAGCCTTCCTTGCCGTCGCGGGTGTCGGCGATTTCTTGATAGCGGTAATACTGCTGGTCTTGCGGGCTGTACAGCCAGTAATGATACGAGTCGACAGAATAGAATGTGGAAATTTTTATCCCGCCCAGCCCCGCGGCCGGGGGCGCTGTATCGAACAAGCCGTCGCGGATGATCTGTGGCGAGTTATCCTTTCCGCCGCGCAGGGCGCAATCAGCCATGAGGGTGGTGTTGAAATACGAATTGTTGTATGGCTCGACAGTCTGTTCGCGCTCGGTCAAAAAATGGAACGGCGGACACGAGCCGTTTGTTGGAGTGAGAAGCAGGTCGGCAAATTCGCTCTCCTGGAAATATCCCAACTCGCGCGGGTCGGCGAACTTGAAGGCAAGGAAAGCGTGATACATGCGTTGCACGTGTTCGTCGAAGTAACGCCCGGAGCGGACGGGTCCCACCCATTCCGAGTCGTTGCCGTAAAACACGGCGATGAAACGCGTCAAGCCGTCTTCGATGTAATATTCAAATACCTGGTCTGCGAGCGTAAGACCGGATTGGGGGCGCATGTAGCGCGGATAGTTCGCCACTTTGATCGCCATCGGGCGGCGTTGTAACAATGCCGGGTCGGAGGGCGGCAAGCCGGTCAACGGATTCATTGTGGTGGTCACGGTGAAGGCTGGCACCATCGCATCCGGGGGGATGAATT
>Ga0073899_10001853_pt1 | contig 19239 bp, 16 predicted proteins | sample KloWWTmetaKNB5Ph_FD_88975 | JGI IMG/M metagenome (GOLD analysis project Ga0073899, IMG submission 88975) | Active sludge microbial communities from Klosterneuburg, Austria, studying microevolution and ecology of nitrifiers - Klosterneuburg... | ecosystem: Engineered > WWTP > Aerobic digester >... | reverse complement strand
CTTGTCTGCCTCGCCGCGCGCGCGGGCGTAGTCGCTCGCGGTCAGACCGTCCGCGTCACGCGCGTCGCGCGCCGCGCCGACCGCGAGCAGTTCGATGAGGGCTGGGCATCCGTCGCCCTCTTGGGCCTGCACGATCAGCGGCGTCTGGCCCATGGCATTGCGCGCCTCGAGGTCGGCGCCGGCCCGAACCAAGGGGCGCACCGCCGCCGCCCGGGCGAGGTGGAGCGGGCGGAGGCCGTCGTCGGTGGCCGCTTCAGGGTCGGCCCCAGCGGCGAGCAGCCGCTCGATCACGCGCACCGCCGCGGTCGGCAGCGTCACCACGCTGCAGCGCTCGGCCGCGACGTGGAGCGGCGTGAACCCGGCGTCGTCGCGCGTCGTGGCGAGTTCCGGATGAGCATCGAGCAGATCTCCGACGCGCACGAAGTCGTGGACCTCGATCGCCGCCTGCAGGGCGTCCGGCGGCGGCACGTCAGGGTCGGAGTCCTCGGCGTTCGCCACCAGCGCGCAGAACTCCCAGTCGGTGAAGGCGCGCGCGAAGTCGGCGCGCGTGACGAGCTCGGGCCGGCGCAGCAAGGCCGGCGGTGCCTCGTCCATCGACGTGAACTGTTCGCGGCCGTCGACCCAGGCGTCGACCCAGGCAGTGACGCGCTCATCATCCATGGCCTCGGCCGGCGGCGGCGGGAAGGTCGCCTCCGACGTGGCTTCCAGTTCGCGCGCGCTGCCCTCAAGGGAGCCCCAGCGCCGGCGCATCACGCAGAGGCCACCATCGGCTGCGGCCCCGACCTCGAAATCGGCAGGATCAACGCCAGCCGCTGTCAGTGCGGCGCCGAGCAAGCCAGCGAGGTCGTGCGGTTCCACCATCACGTCGACGCTATCACGACGACGAGGCATCACCGCGACCTCATCGACGGGTGGCAGCATCGACCGGCAGGGCCCTGGCCCTCCACAAGGCGGTCCGCCTCGACGCGTATGCCGCGCAGAGCACCCACCGCTGCGACCCGGTTCCTGCGCGATCCGATCGGCGCGCGATCCGATCGGCTGCGCCGCCTGGCTCGGTTCCTTCAAGAAATCGTGCCTGAGTGCGCAACCGTGCTGTGGTGCGGTCGATAGCGATGCCGCAGCGCCGAGATGATGGCGGTGCCGCGGCGCAAACCCGCGATCACACATTGCAAGGAGCTCGCAGCTGCGCGTAGGTACTCAGGTGTTCTTCTCGTTGATCGTGGCGGCCATGATCGCGCTCGGAGTGGCGCACGCTGGTGGCGCCCCCGCCGGCCCCACGGCAACCGACTCGCCGACGCCGAACGTCGGCACGGCGAACCCGGTAGCCAAGGACAACGCGCCGGGGCCAGGGGCATGTGCTAACGGCGCGGCTCCCCGTTGCTTCCGCCCACAGTGCCCGAACGATTCAACCTGTCCTGCGCAGGACCAGTGCATCGGCTCGTACACGTGCGCGCTCTACAAGACCGCTGCAGGGAAGCTTGGGTGCCGGATGCTTGGCGGATGCACGCCCACTGCGCCATTGATTGGGTTCTGAGCCATGCCCATCAAGACATCACATCTCCTCGGCGCTGGCGGCGTATTGATCCTGGTGGCGGGCTACGTGCTGACACGGCCAGGCTCTCCACCGGCAGCGCCCGCGGCCCGCGACGCGGCGGTGGGCCACCCGGACGACGTGTCGGCCGGGCCTGCGCCGCGACCGCGCCTGCCCGCGCCGCTGCCGAACCGCCCGCAGCTCGGCGCGCCACCGCTCGACGGCCTCCCCGCCGGCGCGACGCTGATCTCGGTCACCAACGCGAGCGCAGCCACCACCAACCCGGACGCCGTGCCACCCGTCGAGCCGCGCGCGGCCCCAACTGACGAGCCGCCGCCGATGCCGCCCGCGATGGCACGATTTCTGGCCGACCGCGACCGCTACATGACCACCGTCATCGCGACGCGCGTGGAGTCGTGCTGGCGAGCCATTCCAGGGAGCGGCGAGATTGAGTTCGTCTACACGCTGCGCGCCGCGTCGCTCACCGGGGAGACCAAGCTCGAGCCATCGATCGAGAGCGAGCTCGGCCATGACTCGCCGGTGAGCATCGTCGAATCGAGCTTGTCCCCCGACCAGAACCGCGCGGCGCTCGACTGCATGCTCGATGCGGTCGACGACTCCGCGTTCGTGACGGTGCTGCCATCGCCCGAGCTCGGCACGCTCGTCGCGCTGCACCAGCGCTGGCGCGTCGGCCCCCGGCCGCCTGGCGGTGATGCCGTGGGCCGCGAGGACGCCCATGTTGAGTCGCGAGCCGGACGGCCTCAGCCTTGAACTCCGGCGTGAACGCGCGTCGCCGACGCGGCGTCTTGGGGGGAGGGGGCGTGCTCATGGATACCTCGCTCATCTTGCCGGTGGTCGGATGGCAGGTATCCGGAACATGGGGGCAGGCTCAGGGCTCGGGCCGCTACGGGGCCTGTCGGAACACGGCGAGCGAGAGCGTGCGACCGGGCCCGGGCGCCACGACGATCAGCCCGTCCTGGCTGGCGACCGCCGCCGCGGTACCGGCGGCGAACGTCGACGCCCAAGCGTCGCTCGCGGCGCGGTGGGTGCCCGTCCGAAGATCGAAGACGTCGTAGGAGTAGTGCTCGGCGACCATCCCATCGGCCGCCTGTGGGCCATTGGCGAACCGGAACCAGAGCTCGTCGCCGGTGATGCCGAGGAACGTCTCAACGTTGCGTGGGCCCAGGCGCGCCAGCACGCTTGGGCCTTCGAGCGAGACGGCCCGCTCGAGCGACCCGTCCGCCACGCGGCGGATCTCGAGTCGCTCGCACACCTCGCAGCGTGCGGCATCCGACAGCAGCGTGGCAACGCGTCCATCGGGGGCCGCGATCAGCGCACCAAAGTACGAGTATGTCACCCCGGTTGCTTGCGCCCAACGCTCGGCGCCGGTGTCAATGTCGTAGGCGACGAGCCGGGCGCCTTGCTTGCCGTCGGTGTACTGGACCATCACGACCCGGCCATCGTCGCTCACGAGCGCGTCCGCAACGACGGCGGGCGTGGTGCCGACGCGCAGCGCCACCTCCCACGCCAGGGTCGCCGCCCCGGGTCGATACGCGCGGATGCGCGTCGCCGAGAGGTCGCCCGTCGTGAAGGCCCGGATCAGCAGCGGCGGCCCCCCCGGCGGGGTCACCGCCCAGACGGTGTCCCTGAACCACGGCACGCTGGGCCCTTCGGCGATACCGGCCCACGGGACCTCGTACCGCTGCTCGTTCGCCAGATCCTCGATGACGATCGCCTCCTCGTCGTCGCGCCGCACGAGCAGCGGCGCGGTCGAGGGGATGAGCCGCCCGGTGACGACCTCCGCGGTCGCTGCGCCAGCCACGCGCCGGGCGACGACGACCGCCGCCCGCTCGCCGCCGCGGATGGCCAGTGCGACGACGCGGCCGTCGGGGCTCGCGCCCGCGCCGGCGAAGGCCAGCGCCCCCGCGGGCAACGCCGCGTCATCGGGCAACCGCGCGAGGAGCGTCTCAGCCGGCGTCGCGGCCGGCCGCGACGGCTCATGGACCATCGGGGCACCTCGACAGCCGGCGAGACCGCAGAGCAGGCAAAGCACCGCGGCGCGCTTCATGTGGCCTCACGGTCGGGGTCCGGCAACGGCATCGCCGGGACGTCGCGCCCGCAGAAGTCGTCGAACGACATCGCACGGTTGCAGAACACGTAGATGCACCGGCGCGCCACGCCACGAGGCTAAGCGCCGCGCCCGCGGGATTCCAGCTCGGTTGACGGCTGTCACCGCTGCCACCCGGGGGCGTCGTGAGGCTCACACGCAGAACGGAACCAGCTCCGCGGGGATGAAGACGTTGCACTCGGCGCCGGCGCTGAGCCACTCGGGGCCCCACTCGTCACGCAACTCCTCGTCATAGGTGAAGCGTGCGTCGGCGAGCACGTCGGGGTGATCGAGGCACGACGGGAGGTCGAGCCAGCGGAACATCAGCGACATCGGGCACGCACCGTCGCGGATCAGCGCGCCCTGCATCTCTGCGATCAGCTCGAGGTCGGACTTCACCGGCGCCCCAAGCCGTGTCCCTGTCCAATCGAGCAGACGCCCCACGCGCCGATGTCTACCGGATTGGCCATCGACCACGCGCCGCGTGCGCCTGGCAGTGGCGCACTCCATGCAACGACCGGCGAACCCATGCGTCGATTGCATCCCGTGCTGATCATCATGGCCTCACTGGTGCTCGGGCACAGTGCCGCGATGGCGCAGCAGTGCCTCACTGGTACCGAGCCCTACGCCGGAGGCTGCAACGGCGTCTGCCCCGCCGATCACGTCCGCTCGGCAGTGTGCTCGTGTCAACGCGGTGGCGTGGTCACCGACTGCGGGCGCTTCGGCATGACCGCCGCGCCGACGATGACCTGCTCGTCCGGGGAGCTGTGGGGTGGCCTCTGCCACAAGCCGTGCGACGCCGGCTGGACACGTACCGCGTCGTGTACGTGCGCCCTGGGCTGGCGGGTCTGGACCGACTGCGGACGGTTCGGGCCGATCGGTGGGCCCTCGCTCGTGTGTCCGAGCAAGACTGATGCGTTCGGCGGCCTGTGCTACGGGGACAAGTGTCCCACGGGCTATCGCCGCTCGGCGGCATGCTCGTGCGAGGCTCCTCTCAGCGTGCTCACCGACTGCGCGCGGTTCGGCCCGACCTACCCGCCGGCGCCGGACGCGTTCCTGAAGCGACCGGATGATCGCGGCCTCTCCTGTGCACAGTTCTGCGGCAACGCGACCGGCAACCTCGGGCAGTACGGCACGTGCCTCGGTGGCAAGATCGCGAGCGGTGGCAGCACCGGTAGCAACGTCAACTGCGCGCAAGCGCCGGGGCCAGGGCAGACGCTCGACTGCTATTGCAGGGCTGTGCCCGCGCCGGTGCTCCCGGCCGGAGCCCGCGCGAAGGCAGGCAACAACGGGAGCGTGAGCTGCGGCGACTACTGCCGCAACAAGCAGGCTGACTGGGGCCGGTACGGCGAGTGCGTGACACCTGGCGGCGCGGTGAGCGCCGGACCACTCACCGGAGGTGCGATCGGCTGCGACCGGACCAGCCCCGGCAGCGATGTCACCTGCTTCTGTCGGGGGCCCGGTGGGCCGCTGCCACCGGTCGTCCCCCCTACGATCGTGAAGAACGCGACAGGGCGCGTCACCTGCGATCGGGTCTGCCGCAACATGGGTGGCGACTGGGGTCCGTACGGTCGGTGCGTGCAGGGCGAGGTAGTGAGCGGCGAGTACAAGGGCTGGATCGTCGGATGCGACGGGGAGAGCGGCGCCGGCAGCGTGGTCGGGTGCCGGTGTGAGCCGCGGCCACACCTGATCACGTCGCGGCCAACGGCCCTCGGCTGTTGCGCGCAGCTCGTCGCTGACGACCGCGCCGCGGGCGGAATCACGACGCTGCGGTCGTTCGGGTGCACCAGCCCGCAGCAGCGGGTGTACCGGGCCGATCTCGACACCTCACAAGGGTCCGACGACGCCAAGCGCCGGTGCGAGGCCGGCGAGGCCACGGCCGAGGTCCAAGGCGTCGCGATGAAGCCGAGCGCGTGCGGTCCGTACTACGCGTTCTTCGCGGTCGACGACACAGCGTGCCCCGCGACGGCTGATGTCCCCGCCGTGGCGAACGACCAGGACCGCCAGACGCGCGGCTTCTGCGTGCTGTGCGGAACGCCGCCGGGGTACGTCACCAAGACGACGTCCTATCGCTACGGCACCAAGGAGGAAGTCCGAACGGCCCTGCTCAACGAGCACGGCGTCGATGAGCACTGCAAGATCGCCGCGGAAGAGGGCGAGTGCCCGGTCGTGTGCGGGGACGGGTACCACGACGTGATCGCCGAAGAGTGCGACCGTGGCGGCGATCACCCGACCTGCACTGCCGACTGCCGGAAGAAGCCGGGCCGCGACGAGCCCGCCCGGCCCGCGCCAGCGGCATGGCTGCGGAGCACAGTGCTCGAGGCCGGCTCCGGATTCGTCTTTGGTCCACCGGCGATCACCAGCAGCAGCACGCGTGACGTGTGGTGGAACGCGGCCGAGCTGATCGCCGGCCGCGGCCTGGTGTCCCTCGGCGCCGCTGAACTGGATCAACTTCGCATTCCGCCGACTGACGCGTTCACGCTCACGCACGTGGTGCCGAAGGTCGGTGAGGTCATCGTCGTTCGGACCGACGCCGGGTATGCTGCGATGAGGTTCACGCGCGTCGGCAACCCCGACGGCGACCGAACCCTGGCGTTCCAGTGGAGCTACCCTCTCGACGATCGACGTCCCCCGCCACCCCCACCCGGTGGCTGCCCCCGCGGCTGTAGCGGGGGCCCCGAGGCCGGTTGTGGGCTGGCGCTGGTGCTCGTCCTGATCCTGCGACCACGCCGGAGGCACGCTTCCTTGAAGCGAGCCCATCTCGCCGTTCTGCTCATCGTGTCGACGGGCGCCATTGCCTGTGGCGGCGCGATCAAGGAGATCCCCGAGCTGTGCGGAACAGCCTCGGATGGGACGAACCCCGAAATCACGCTGACAGACATCACGCGCGTCGTGGTGAGACCACCTCCGCCGGTGATCCCCGCCGGTCAGGTCGCGTCGTTCGAATGGTCGGTGTGGGGGCATCACAATGACGCGCTCGCCAGCCGGACGCCGCTCATCTGCGGCGCCGTCTTCGCCCCCGGCTTCGTGCCACTCGGCATCGGCCTGGCGACGGCGTCGACAGGCGTCCCTGGCAACGACTTTCGAGCCGACGGCACGATCGCGATCTCGTGCACACCGGGCGGGCACCTCAAGCGGATGGATGGCGGCGGCGCGTGGTACGGCGAGGGAGACGCGACGATCAGCGTCGTGGTGAAGAAGCCGATCTCCCAGATGTTCATCGGCGCGCAGGTTCTCGGCGTCGGGCAGTCACACTACTTCCACGTGAAATGTGGGCCGCCCCTCCCGGACGCGCCCGCCGAGACGCTCGACCTGAGCGGCCCCGGCACCTGCAACGCTGGCGGCTCAGGGGCGGAGGCGACGTGGCTCGTCGTGGCGGTCCTTGCCCTGCGGCGCCGGACGAGGCAGCGCAGGCCAGCCGGGCGGCAGCCCAGCTAACCGCGTCAGGGCCTGCGATCCGATCGGCTGCGACCGTTGCGACCGTTGCGACCGTTGCGACCCGGTTCTTGGGGCGATTCGCCACCCCTCACCGCTGACGTGCGATCCAATGGCGACTCTGGGCAACCGCCAGAACAACCCGGACGCTGGGGCCGTGTGCTAGCGTCGACGCGATGCAGCTTCGCGGAAAGTACGCCATCGCTGCCGCGGGGCTCGGGCTGTCGGCGTGTTCTCAACTGATGGTGCCCGACGTCACGGCCGCGGGCCGATTTCGCAATGTGAAGGTGGCGCGCGAGTGCTCGTCGAGCCGGGCCGCCCCCGCGCTCGACGTCGGTGCGACCGTGATCCTCGGTGTCATTCCGGCGATCGTGGGCGTCGCCGCCATCCTCGGCGCCACGCCACCATTCCCCGACGCCGATCGGCAGAGCTACGAGGGTGTCGGCATCGGCCTCCTGATCGGTGGCCTCGCGTTCGGCGGGGGCTTCGGCGCGTCGGCGAGCTACGGGTTCGGCGCCACCACCCGGTGCGCTGACGAACGTGCGAAGCCGTTGCCACGTGCCAGCGGCCCGTCGCGCGCCCTTGCTCCGGGCTGATCGCTGACGGGCGCTCCGATGGGTTGCGACCCGGTTCTTAGGGTTGGAGCTCTCTACACGGCGGTCCGCCTCTACGCGTACACCGCTGCCGCCGGTCCCGCCCTCCACGACGATGTCCCCTGCCGACCGGGTCGTGCTCGACGAGCTCGATCGGGTCCAGGCCGTGCTGGCCGCGTACGTCGCCGGCCCAGAGCTCATCGCCCGGCTCGGAGGTTCGTTCGACGGCCGCTCCGAGACCGGCATCACGATCGCGGCGCCGCCGGTGTTCGCCTCCCTCGAGGTGTGGCCCGTCGGCTTCGAGCCGACCAGCGCCGACGAGTACGAGGAGGTCGACGTCGTCGTGCAGCTGCGCGCGCCCGTCGCGCTCGCCGCGCTGGGCACGCGCGGCCCGCCGTTCACGGGACTCGCGGCGATGCCGCCGGACCGCAGCGCCGAGTACATCGCGGTCGACGACACCCGCTCCGAGCGCTTCGTGATCATCACGCGCGTGTCCTGGCCGCAGCCGCCGGCCAACGTCGCCACCTCCACGACCGACCGGATCGTCATCGCACGCCGGCGAGGCGACGCTCTTCGCTGAGCCTCGACGGCCCCGCCGCGGACCAGCGTGTGGCTAGAATGGTCGGATGTCGACCGATGCCGACCAGAACGAGCGACTTCGCGATCACGACCGTCGTCTCACCGCCATCGAGTACAACCTCAAGCTGGTCATGGCGCAGCTGCGCATCGCTTGGCAGGAGCCGCCGCAGGCGACTTCGCTGCCGCAAGATGCCATCGACTTCCTCGCTCGTGGCGACAAGCTGCGGGCGATCCAGGTGCTGGTCGCCAAGCTCGGCGTCAGCCTCGCTGAGGCGAAGGCAATGGTCGACGGCAAGCGCTGACCGATGCGCATGTCCCACCGCTCATTGCTGCCGCCCTGAACGACCAACGACGAGCGCGGCCTCACCACAGCGCCGTGTGGACCGGCACCGAGATGATGATCTGGGGCGGCTACGGCCGGCGCGCTCGCCCGGCTGGTCATGGCGTCGGTACACTGCCCCCCGCCGGCGCGGCGCGCGACGACGACTGGGCTCCAGGTCGGCCGCGCGCCCTGGTCACGCGAATCGAGAGGCAACGAAGATGGGCTGGACGATCTGGATCCAACTGGTGCGCGGTCGCGCGCTCGACCGCGGCGAGCGCACGCGGCTGCGCGCCCACGTGCGGGCGTCGGGGCTCGTGGGTGAGGGCTACGCGTTCGAGGTCGCGCCCGCTGGCTCGAGCGGCGTGATCGCGCGCGCCGGGGGCAAGCTGGCCCGAAGCCTCGACCCCGACGAAGATCCGCGCGCGGCCAAGCTCATGGCCGCGCTCACCGAGCTGCACGGGCTGTTCGCGGACGCCCGGCTCGAGCTGGCCGACGACTTCCATCTGGTCGGCTGGGACGGCACCGCCGTGACGCTGGTCCAGGACCCAGACCAGGAGCTCACCGAGCCGCCCCGCGACCGCGCCGGGTGGACGATGGTCCCCGCCCGCCGGACGCCCACGGCGCGGCCGCCAGCCCGCGCCGCCCCGAAGCTGCCGCCCGCGCTCGCGGCAGCACTGGCAGCGATCGCCGCCGGCGAGGCCCCGGACGACCTGTCCGCGACGACTCCCGACGAGGCGCTGGTGCTGCTGCGGGTGATCGGCAAGGCCGCCGCCGGCAAGCACCCAGACCACGCGCTGCGCAACTCCCTCGACGTGGTGGCGAGCCACGTGCCCGCGCGGACGCTCGTCGACCTCGCGCTCGCCGAGGTCGCGCTGCTCGACACCGCGGCGTCGACCACGATCGCGCGAGCGATGGAGCGCCTGCCCGACCGCGCGGCGGTGCGCGAGCGCGTGCTCGCGGTCTGGCAGCTGCCGCCGCCAGCCAAGGGTCCCGACCGGCGCTGGGACGCGATCGGCTACGCGCTCCTGATGCCGCTGGCTCACGATCCGTGGTTGATCGCCCGGCTCGGTGACGAGCACGATGCCGCCGACCGCGACGATCCTGCGCTGTGGCGACGTGGGTACAACCGCGAGCGGATCCTGGCGCTGTCGCCCGACGGGGTGCGGCGACTCATCCGTCGCCGGCGCCGCGACCGGGTGGAACACCGTCGGCCGCTGACCTCGGGGCTCTTGTCCTACCTCTCGGGCGAGCGCTTCGACGTCGCGGTGCCGACGCTGCTGCTCGAGCTGGCGGTCGCTCGCGACCGCGACGATCTCACGCTGGCCCTCGCCCGGTACCGCGAGCCGCGCTTCCTGCTCATCCTGGAGCGCATGCTGGCCACCGATCAGTACGCCCGCGTGGTCGCGGAGGCGCTCCACCACTTCGACGGTGACGACGCGACCGCGATGTTGCTACGCCTGATCGACCACGCCGATCCGCTGGTGAGGATCCGCGCCTCCCAGGGTCTGGTCGGCCGGCAGGGCGCGCCGGCGCTGCCACGCCTGGTCGCCGCAGTCGAGGCCGCGCGCGCGATGGGCATCTGGCGGCACGAGTACCCGCCGGGCGGCTGGTGCAACGCGCAGCTGCGCAGTCCGGCGGACGCGCTGGCCGCGCCGTGGACCTACCGGGGCCGTTGGCCCGACGTGACGGCCGTGGTGCTCGGCCCCGCCGAGGCGAGCGACCCGCCGGCCGCCGAGGCGATCGATCGCATGCTGTCGCCAAACCCCGACATCCGCCGCGACGCGATCGAGCTCGCCCACCAGCGGGCCATCGCGACCCGCGACGCACGCTCGGCGCTGACCCTCGCGCGCGCCGAGCGGCTGCACCGCGCGCTGTGCGACGCGGCTGGCCTGCCGACCGTGACCGGCGATGGCTCGACATCGCGCGTGCGAGTGAGCGGATTCTGGTCGAGCCCGGTGTGGCGCAAGCTGCTCGCGATCCCCTTCGATCCTGCGTACAAGTACGACTGGGTGACGTGGGACTGGCTGGAGGCGCACGCCGGCGAGCGCGTGGCGCAGGACGCCGCGGCCGAGCTGGCCGACGTCCGCGACGAAGCCTCGGCCAAGGCGCGGGCCGAGGCGTACGGGCTGCGTGCCCTCGCCTTCGCGCGCGCTGAGTACGAGGCGTGGACCGCCAGGGAGGCCGCGATCATCGACGCCATCGACGCGCCCGGCGGCTGACCCGTCCCGAGCGCTCGGCCGGCGCGGGGGTCGCCGGCTATCTCGCCGGTGTTGCGCTCGTGACCGCGCTCGCGTTCCGGCTCGAGCTCGACGTGACGGTCAGGGCCATGCTGGTGCTGATCCCGCCACTCACCATGCTCGTGGTGGACCATCGGTGCCGCCGCCGCGCTCGCGGTCGCATGCTGGTGGTGACCCGGCCAGGCCGGCGTATCGACGCACGGGCGGTCACGCGGGCGGCGGCGCAGCTCGGGCACCCGTGGGCCTCTTGCGAGGTCGTGCCCGGCAAGACGGCGGGCCTGTTCCATCTGCGGCTCAGCGTCGAAGGATGATCGCCCGAACGGGATCTAGCCGCGGGTCTTCCACCTGCTGGGAGTCGACCGCGCGGGCGCGATCGCCGTCGCGGACCTCGAGCCGCGTGAACACGCCGTCGTTGACCGGTTCGGCGCTCTTGTATGCGGGCGCGAACTTCCACAGTCCGGTCGCGTCGATCGCCTCGCGCAGCGTCCGCATCTCACTCTCCGAGAGCACGCGCGCCTGCTGGTAGGCTGGCGCGATCTCGCCCGTGCAGTCGTAGGCGCGCTCGGTGAGCGTGGCGACGACTCCCCAACAACCGGGTCGCGGCCAACCGGATCCGCGGGGTTGGGCGTGGGGCTACCCCACTCGCTGGGGCTTGCGCCGCTCGTAGTCGACGCCGCAGCGAGGGCAGGCGGCGGTAAGCAACGTCTCGTCGCCGGATCGGTACTGCTCACGTCGTTCGAGTACGTCACCACACACGAAACATAGATCTTGGGCCAGCGCGTGGTGCCACTCGTGCGGGGAAGGTCGCAGGACCGCCTCGATGAACGCCACCGGCGGCGCGTAGCGATGAACCGCCACGTAGTGGCGGATGAGCGTGGGTGCCGCGTAGCGTGTACCGTCGACGCCGACGGCGCGGATCTCGGCGTTTCCCCGCGGCATCGAGTCATCAAGCCCCCAACGTGCCCCGCGGCGCGGGCCGTCCGTGCCCGGGGGACAGAACTCGCAATCGTGAAGTCCGCGCGTGCCTTGGGTCGGTGCGTGCTCGATCAGCCCGGCGAGGCAAGGCACTAACTCCGCGGGAACATCGCCGGTCGGGAACACGTGCCCGCGTGCCAGCCACCCGACGTTGACCGCTGGTGCCTCGGGACGCTGGCCGCTGAGGTAGGTGTAGGGGCTGAGGTCGGCGTACCAGGTCATCGAGTCCTCCTGCTGCGATCCGATCGGTTGCGACCCAGTTGTCGGAGCCGGTTCGTATACCACCGCATCGCGGCTTCGCGGGCCACGGGGAAGTTGCCCGACTTGATCGCGTGGGCCGCCCGATCGGCTGCGACCGCTGCGACTCGCGATCGCGTAGGCCACCGTGCGCGGTCGTGCCCCCCTCGATCCGATTGGCTGCGCCCCGGTGCCCCGGCGATCCGATCGGCTACGACCCGAATCCAAGTCGCGTCCGCATCAGAGCGCGTCGATGATGACCCGATCTCCGTCACGCCGTGCGACCTCGAGACGCTCGGGATCGAGGGCGAGCGCGGGGCGTCGGTTCACGACGCCCGAGGCGCGCGTCACGACGTCGACGTGGCCGCCGTGCGCGATCACGATCCGCTGGGCATCGCCACCGAGCGTGGCGTCGAGAGTGGCTTCGCTCGGCATGTTGAGGTGCAGCGGGATTCGCACCACCGAGCCGTCGCGCAGGTCGTGGACCGCAACGCCGCGAAACGCTTCGATCGGATCCGGATCATCGTCGGGCTCCCACTCAGCGTCGCGGAAGATCGCGACCTGATTCGCACCCACCGGGCCGGCCACGAGCTGGTATCCCCACTCGCGCAGGCCCGGTCCCTGGGTCAACGCCATCTGGATCGCCATTTCGTCTTCAAGCGCTTGGTCGCCCATCCCGTGTCAACCGTGGACGACCGCACAGCCAGATCGGAGAGCCCGAGAGAGAAACCCTTGCAGTGCTTCGACGGCACAGATCACCTCCAAGAGTGCCGCGGTCTTGCAGTGCAGGGGCCGGTTGAGTTCGAGATCCATGGCGGGGACCTGGCGCTTCAGTTCGTCCAGACGTTCCGGAGGAGTCCGCCAATGTTGATCGACAATTCCGGCGGCCTGGATGGCCTCCCCGACCCCAGATAGCATCTGTATCAACGCGGCCAGATCGTCACCAGCGAACTGTGTGTGGTCTTCGCTAGCATCCGCCACGCGAACAAGAAACGAGCGAAGCGACTCGGCGCGCGCGGGATCCACCAAACGCCACAGAGTGATCGCTGCCTCGAGGCATGCATATCCATGATCCATCTCATCGACCACTTCGTCGTCATCTTGTGCCGGCACCCCAGGCGCCGAACGAATTGCATAGAGCGTAGCCATTACTCTTTGTCCTCATGTCGAATGCTTGCGTTCACAAGTTCGTAGAACAGCGCCTCAAGATCAGAAGCAGACACCCCCAGTGACCGATTGAACACTCGATTCGACGGCCCCCGCGTCATCTTCTTCGCCGTGGCATCGGTCGCGAGATCGATCGTGTCAGCGAGGTTTTCATCAGAGCCGCGCAAGAGCCGGATCTTCGCCTTACCGCTGGCAGCAGCGTGGAGCAGTTCGCTTTGTGTTTTCAGCTGGGCATCGGCCCTGGCGTGCGTGTCGCGGATCCCGGTCTTGATTTCCTCGCGCTCCAGGATCCTGGCCTTGCCTGTCACGGGGCGCTCGATAATCAGGATATCCATCTCGCCTCGTTCGAGGTAGAGACCATCGCCGAATTCTCTGAGTCCCGCGTTGGTCGGCCGCGACCCATCGGGATTCGGATGATTGGCTCGCCACTCCTCGGCTGTCGCCTCCGCTTGCTTCTCGTAGATCTTCACGCCATCGAGCACATCGGCGTTGGGATGAGCGGCTTGTGCCTCGGCCTTGAGAACCTTGGTCATCACCTTGTCGCGAAGGTCCGGAAGCTTGTCGCGCGGGGGCTTTGCACTCTTGAGGATCGCTTTGACCTCGGGATCGTTCATCAGATCGAGGTCGGCGATCTTCTGCTTCAGCTCAGCCATCCGCTCCTGCGAGCGCGCCCGGAGGACGACAGCGTCCCGCTCTTCGCCAACCGCCTTGCGGACCTTCGCGCGCGCGACCTCCACGTCGTTGCCGTCGCCACCCAGGCTACGGCGTAGCTCCTCCGCCGTCTTGCCCTTGGCCATCTTCTCGAGCTTGGCTTTCTCCTCCGGGGTGAGCCCCTCCGCGACACGCGCCAGCCACTCCTCGGGCGTCTCCACCTTCGGCGTCGCGGGTGGGGTGTCCTTCGCCGGGGGCGGCGGCTCGTCCGGGCGCGGCGCGGCGGGCGCAGGCTTCTCGTCGAGGTCGGCTTCCTCGCGGGCGCGCTGTTCCTGCGCGCGCTTCTTCGCGAGGGTCGCCTTGGCCTTGGCGATGTCGCCCTTGGCGCCGGCCAGGGCCGCGCGCGCTTCCGAGCTGTTGCTGTGCTCGTCGAGGAACTGCTTGCCGTCGCGGTAGCCCTTGATCCGCTTGGCCGCCTTGGCGGCGCCCCACGTCGCTGCCCACAGCAGGAGCTTGGCAGCGCCGCCGACGATGGTGGTCGCCATCATCGCCGCCGCGTGCTCCATGTCGACCACCGACTTCGCGCGGATGGCGGCCTTCAGGGTGTCGACCACCTCGCCGAGCGTCGTGACCGCGTCGAGCCCGAACTCGATCACCAGCACGACGTCGAGCGCGACGTTCACGCCGGGGATCTGTTGCAGGATCAGGATGCCGATCGCCGTGGCGATCATCTTGACCGCGTCGGCCTTGATGGCGTTCCAGACCTCCCGGCCCGCGGCGCTGAGGTAGCCGCGTTCGTGGGCCCACGTCAGGGCCCGTGTGATCGAGTCGGCGGACGTCGCGCTGGCGAGGCGGGCGTCGAGCTTGGCCAACTCGGCCCGGTACGCCTCGACGCCGTCGTGCGGCCACGTGGCGGCGGCGCCGCCGCCGCCAAACGCCTCGAGGCCTTCGCCGACGGTCCAGCTCAGGACGCGGAAGAACTTGCGCGCGACCGTGGCCGGGTCCGCGCCGGCCTGCTTCACAAACCGCAATGCCGCTTGTAGCTCGGCGAACTTGGCTCGCTGTTGCTTGTAGTAGGGCCTGGTGACCACGACCTCGCCGGCCCGGATCTGCCGGACCTGATCTGCGAGGTCGCGCTCGTGCTCGAGCAAGGCGCCGTAGTGCGCGGCGAGCCGCAGCCACGAGGCCATCGCCGCGGCGTAGCGCTCGGTGGGCTCGCTGGAGCCGGCGGCCAGGCGGCGGTAGGTCAGGACGTCGCGGACCAGCCCGTCGGCGTCGAGCTGTCGCGCCTGATCGAGCGTGAGCGGGAGCCCGCGCGCCCAGACGGTCGCGCCGATCGCGCCGACGCCGGCGAGCGCGCTGGCCCGCTCGGCCTGATACGCGGCCTCGAGCTCCTTCAGGTTCGCGTCGATGCGCAGCTCCTGGGCGATGCGCTCGGCCCAGGTCACGGGGAAGCCGGCGCCATCCTCCTCGAGGAGCGCGTTGCGGTCGCGCTTGAGGGCGAGGATGCCCAGGGTCAGCTTCTCGTCGCGCGCGAACTCCTGGCACTTGTCGATGAATGGAAACAGCACCGCGTCGTCGTCGACGTTCTCGGGGCGCATCAGCGTCAGGAGCAGGAGCAGCCGTGTGCCGTACGCCCGCTCGGCCGGGTCGCTCGAGTGCTCGAGCTGCGCGGCGGCCTCGACCTCGCCGTCAAGCGTCTCCTCGTTGCTCTGCGGCGCGGCCTGCAGTTGCGCGACGGCCTGGGCGACGGGCGACGGCGTGGCGGACGCCGCGCGCTCGACGGACGGGGCCAGGGTGACAGCAGGCGACGCGACCGCGATGCTCGCGGCCCGCTGGCCGAGCGTGTCGGCCTCTTGTTCCAGGCCGGGCGCGTCGTTGATGGCGACGCCGCGAGCCTGGCTCGTCGCGGCGACGCGGCCCTGCCGCTGCTGGATGACATGCGCCAGCTCGTGACCGATGAGCTCGCGGCCCGCCTGCGACTCCGGATCGTACTCACCGGGCGCCAGGTGCACCGAGTTGCCTTCGGCATAGGCGCGGGCGCCGATCGCGGCCGCGCGCGCCGAATCGGGGTGGATCAGCACGTCGCCGAAGTCAGCGTTGAACGCGCGCTCCATGATCGCGCGCACCGCGGGCGGCAGCGGTGCGCCGCTCGACGTGGCCGGGAGCCCGCGCGGGTCGGCCGTCTTGGCGCCGCGGAGGTCGCCCTTGGCCTGGATCGGTACGTGCAGCCCGAATGGGTCATCGAGTGCGGCGAGACGCGCCGCGCCGTGCGATGCCGACTTGCCGTCGATCTCCTTCTGCGCCGGGTGCTCGGCCCCGTCGCGCTCCGCGCGTGGACGAAAGCCAGCGGTCATGGTGACCTTGCCGGGGTAGCGCGGCGGGCTGTCCTCGGGCTCTTCGACCTCCGGCTCGGGCCGGTCAAACCGATGCGACCTCACGTGCGGCTCGAGCGGCAGGCGGTCAGGCCCCGCAGTTCGGGTCCGGTTCGGCGTCGCATGCCCCGCTATCGGCCGCGGTGCGGCCCGGTTGCGTGCCCGGCGGCGTTTTCCTGCCGCCAGCGCTCCCAGCTACCGGTCGGCGCGCTGGCCCCGGAGTCGCGCGCAGCCCGATCGTCCCGGGCCCGATCGGCTGCGACCGGGATCCGGGGGCCCGATCGGCTGCGACCGGGATCCGGGCGGACCCGGGATCCGGGGCGCTGTCTGGAACAACGGCGCGCAGGAGTGCGCGTGCGAGTGCGTCCCGTGAGCTACCAGATCAGCGGGGCCCCCACCACGCGCTGATCCAGATCGCCATCTTGGGTGCCGGTCGAGCCGTACGACGAGGCGCGCAGCGACGCACCGACGGCGGGCGTGGGCCAGCTCGGATCCCACCCCGGCAGCGCCGCCAGGTCGGGCCACGACAGGGTCGTCGTGCCGGTGGCGTCGGCCCAGCCCTGGCTCGCGGCGATGCCGATGTACAGGTTGGTCGGCCCGGCCACGATCATGCCCACGCCGTAGTCGGCCCAGCCGGTGCTCCAGTGCACCCCGGCGCGGTCGGCGGTGACCGGTGCGCCGTCGACGAACGCCAGCGCCGGCGCGGTCTCGCCGGTGACTCGCCGCTGGACGAACCGGGTCACGTCGCCGTCGGTGGCGACGGCGCCGACCACGACTCGATCGTCGGCGAGGCGCTGGGCGCCTGGCACCAGCGGCACCGCGGTGGTGGTGCCGAGCAACTGGGCGTAGCCGGCGTTGGCGGTGTGCAGCTCGCAATAGGTCGTGGGCGCCGCGGCGCCGGTCACGGTCAGCGACGTGGTCGCCAGGTCGAAGCCGCCCGTCGTGAGATCGAGATCGTGGGTGGTGTCAGCGGCGACCACCACCGCCCGATCGATCCGCATCCGCGTCGCGGTCGAGGCCATCACGTCGTAGGTGCCCGCTCGCACGTTGGTCTGGTAGCTGCCGGGGACGTGACCGACCCGGCCCCCGGCGATCCACACGGCGGCGTCGGGCGGCGTCACCGCCCCCTGGACGTGCAGCGGCGCGCTGGTGCTCCTGCACAGCTGTCGCACGGTACCGTCGTCGCCCGCGTCGTGGAGCTCGTGCACGGACACGAACGTCGGCGTCGGGCACACGAACGCCAGGGCGTGATAGCCGCGGGTCACGGTGAACGTGCCGTGGCCGCTGCCGTCGAGCGCCACCGCCTCCCACGGCCCGCCGCCATCCTGCGCCGCCACCAGGCCGACCGCCTCCAGATCGCCCTCGAACGCGATCGTGTACGTCGAGTCTCCATCATCGCCGCCACACCCCACGAGCACCACCGCGAGCACACCGGTACCGAGCGACCAACGCATCGTGGACCTCCGCGACCAAGCCTACGCCGGTTCCCCGGCCCGCCGCATCACCCGTCGCCTGAAGTCGGCTAACCTGGCTGGGCCACGTCGCCGCGGCTGCGACCGCCTAGCTGCGATCCGATCGGTTGCGACCCGGATCTTGGGCCGGGTGCTCCCTTCTTACGAGGCGGGCACGGCGCCATCGGCCGCCGTCTCGGCGAAGCTCTCGTCGAGCCAGGCCTCGTACCAGTCCAGAAACGAGATCGAACACTCCTCGGCGGGCGCGGCCGAGCGCATCGGCAACGCGGGTAGCGGGAAGGCGCTGTCCCCGATGTACCAGACGCGGCCACGTTGCTCGCCGGTGATGACGAGCTCGCCTTGCCACGCGCAGCCGTAGTCGCACAGCGTCAGACACCCATCGGGGTAGTCGTCGAAGTCGTAACCGAACAGGGCCACGGACTGCTCCGCCAGCTCGGTCCGCCGCCGCCTCAGCGCCTCGGCAGCGGCATGGTCGTCCCAAGGAAACGAGCGCGCCACTGTCTCGAGATCCTCGTCGAGGTCGAGAGGCTGGAGCCCGTAGCCCGGGCCCGGACCGCCGTTGCACAGCTGGAGCACGAAGCACCGGTACTCCTCGGGCAGCGTGACGCCTTGCCTCGCTTCCCAGCGTTCCAGGGCTGCCGCCTCGAGGGGCGCGTGGCGCTCGTAGCGATGCGTGTCCGCGCCAAAGACAGCGAACGCGGCGTCGTGCGCACGGAGCTGGTGCAGGCGAGCGTCGACGCGCGCCAGGCGGATCTCGATGGTCGTTGGCATCGCCTGGTAGAGACTACTCGCGCCCGACGTGAACGGGTTCCAGGGGGCGCGAACGGCGTCACGAACGCCCGCGTCGCCAGCCGGCTCGGGTGAGACTCAGACATGACGTCGCAGCGCAACACGAAGAGTCGAAAGGCGGGCGCCAGCCGGCTCGTCAAGGACGCCGTTGGGGTGGCTCCTCGCGCGGCGGCGAAGGCGCGCAAGCCCGCCGCGCCGAACGCCGCCCCGGGTGTCAGGCGCCACGTAAAATGACCCCCGCGCGCCACTAAAACTGACCCCTCCCCCGCGGAGGGTAAGCGATCAAAAAGACGCACGAAAACGAGGCCGGGACGATGGTCGTCCCGATGCTGGATCCCGAGATCGTGGAGCGGATCCGCCTACTGCAGCAGCTTCGCTGGGGCAGCAAGCGGATCGCGCGTGAGCTGGGCATCGCGCGCAACAGCGTGCGGAGGTACCTGCGTGGCGGCGTGCGATCCGATCGGTTGCGACCCGGTTCTCGGGAGCGAACCGATCGGTTGCGACCCGGTTCATGGGGCGCCGCCGGCGGCGCGCTGTCAACGACAGCCGGGGCGAGCCACGGCCCAACGCCGCCGCGCGCGAAGGCGCCGTCATCGCCGCCGGTGCCGCTGACCATGCTCATCGCGCCGCCCTCGACCCGATCGGCTGCCACCCGGATCCTTGGGACGGTTGCGGCGACGCAGGCCGCGCGCTTCCGTGTTGCAGGCGCCCCGCCATCGGACCGCGCGGGGATCCGGATGGCAGCCGATCGGATCGAGGGGCGAGGACG
>Ga0073899_10001851_pt1 | contig 19242 bp, 14 predicted proteins | sample KloWWTmetaKNB5Ph_FD_88975 | JGI IMG/M metagenome (GOLD analysis project Ga0073899, IMG submission 88975) | Active sludge microbial communities from Klosterneuburg, Austria, studying microevolution and ecology of nitrifiers - Klosterneuburg... | ecosystem: Engineered > WWTP > Aerobic digester >... | reverse complement strand
CGGCGGTCAGCAGCGCGGACCCGGACGCGGTGGTCCGCCGTAGCGCAGCGCGGATGCGGGCCTCGAGTTCAGCCATGCTGAACGGCTTCACTACGTAATCGTCAGCACCCTCGTCGAGCGCCAACACCTTGCGCGGGTCATCGCCGAAGGCACTCAGGACGATGATCGGGATGGTCGACTCAGCGCGAATCGCCCTGCAAAGGTCAATGCCATCGGCATCCGGCAGCACCAGGTCGAGCAGAACGGCGTCGGGGTGGGCCCGGCGGATCGTCGCCAGGACCTCGGCGCCCTCTGATAGCTGGTCCACGCGATAGCCCCGTCCCTCGAGTCCGCGGCGGACGGCGAGCAGGATTGCCGGGTCGTCGTCGATAACCAGCAGGCGCGGGCCAGTCATGATTGGGACGGCGGCGGGAGCGCTGCTGCTGGCGCCAGGCTGATTTCGAAAACCGTCCCGGCCTTTGATGACTCCACGGTGATGGTTCCCCCGCACGTCTCGACCATAGCCTTCACGAGCGCGAGCCCGAGACCGGTGCCCTTCACGGCGCCCACGCGCGAACCACGATAGAACTTCTCGAAGATGTGCGGGAGGTCGCTCTCGGGGATGCCCGGGCCATCGTCGCGAATCCGGAGGAAGACCCGCCAGCGCCGCGATTCCGAATCAACGGCTATTGGCCGGCCGGGAGACGAGTACTTCGCCGCGTTCTCTACCAGGTTGATTATGGCCTGCAAGAGAAGGCCATAGTCCGCACGCACCCACTGGCTTTCGGGCACGCCAAGCTGAAGCACGCGGTCGGAGGTCACGGCCAGCGTGGCCAGTTTTGCCTCTTCGACCACATGCGCCAGGTTGATGGGTTCGAGGTGGGCCGTGACCCCGCTCTCAAGACGGCTCATCTCAAGGAGATTGCTGACCGTCCTCGAGAGCCGGTCCGTTTGCGACTCAATCGTTTCGAGAAAGGCGTCGATGTCTTCCTGGCTCCACTGCACCGAGGAATCCCGAATGCTGGTCACGGAAGCCTTGATGGCGGTCAGCGGGGAGCGGAGGTCGTGCGACACGCTTGAGAGCAGAACGGACTTGAACTCCTCGGCCCGGGTGAGCGCCTCGGCGCGGCCTGCCTCGCGCGCCAGGCTGGCCCGCACCAGCGCCAGGCTCGCCTCGTCCGCCAACGCTCCGAGCAGGCGGTCGCTGTCAACGCCGCGGGGGGCCTCAAGCGGCCCGAGCAATCGAAGCACCCCGCGCACCCCGCCCGGGAGCGGGACGAAGGTTGCGCGAACCATCGCCTGGCCCGAAGAAGCGGCGGCGGTTTCGCGAAGTCTCACGATTTCTCCCGAGCTCATGGCCTGCAGTGCCACGGCCGACTCCTCCCTGGTCGGCGGGGCCACCGACGGGCTATCGACGGTTGAGCCCGCGACGGTCAGCGGTTCGCCCGAGAGAATGGCACATCCGCGGGCGTGGAATGCCCGGCCGACGACTTCGCACAGGCGGTCGGTAGCGATGCGCGGGGTGGATCCGCGGACGAGCTCACGTGAGGCGTTCAACAGGATGGTGGTCTCCGCATCGCGGCTGTTCGCTCGCACCACCTGGTCCCGGAACCTCGACAGCATCAGCGCCCCAACCCCTGCAACGGCCAGGAAGAGGACGAGGGTAATGAGATTCTCGGGCCTCGCGACCGTCAAACGGTGCAGCGGAGGGATGAAGAAGAAGTTGACAAAGATGTCCGCGGCTACCGCGGTGAACATCCCGACGCGATAACCCCACACCGCTGCGGCGGCGAGGGTGGCCAGGAGATAGAGCAATGCGACGTTCGTGATCTGGCGCTCATCCAGCAGCGGAGCCAGGGTGGCGGTCATCACTGTCAGAGCACCGGCTGCCAGCAAAAGGCCCATGCGGGAGCTCGAAACGCGGCGAGGGATGCTTGCGCCCATGCGAACGATTATAAGCGTCGGAAGAGGATTCGTTACAGGCGCGCATCCTCGTACGCATTCCGCGCGAGGTGGAAGTGGGCGGCCGCCAGCCCGGCCGGCGCCTCACAACCTGGCCGTGGGGTCGCAGGCTCGGTTTCTGCCCGGGGTAACGCTTCCTCCGATCCCCCGGCTTCTTCCCCCGGCATGCGGACCGTCATATTCGGCTCACGGGCGCTGGCACCACGCTGCGCACTTCCCGGCGCGTATACTCCGCCCATCAGCCGGGGAGCCCGGGGAGCCCGGGGAGCCCGGGGAGAAGCAAATGCCGTATACCGACGATACCTGCGACCTCACGCCCGAACAGACCCTGCTCAAACAGGAGGCCCACCGGTTTGCGGCGGAGGTTCTGCGCCCAACCGCCGCCGCACTCGATGACCTCCGGCCCGATGAAGTGATCGCCGCGGACTCGCCCCTGTGGGACGCATTCCGCAAGGCTTACCGCGCGGGGCATCACCTTCGCGCGTTTCCGCCGGAACTTGGCGGCGCCGGGCTGGGGCTGTTCGATTCCCACCTCATCGGCGAGGAATTTGGCTGGGGCAACTCCGGCCTGTCGATCAGCCTCAGCGTCACATCGATGCCATTCCGCTTCGCCGCGATGAGCGGCCACCCGGACCTGATGCGCGAAATTGTGATGCCCTTCGTGGAAGACACGGAAGGCAGGTTCGTCGGCTGCTGGGGCGCCACCGAGCCAAACCACGGCTCCGATCTCATCATGGGCGGAAACGATCCGAAGGTTCACCTCGATTGCACGGCCCGCCGCGACGGCGACGAATGGGTAATCGATGGCCAAAAATCATCGTGGGTATCCAACGGCACCATCGCCACCCACACACTGGCCTTCCTCAATGTCCAACCCGAACTCGGCATGATGGGCACAGGGATCGCGGTCATCCCCCTCAACCTGCCCGGCGTGACGAAGGGTCCGCCGCTCAACAAGCTCGGGCAGCGGCCCCTCAACCAGGGCGAGATCTTCTTCGATTCCGTTCGCATCCCGGCCCACTACATGCTGGTTGAGCCACCCCATGCCATGGCCGGCATCGAAACGATCCTCGCCGGCGCCAACGCGGGCATGTCCACCACGTTCAGCGGCGTTGCCCGCGCCGCCTTCGAAGAAGCACTCACCTACACCCAATCCCGCATCCAGGGCGGTGTGCCACTCTCGAGCCACCAGCTCGTCCAGAAGCGGCTCTTCGACATGTTCATGCGAGTGCAGGCTTCGCGTGCGCTCTCGCGCAAAGCCAACCTGCGCCTGGCCAGCGGCCTGCCGACCGCCCATTACTCGATGGCTGCCAAGGTCTTCGCGACGCGGACCGCCTTCGATGTGGCCTCCGATGCCAGCGAGCTCTTCGGAGGCATGGGCATGGTCAAAGGGGTGCTCGTCGAGGCGCTCATGCGGGATGCCCGCGCGTCGCTCATCGAAGACGGCGCGAACGACACACTCTCGATCACTGCCGCGCGCCTGCTGCTGGGTTAGACCGTCTGAGTCTCCGTTTCCCGGATCGGCCGGGGTTCGCGCCACCGGACTTCCCACACGCGAAGATCGCCACCGGGCAGGCACATCGCCCGCTCGGCGAAGCGGAAACCCTTTCCGGCGACCAGTTCCCGCACAACCGGCGCCGTCAGGACTTCGCCTCCCGCGGCGGCCGCGGTAATGCGCGCGGCCAGGTCCACCGACTCGCCAAACAGCCCCTCACCTTCGGTGATGGGCTCGCCGGCATTCAATCCCACCCGGATCCGGGGTGCGTAACCGTGGATCGGTTCGGCTGATTCGAGTGCCCGCTGGAGTGCAATCGCGCAGCGCAGCGCCTGTTGCGCCGAACCGAACGATGCGAGAAAGCCATCGCCAAGCGCCTTCGTCTCCGAGCCCCCGAACTCGCGGAGGATGGCACGGGTCGTCTGTTCGACCGCACGCAGGATATCCCGAGCGCGGTCATCTCCCAGCAGCTGGACCATCGCCGAGTGCGCCTCGATGTCGGTGAACAGGATTACCCGCAGCGATCCGGCGGCCGGCTCGGCCGGGGGCGCCGGGACCTGGTCTTCATCGAGGTAGCTCTCGATGACGGCGAGCGTTCGTCGCGTGTCGCCACTGAAGGGCACCACCGATTCGCCATCGAGCAGGGCCAGGCGCGCATTCGGCATGGCCGCGACGAGCTGGCGGGCGACTTCCACATTCGAACCAATGAAGGCCGGGCGGTGCAGGACCAGCGTGGGAACGGTCACGCCGGGGAGGTCGGCTCGTGCATCGAACGCCGCATGGCCGGCGAGCGCCTCCACAAACTCCATGGGATCGATGGTCTTTCGTGCGACCTCCACGAACTGGTTTGCCAGCTCACCTTCCTGCCAGCCGATCGCCCGGTGCAGATACGTGCGGATAAAGAGATCGCGGTCAACCCCGGCAAGATCGTTCACTGCCCGGCGCTGCTGGTCCAGCTGGTGAGGAAGCTGCGCGACCACGTCGCTGTGGAATGCGTGCGTACACCACAGCATCAGGCGCATCACCTTCTCGGGATGGCTGGCGGCATAGCGGATTCCCATCGGCCCCGAGTAGCTCGCCGCGAAGATGGCAAAGCGGTCGAGCTGGAACCTCTCAACCACCGCCTCCATATCGAGCACATGCGCATCGAGAGACCGGTCCACGGGCGCATGATCGGAAAGCCCCAGCCCGCGGGCATCGAACCGGACGACCGTGCGCTTCCGGGCAACTGCCTCGAGGAACTCGCGCATGCCCGGCATCTCCCACTCAAGCTGCAGATGGCTCATCGGGAGAATCGGGAGGATGAGAACGGGCGGCCCCGAGCCGAACATCGTGCAGGCGATGCTGACGCCATCGCTGGCGGTCGCGTAGTGAATGGCCGGGTCCACGGGCTACATGGTACGCCAGCGAGGATCTCGTGGAAGCCCCGTTTCCTATCCCCCCTCGATCGCTTCCGGGGCGTAGGTCCCGGCGATGTGCCCCTCCGAATGGAGGCGCTCCATCTCCGCATCACCGAAGCCGAGAACATCGCGGTACACGTACTCGTTGTGCTCGCCAAACCGGCACGGGGGTGTCCGCAGATCGACCGCTGACTTCGAGAACCGGTAGGCCGGGCGCAGCCAGTCCACCTCGGGGTAGTCCTCTGTGGCGGGGAGCCGCTTCCATGTCCCCGTCGCCGCCAGGTGCGGGTCCTCGGCTGCCTCGCGGGCATTCAGGACCGGCCCCGCCGTGATCCCGGCTGATTGCATCGCCAGAAACAGATGATCCCGCTCCTGCTCCGCAGTCCATGCCGAAAGGCGTTCCTCGATCTCATCTTCGTTCGCGGCCCGGCCGGCGGCGGTGGCAAGTTCGGGCGCCTGCGCCCATTCCGGGCTCCCCATGAACGCAACAAGTGCAGTCCACTCCGCATCCGATCGGCAGCTGATGGCGATCCAGCGATCGTTCCCCGCCGTGCGGAACACCCCGTTCGGGACGAATCCTTCGATACTGCGGTTCCCCACCGATCCGTTGGCTCGCCCGTTCCACGCTCCGTCCAGTGCGGCCTGCGGGAACATGTGCGCCGTGGACTCGACCTGGGCCATCTCGATCACCTGGCCCTCGCCCGTCCGGCGCCGGTGGCGCAGCGCCGCCATTACCGCGAATGCCCCGTGCATCCCTCCCCAGTAGTCCCCCGCGAAGATCCCGGCATTGTCCGAAGGCGAACTATCGCGGTAACCCCGGAGAATGGTCGAACCGGAGACACCGTCGATGTGAGCGCCATAGCCCCGCCCTTCCACATAGGCTCCCGTCCGTCCGAAGGCCGGCATGTGGAGGATAATGATGCCGGGCCGCTCCGCCCGGATCACGTCATCCGTGAGGCCGAGTTTTTCGAGCGTACCAAGTGCCATGTTTTCGACGACGACGTCCGAGTTCCGGATAAGCTGCTTCACGATTTCCAGCCCTTCCGGCCGCCGGCTATCGACCGTGAAGGACTTCTTGTTGCGCATCACCTGGATGAAGGCCGGGCTGTTGTTCCATGGCCTCGGGCCCGGCTCCGGGGGATGCCCGGCAATCCAGGGCGGCAGGATTGCCGCCATCATCGCATTCATCCGTGGCGATGCGGCCCGTGTCATCGGGTTCCAGATGAACGGGTTCTCGACCTTGATGCACTCGGCGCCCATATCCGCCAGGTACATCGTGGCAGTCTGTCCGGCCCACACCACCGTGAAGTCGCAGATCCGAACGCCATCGAGCGGTAGCTTCCCGGTCATGCGGCCACCCCCTCGTCCCTGAGCTCCTGTATCTCCCGCGGCGAATAGCCGGCCCCCGCGAGCACGGAGTCCGTGTGCTCGCCCGGTGAGGGCGCCGCCGACCTGATCCGCCACGGGGTCTTCTCGAAGATGTACGGCCTGCCAAGCATCGGCTGGCGGCCGATGGCCGGGTGCTCTACTTCGCTCCAGAGTCCGCGGGCCTGGAAGTTCTCATCTGCAAACAGGTCCGTTCCGTCGTAGATCGGGGCAATCAGCGCGTGCGCTCGCCGCGCCTCCTCCCACACCTCCGCCCGGGTCCGGGAGAGCATCCACGGGTAGACGACGCCATCCACCACCTCCCGGGAAGCCGGGTTCATCGCCATGAATGGATCCTCCCACTTCGGATCGAGGAGCTCCTCATCGCCGATCAGCTCGACAAAGCGGCGCCAGTAATTCCCCGGTGTCGCCGTCACCTCCACGAAGCCGTCGGCCACCGGGTACACGCCGCCGGCGAGGCCCCCGGCTCCCTGGGGACGTTCCTGCACACGCCCGCTGAAGCGGTAGGCAAGGATGCTGGAGCTGCGCCGATCCACGTTGCTCACCTGGACGGTGAAAAGGGGTACATCCACCAGTTCGCCCGTGCCGTGGATCTCGTAGCCGGTGACCGCGCCGAGTGCCGCCACCGCCGCCATCCCGCCTCCCTGCAGCGTCGCGGCCGTTCCCCCGAGCTTCAGGGGCTCGCGGTTTGCGAGCCCGTGGCTGTACATCTCGGCGCCCATCGCATAAAGCACTGTGTCCGAAAGCCGGAAATCGCGGTACGGGCCATCGAGCCCGAAATTGGTGATCGCGACCACCGGGATGTCCCTATCCCGGCTGAGCGCTGCGTAGTCGATGCCGAGCTTCTCCGCCGTCGCCGGGGGGCTCGCCGTCACCGCGAGCTGTGCGCCCGCCATCAACCGCGCCACCACCTCACGCGACCCCCGCCGCGTGAGATCGAGAACGATCGACTCCTTGTTGGTGTTCAGGTAGTGCCACGTTGCTCCGCGGTCTGGGCCGGGAAGGTCGCCGAGGAACGGCGGCAGCGACCGCGCCGGGTCTCCGCCCGGCCGCTCGACCTTGATTACGCGGGCACCCATGTCTCCGAGCAGTTTGGTGCAATACGGCCCCGCGAGGTGGCTGGTGAAGTCGAGCACCGTGATGCCTTCGAGTGCGTCCATGCAGGCTCCCGTTGGTGATTCCGCTGAATGTACCCGATGCGGCGGGCCGGGTCAGGCCCGCTCGCTCCCGGCGCGGGCCCGCGCCCGCGCCGATGACCAGGCAAGCCCGATGACCGGCAGCGAAACCAGGCAGATGGTTCCGCCCGCAACGGCGAAGGCTGGGCGCACGCCGATGGCGTCGATCAGTGGGCCCGCCGCGGCAAATCCCGTGATTCCCGCTACCGAGGCGACCATCGAGGCCAGCGCCATGACCCGCCCGCGGAAGGCGTCCACCGCTTCCTGCTGCAGGTAGCTCGAAAACGCCACCTGGAGGGCCACCACGCTCATCCCCTGGGCAGCGATTGCTGCGGCCGCAATCCCGAAACCCGGAGCCGAGCCGAGTGCGAGGGTCGACGCTCCCACCGCCAGCAGCGCGCCGGCGCCAGTCGTCAGCAACCTGATCCGCGGGCCCAGGTACATGAACACGACGGCGAGTAACATCGCGCCGGCCCCCTCGACCGCAAGCAGCACCCCATACCGCGAACCGGGGAGGTCCAGCTCGCGCGCGACCAACGGCAGCGTCCCAGCATTCACCACCGTGCCGACCATGATCGTGACACCGATAGCCGCGAGCACGAGCGTAATGCTTCGATTGGCCCGGGCGTAGTTGAGCCCGGCCAGCGCATCGCCAAAGGGGGAGTGCCGTTGCCCGGGCGCGGGTGCATCCGCGACGCCGCGAATCAGGCTCACCAGCGCGGCCGAGACCAGGAATGACACGCCATTCAGGACGAGCACAATCGAGAACCCGGCCCTTCCCACCAGGGCCCCGGCCGCCGCCGGACCAAAGACGCTGGCGAGACTCGTAGCGAGTCGCAACGCGCTATTCGCCCGCCCGAGCTGGCGGGCCCCCGAAAGCGTTGGCAGCAATGCCTGCGCCGCCGGCCGGTAGAACGTCGAAAGGCCGTACACCAGCGCCACCGCCACGAATACCGCTGTGGTAAGCGGAGCAAGCGCGAGGAACGCCAGCCCTGCGAGGCAGGCCACCACGCACGCCAGGTCAGCGCCGACCATGATTCGCCGCCGCGAGTACCAGTCCGCCACCGTCCCGGCAAACGGACCGAGCACCACCGTTGGGAGTGCCGCCAGCCCGAGCAGCAGGCTGACCGCCGTCGGTGAGTTGGTCTCTTGAAACACCGCGATTGATGCTGCCGTGAGGAGAAACGCGTCGCCGCTCGCCGAGATCCCCTGGGCCAGGATCAAGAGGGCAAGATGCCGGTAGGGCGCCAGTCCGTCGCCGTCCAAAGCCCCGCAGCCTCCGCTCTCAGGAATCGCGGAAGCTTACACCCCGGCCGGGTGGCGCGTCACCCCGTCATCCATGGCTTCGCTCCGCTTCCTGCCGTACTTCCGGGCGGGCGTGAGTACGAGCGGAAGAAGCGGCGGCGCATTGAACGAGGCGATGAGCTGGCCCTCCGGCGCCGAGCCGTATTCGGTCGTGCGCTGGCGGGGCGTGCGGCCCATCGAACGGATTGCCCGCTCCATCTCCTCCGGAGGAAGCTCCTGGCCGAACTCCGCGCCCGCGGCTCGCGAAATACTCTCGTTCATCAGCGTCCCGCCCATGTCGTTCACGCCGGCATCGAGGCATGCCTGGACTCCGGGCAGGCCCATCTTTACCCACGAGACCTGGATGTTCGCGATGTGCGGATGGAGAGCAAGCCGCGCGACCGCGTGCATCAGAACCGCCTCGCGGAAGATCGGGCCGCCACGGGCTTTCCCCTTCAGGTAGAGCGGCGCCTCCATGTGGACGAACGGCAAGGGAACAAACTCGGTGATCCCGCCAGTACGCTTCTGGAGCTCCCGCAGCGCAACCAGGTGGCGCGCCCAGTTCACGGGGCCATCGATGTGCCCATACATCACGGTCGAGGTCGTCCGGAAGCCCGCCCGGTGGGCCGCTTCCACTACGTTGAGCCATTCCTTCGTGCTCAGTTTGTCCGGACAGAGGGTCGCCCGGACCTCGTCATCAAGGATCTCCGCGGCCGTGCCCGGAAGCGTGCCCAGCCCGGCATCCTTCAGCCGGCGGACGTATTCGGAGACCGTGATCCCCAGGGTTTCCGCACCCTGGCTCACCTCGAGCGGCGAAAAGGCGTGGATGTGCATTCCCGGCAACGCCTGCTTCACCGCGCGCAGGATGGCGATGTAGGTCTCGCCGGTGTACTCAGGGTGAATCCCCCCCTGCATGCACACCTCGGTCGCGCCCCGCTCCCATGCCTCCTCCGCGCGCCGGACGATCTCATCCAGTCCCAGGTCATACGGCGTGCCCCGCAGGCTCTCGCTCATCTTGCCCTTCGCAAAGGCGCAGAACTGGCAGCGGAAGTAGCAGACGTTGGTGTAATTGATATTCCGGTTGACTACATACGACACGGTCTCGCCATTGACCCGCGTGCGCAGCCGGTCCGCGGCCTCGCAAACCAGGTGGTAGTCATCGCCGCGGGCCTGGAAGAGCCGCGCAATCTCCCCCTCGCCCGGTTCGATACCCGCGAGGATCTGCTCCAGGATCTCGCCTACCCCCACCGTGGAGGTGTCGTGTGGCCTCCCCGCCTCCAGCTTTTGGGGCAGGTACTCATCCGGGGGCGCGGTTTCCGCATCGCCCGGCGACCATGCGTCATTCCTCGCAAACCCGTCTGCGTCGATGGCCCGGATAACGGCCGTAGCCATCGCTGGCTCCTGCCAGCGGGCGCTCGCCAACGCGTGGGCCGGGTATACGGCCAGCCGCTCGGTGAGCACTTTGCCGCATTCGGCCGTCCGTGCGCGCAGCGCCTCGAGGTGGGGCCATGGCGCTTCCGGGTTCACGTGGTCTGGCGTCACCGGCGAGACCCCGCCCCAGTCGTTCAACCCGGCCGCGACGAGACGGGGATACTCGTCATAACTGAGGTTCGGGGGGGCCTGGATATTCATTCCCGGACCGAACACGATGCGTGCCACCGCCAGTGTCCAGAGCAGGTCATCGATGCCGGGCTCTGGCGCGTTCGCCATTTTCGTCCCCGGCTTCGCGCGGAAGTTCTGGACGATGATCTCCTGGATGTGCCCGAACTCATCGTTGAGGTCGCGCAAGGCCAGGAATGAATCGACCCGCTCCTCCCGCGTCTCGCCGATGCCGATGAGCACGCCCGATGTGAACGGAACCTGGAGCTCGCCCGCGGCCCGGATCGTCGCCAGCCGGGGCGCCGGGTGTTTATCGGGCGACCCGAAATGCACCTGGCCCTTCTGGCTCAGCCGGTCGGAAACGCTTTCGAGCATGATGCCCTGCGAGATGGTCACCTCGCGCAGGGCGGCAATTTCGTCCCGGGTCATTACCCCCGGGTTCGCGTGGGGCAACAGGCCAGTCTCCCGGTAGACAAGGCGGGCCATTGCCACCAGATACTCGATCGTGGTCGCGTAGCCCATCTCATCCAGCTCGGCGCGGGCCGCCCGGTAGCGGAGCTCCGGCTTATCGCCGAGCGTGAACAGCCCCTCCATGCAGCCCGCCTCGGCGCCCGCGCGGGCGATCTCCAGGATCTCCTCCGGCCGCATAAAAGCACGCTCGCCCCGTACCGGTGGCCGGGCAAACGTGCAGTAGTGGCAGACGTCGCGGCAGAGGTGCGTGAGCGGGATGAAGACCTTCCGCGAATAGGAAACGATGTTTCGATGCCCCCGGTCCCGCAACAGGGAAGCAGCGGTGAGCAACGGGGCGAGGTCGGTTTCCCCTGCGAGCGCGCGCGCGGTGGAATGATCGGGGCGGGCTCCGGCGAGCGACCGTTCGAGCGTTGTGCCTGTTGCTGGCAGCACGGGGCCTCCTTCGGCAAGGCGCGGCTGGCATGGCCGGTCAGTTCATAACTTGAACCGACCTCCCCGCGTTGGTAGGATACCTGAACGGAGGGGAGAGGTACAAATGACGCAGCGCAGTGTCCGTTGCCCCGTAGCTGCTACGCTCGATCTCGTCGGCGATCGCTGGACGCTGCTCATCGTCCGCGATCTCTTGCGCGGGCGATTGCGGTTCACCGAGTTGCGAAATTCGGCCGAAGGAATCCCCCCGGCAGTGCTGACGAACCGGCTCAGGGTCCTCGAGGGCGCCGGCGTGGTGGTCCGCCGCCAGTACAGCGCACATCCCCCGCGCTTCGAGTACATCCTGACCCCGAAGGGCCACCGGCTCGGCGTCGTCGTCGGGGCGCTGGCCAACTGGGGCGAGCAGTTCGCCGAAAGCGACCTTGCACTCGTCCACAACGAATGCGGACATGGAGTCAATGTCGTCTATCACTGCCCGGTCTGCGAACGAACCGCGCCGCGCTCGCACGTCCGAATGGTTCGCCCGGGCAGCTGAGACGCTTGCCCCGTTTGCCGCCCATTCGAACCCGGCGATACACTTAGGGTTCCGCTATCAATCGCTCCGGAGTCTCGCGTGCACGTAATTGGGCTGACGGGTGGCATCGCCAGCGGCAAATCCACCGTGACCCGGTTCTTTCACGACCGGGAAGTGCCGGTCATCGATGCGGACGTACTCGGGCACCGCACGTATGACCCCGGCACCGGCACGTTCGACGCGGTCGTCCGGGCCTTCGGAAAGGACCTGGTCGCGCCGGACGGCACGATCGACCGCAGAGTCCTCGGTGGCAAGGTCTTCGGTAAGCCAGAAGAACTCAAGCGCCTGACCGATATCGTCTGGCCCGGCATCCGCAGGCTGGCCAGCCAGGCGCTCGCCGAGTTCGAGACCGCCGGCAACACCGTCGTTGTGCTCGAGGCTGCCGTCCTTTTCGAAGCCGGATGGGAAGACCTGGCAGACGAAATCTGGGTTGTAGCCGTTGAGCCGGACCGGGCCATCGAGCGCCTCGCTGCCCGTAACGGACTCGACCCCGAAGCCGCGCGCGCGCGCATCAATTCCCAGCTTTCCAACGCGGAGCGCACAGCCCGCGCCGATGTCGTCATCGAGAACAACGGCACCCTGCTTGAGCTCGAAGCTGGAATCCAGGGTGCCTGGGATCAACTACAGGGGCGGCTGCGCGAAGCAGCCGGGAGGTAAGGACTACTTGGCAACGCAATCTGACCTGGGCAATTCAACGGTTTACGCCGTGGAGGAATACGCGGTCCACGACGAACCGTACTACCTCCCCATCGCCGATGAAGTGGAGCTCTTCGAAACTGCCTACGCGCAGCGCATCCCCGTGCTCCTCAAAGGCCCGACCGGCGCCGGGAAGACCCGCTTCGTCGAGTACATGGCCTACAAGCTCGGGCGCCCCATGATGAAGGTATCGTCCCAGACTGGCGAAGAGGCCGAGCACCGCATGCCGCTCATCACCGTCGCCTGCCACGAAGACCTGACCGCGAGCGACCTCGTCGGCCGCTACCTGCTCGATACCGATGGCACCCACTGGGTCGATGGCCCGCTCACCCGCTCCGTCAAAGTCGGCGCAATCTGCTACCTCGATGAGGTAGTCGAAGCCCGCAAGGACACCACGGTCCTCATCCACCCCCTCACCGACTACCGCCGCCTCCTTCCTATCGAGAAGCTCGGCCAGGTGATCGAGGCGGCCGATGGTTTCCTCCTGGTCATCTCCTACAACCCGGGGTACCAGAGCGCGCTCAAGGATCTGAAGCACTCCACGCGCCAGCGCTTCATCGCCATCGAGTTCGACTACCCGCCCCGCGAGCAGGAAGCCGAGATCATCGCCCACGAGTCCGGCTGCAGCCGGGAGGTCGCCATGGACCTTGCCCGCCTCGGCGAAAAGGTCCGGAACCTGAAGGAGCACGGGCTCGGGGAAGGTGTCAGCACCCGTCTCCTCGTCTATGCGGGCCGGCTCATCGCCAACAACGTACCTTCCCGGCGCGCCTGCCAGGTCGCCATAACGTGGGCCCTCACCGACGACGCCGAAGTGCAGCGGAGCATCGAAGAGGTTGTCACCTCGATCTTCGAATAGCCGTGCGCATGGGCATCGTTTCCGATATCCACTGCAACATCCAGGGGCTCGAAATGGCACTGGAGTGCATGGGCCGGGTCGATAGGCTCTGGTGCGCGGGTGATGCGGTGTATCAGTTTCGCTGGTCGAACGAGGTGGTGAGCAAGTTGCGCGAGCTGGGTGCGAAGGTGGTCCTGGGCAATCACGAAGAGACCATCCTCGGGCCTGATGGCATCCGCGCACTCTCGTCCCCGAAGGTGGACCAGGACCTGGTTGCATGGCTGCGCGAACAGCCCTACCGGATCGAGGAAGTGGTCGATGGCAAGCGCGTCCTGATGACGCATGGCTCGCCGTGGGAGCCATGGAAGGACTACCTCTATCCCCACGAATCCGGCTGGGCACGCGCGTCCACCCTCGATTGCGACACGCTCATCGTGGGGCACACGCACTACAAAATGGCGCAGCGCTTCGGCGATGTGCTCGTCATCAACCCCGGCTCCGCGGGCGACCCGCGCGATCACCGGAACGAATTCCTGCTCTCGTGCGCTGTCTGGGACACGACAGCGGACGAGGTCATCTTCTACGATTACCAGGATCCGACCCGCAACTTCGTGAGCCATTCCGGGAAGCTATGATCGGCCGCATTGCGGCCTGAACGCGGCATGCCCATGCTCGGTTGGGGGAAGGTCAAGGCGCCAGGAGGACGCAACCACTGCAAGCCATGTCAATTGTCGGTGAACTCCTTGCACGCCATCACGAACGTCTCTCAGGCTTTCCTGCCCCACTCGAACAGCACTTCGAGACCGGGCTGCGCGCCCTTGCCCCCCGTCTCACCCCCTCACAGCTCCAGTCCTGGTCCGAATCGGGAGTGGAGCTGACGGCGCTGAGCCTCCGCTCCTGGGAAGCCGCGGTCGAGTACTTCAAGGCCGGCGCTTCGATGCCCGCCACCGCCACCTGGGACGACATCGAGACCCTCGGGCGCGAAGGGCTGCAGATGGCCGGGGAATCCGCGCCGCTCGCCGTTTCGTTTCTTCGCTCGGCGCCCGCGACCATGGCGGTCGTCGGTCCGTCCCACGTCCGGCACTGGGCCGAGCTCGGCCGGCGCCTCTACAAGGGAAACTGGAAGAGTTCGTCCCTCGCAGCCCAGTTCTTCGATACTGCGCCGTCGATCCTCGAAGTGCTCCGCCCTGCCCAGGCCTCCCGCCTTGTCCTCTTCGTCGATGAGCTTTCGCGCCACAGTTACGAGCTTGCCGCCGCCTGCCTCACCACCGCTCCGGGCGTCCTCGCAAAGCTCGATGACGATGACCGCCTGCCCTTCATCACCTTCGCGGTCGAGCTTGCCCAGTCCAGCTGGGCCGATTCGCGCCTGTACTTCAAACGTGGCGCCCCCCTGCTCCACCGCGTCCACCCTCCGGTGCGCGAACGCTTCCTGATCCTGGCAGCCCTGGTCGCCCGCGGGCACCATCGCAGCGCATTCCAGTACCTCGAAGACGCGACCAGCGCCCTCGCCCAGCTTTCGCCCGATGAGCACCACCAGGTCATCGATCTCGCCGAGCGCCTGGCACCGTACTCGCCGTTCGCGGCGATGGATTTCATCGCCGCCGTGCCGATTGTCCTCGAACGCATTCGTATCGAAGAACTCGAGCCATGGCACAACGCCGGCCTCAAGATTCTCCAGGCCAGCCACGATGGCGGCGAGGCGTACTTCCGCCTCCAATCCACCCGCGGCGAGGACATCATCGAGAACCTCTCCGCGCGCGTCGATCTCTCTCGCGTTGGCGATATCCTCCGCCTCTACTGCAAGGCGCTCACCGGGACGAATGTCGCCATCCAGACCGCCGAGTCACTCGCCGAAAAGGGCATCGGCTGGGTCAGCGAAAACCGCGCCAGCACCGATGGCAGCACGATCTTTCTCCCAGAAGTGATGGAACGCTTCCATGACAAGCTGGAGAACTTCGCCGCCATGAAGGTCTTCGCCACTCACCAGGCGGCGCACATCGAGTTTCAGAGCTTCGATTTCGACTTTGCGCGGCCCGGCGGCATCTTCCCCACGCGCCGCACCGCAATGGTCGAGCCCGGCCATCACACCCTCACGGAGATGGAGGCGTTCTTCGACCTCTTCCCCGAACGGCAGCTTGCCTCCGACCTGTTCACCATCGCCGAAGACATGCGCATCGACTCCCGCGTGAAGCACGAATACGGCGGTATCCGGCGTCCCCTGGGACGGATGCAACAGGAAGAGCTCGTGCGCCGCCCCGATGTCCGCCAGCTGCCTCTGCGCAACGCGTTCGTCGAGAACCTGGTTCGCGCCAGCCTCGATGGGACCGACGCCATCCTCTGGCCGCGGACCCGGTCCGAGCCAATGAGCCGCGCCCTCGGCATTCTCAACGCTCTCCATGTGGAGCAGGCAACTGTTGAAGACGCTGCCGAGGCGACGATCGTGCTCTACGAGATCGCCATGAGCATCCCCAACATCTTCGAGCGCCTCGCCGAAGAGCAGTGGGGCTCGGTCGAGCCGATGGACTCCGGCCGCGCCATGCCCATGGACGGTGGGGGCGAACAGGGCGGCATGGCCAGCCAGATGCAATTTGGCGATGTCGGCGAGGGCGGCGAGGACTACGAAAGCCCGCAGGAGATCGATTTCCGCGGCGATTTCAAGCCCGAGCTCGTCGACCTGCTGATGACCCTGAAGGAAGGCGCACAGGGCGGCGACGCTGGCGAGCAATCCGTATCCCAGCTCACGCCCGAACAGCTTGCGGAGCTGCTGGAAAAGAGTGTCGAAATCGACCTCGATGCGATGTACGAGGGAGACCTCGATGCCTCCACCGGGCAGTTCCTCTCGAATCTCATGAAAGAGGCGGGGACGCCTTCATCCGAAAAGGGAGATTCCGGCGACCCGACCAGCGACAACTCAACCGGCTCGGGCGAGGCCGAGGACTCGCTCATCCCGATCGTCACGGTCTACTACTACGACGAGTGGGATTTCCGCGCGCAGGATTACAAGCCCCGCTGGTGCGCCGTCAAAGAATCCAAGCTCGAGGAAGGCGAGGAGGGATTCTACGACAACACCCTGCGCGAGCATGCCGGCCTCGTCGCCCAGACTCGCAAACAATTCGAACTGATGAAGCCCGAGATGTTCCGCAAGATCAAGCGCCTGCCTGATGGCGAGGACTTCGACCTCGACGCCGCCATCGAGTGGACCATCGAGCGGCGCATCGGCGCCAACCCCAACGAGAAGATCTACTGGCGCCGCAACAAGATCGAGCGCGATGTCGCCGTCGCCTTCCTCATCGACATGTCGGCCAGCACCGACGAGGAAATCAACAAGCGCGACAAACGCTACGACGAGGACGACTACGATGACGACCCGCGCAAGTACCTCAGCTGGTGGGTTTCGAAGCGGCGGCAGGAGCTAACCGCACCGCCGAAGCGCATCATCGACCTCGAAAAGGAGTCGGCTGTCCTGTTGATGACCGCGCTCGAGACCATCGGCGACCAGTACGGCATCTACGGCTTCAGCGGCTATGGGCGCGATAACGTCGAGTTCTTCGTCATCAAAGACCTGGATGAGACGCTCAACCAGCGGATAAAGAACCGGCTGGACAAGATCACGCCGATCCGCTCCACGCGCATGGGCCCGGCAATCCGGCACGCCACCTACAAGCTCAACCAGACCGATGCGAAGGTGAAGATCCTGGTGTTGTTGAGCGACGGCCGCCCGCAGGACCACGGCTACGGCCGCGACCGCACGGAGAAGGAATACGCGATCCACGATACGAAGCAGGCCCTCAACGAGGCCAAACGCGACGGTATCACCCCCTTCGCACTCACGGTTGACCGGGCCGGCCACGACTACTTGAAAACCATGTGCGAAGACATGGGCTACGAAGTCGTCGCCGATATCGAGGCCCTCCCCAGCCGCCTGCCGACGCTCTACCGTCGCCTGACGGAGTAGCGCACATGCGCCTCATCCTGGTCCGCCACGGCGAATCCGAAGGCAATGCCAGCGGGATCATCCAGGGGCGGCTCGATTTCGATCTGAGCCCTACCGGGTTGCGGCAGGCGCAACTCACTGCCCGCCACCTCGCGAGATTCGCGATCGACCGGGTCGTCACCAGCCCGCTCCTTCGCGCCGCCAGGACCGCGGAGTTCATTGGCATCGAGCTTTCGCTGGATGCCGCGCCGATGCCCTCCCTGGTGGAATACGACATGGGCGCCGCGAGCGGGCTCACCGGAGCGCAGCTTTGGGAAAAGTTCCCGGAGATAGTACGGAGTGGTCCCGCAAGCGCGCGGCCGGCCTTTCCCGGTGAGGAAGGGCGAACTGTCTTTCACACCCGCCTCCGGGCTGCGCTGGACGAGCTGGCGAAGGACGCGGGAACTACCGTGGCCGTCGCCCATGGCGGCGTTATCAGCGCGCTCTGCCATATTGTGGTCGGTGCCGACCTGCAGCGGCCGGGGGCCTTTCACGTCGGGAATTGCTCCATGACCGAAATCAATCGCGATCGGGCGGGGCGCTTTGTCCTTGTCCGCCACAACGACACCTGCCATCTCGACGGGATCACGACCTTCACCGACCGCGGTTGACCGGGCCGCCGGCAAGGTCAACCTGGCGTAAGTCTCCACTCGCGCACCGTTGCCGCCTTCGAGCGGGCGGATAGACTGGATGTGATGAAGCCAATTGCCCTGTGGACCGCCTGCATGCTGGCCTTCGCCGTGGCCATGACTGCCGCCGCCCATGCCGAGCCGGTCCGCATCACCCCGGGCGATGGCGCCGTGCTCAATACCGCGCCCATCCAGGTCGCCATTGAGATGAGCCAGGAGATGGCCCGGACCGCCGGTGAAAACGACATCGACGTCCTCGACTATGCTGGAAACGAAGTCACGATCGCCGCGGCGACCATCGACGCGACCGGTCGCCGGCGCATGACGGTACCACTCCCGGCAGACATCCCTCCCGGCGCCTACACCATTCGCTGGAAAACGCTCAGCGCCGAGGACGGCGACGACGCTAACGGCGAGACAAGCTTCACCTTCGATCCATCCGCTGCGCCCACCCCCGGCCGTGAAGTGCTCCGCGAGGATCTCCCCGGCAGCGACCCCTCGCCGTCGCCGGCCAACGTCCCCTCCATCGCCAGCGACGGGGACGCTGGCGTCAGCTGGATCCTGGTAGCCGCCGCCGCGGCTGGCACTTTTGTGCTTGGCGCAGGCGGGGCCTATCTCCTCATTCAGAAGCGCCCGTGAGGCGGTTCGCTGCCGTCCTCCTGGCCCTCGCCGGCGTGGTCATCGCCGCATCCGCGCCCATCGCCGCGGATGCCCATGCTGCCCTCCGCACCTCCGACCCGGCGCCAAACGCCTTCCTCCAGCGTCCGCCCACCCGTATCACCCTCACCTTCACCGAGCCCGTCGACGGCCGATCGAGCGCTATCAGCGTCCTGGACGGCCTGGCGCGTGAAGTTGACACGGCCGAGCCGCTCGTATCGGGCGCCACCGTCTCGGTCGAACTGCCCGTGCTTTCCCCCGGTGTGTACAACGTGCTCTGGGAGAACGTCTCTCGCATCGACGGCCACGCTATCCGGGGTTCCTACCCCTTCACCGTACTCATGGCCGATGGCTCGCTGCCCGACACGACGAACGTCCTCGGCCAGGATGGCATGTCCGCCGATCCCGCGCCGAGGGCCGATGGCATCGCCGTCCGCGGGCTGTCGCTCCTTGGTCTTGCAATGCTTGCCGCCGGGGCTCTCATCACCATCCTCTGGGGCGAGGCGCCGGTGGCTATCCGGCGCGTTCTTGGCTCCGCGGCCATCGGTGGGGCGGCGGTCCTCCTTCTCGCCACCGCGCTCAACCTCGCCACCGTTTGCGATGCCTACCGGTCGATTTCCCTGGGCGATCTCCTCTTCGATACCCGGAGCGGACAGTACTGGATCGTCCGGGTGGCGGCGGCCCTTGCGGCTGCCGCG
>Ga0073899_10001848_pt1 | contig 19250 bp, 18 predicted proteins | sample KloWWTmetaKNB5Ph_FD_88975 | JGI IMG/M metagenome (GOLD analysis project Ga0073899, IMG submission 88975) | Active sludge microbial communities from Klosterneuburg, Austria, studying microevolution and ecology of nitrifiers - Klosterneuburg... | ecosystem: Engineered > WWTP > Aerobic digester >... | reverse complement strand
GGCCGCATCACCCACCACCTGCTCGTACAACGGCTCGCCCATGCCGTGCAGGCACTGGAATTCGTACTGCCCCGGCTGCCACTGCGCCGGGTCGGCCAGCGCATGCACCGCCGCCATCGTGTGCGCGTTGTGGGTGGCGAACTGCGGGAAGACGGCGTCGGGCGCGGCCAGCAGCTTGCTTGCGCAGGCGATATAGGCCACGTCGGTATACGGCTTGCGCGTATAGACCGGATAGCCATCCTGGCCGTCGAGTTGCGCGCGCTTGATCTCGCTGTCCCAGTAGGCGCCCTTGACCAGCCTCACCATCAGCCGGCGGCCGCTGCGGCGCGCCAGTTCGACGAGGAAGTCCACCACCGCCGGGCAGCGCTTCTGGTAGGCCTGGATGACGAAGCCCAGGCCGTTCCAGCCGGCCAGCGCCGGCTCGACGCACAGCCGCTCCAGCAGGTCGAGCGACAGGTCCAGGCGGTCGGATTCCTCGGCGTCGAGGTTGAGGCCGATGCCGCAGCCCTTGGCCCGCACCGCCAGCTGCAGCAGCCGCGGATAGAGCTCGGCCATCACGCGCTCGACCTGCGCACGGGCATAGCGCGGATGCAGTGCCGACAGCTTGATCGAGATGCCGGGGCCGTCGACGATGCCGCACCAGGCGGCGCCGCGGCGTTCGGCCTGCGCGGCTTGCTCTGCCGCGGCCTGGCCGATGGCATCGATGGCCTGCGCGTAGGCGGCGTGGTAACGATCGGCGTCGTCGGCGGTGAGGGCGGCTTCGCCCAGCATGTCGTAGCTGTAGCGAAAGCCCTCGACCTCGCGCGGGCGGGCATGGGCCAGCGCCTGCACGATCGTCTCGCCGGTGACGAACTGCTCGCCCATCAGGCGCATCGCCATGTCCACGCCCTTGCGGATCAGCGGCTCGCCGCCGCGCGCCACCACCCGCCGCAGCGTGGCGCCCAGGCCGGCGTCGCTGTGCGTGGCCACCAGTTTGCCGGTCAGCAGCAGGCCCCAGGCGGCCGCGTTGACGAACAGCGACGGGCTGCGGCCCAGGTGCTGCTGCCAGTCCACGCCGTGGCCGTCGCCGATCTTGTCGCGGATGAGGGCGTCGCGCGTGGCGGCGTCGGGGATGCGCAGCAGCGCCTCGGCCAGGCACATCAGCGCCACGCCCTCGGTCGAGCTGAGCGCAAATTCCTGCAGCAGCCCCTGCACCAGCCCGGCGCGGCCGCCGTCGCGGCTGCGCGCGCGCACGCCGCGCGCGATGCGCAGCGCCAGCGCCTGCGCGGCGGCGGCCTGCGCCGGGGCCAGCGTGGCCTGCGCCAGCAGGGTCGGCAGCACATCGGGTTCGGGCATGCGCGTGAGGGCGCGGATGGCGGCGCGCGCCGGCGAGCGCTGCAGCGGGGTGGTGAAGGTCGTCATGGGCGTGCAGTGTGGCGCTGCGCGTGCCGAACTTTCAACGGGAACGGGGTGCCGCCACCGAAGCTTGTTCGGCAGCAGATCGTTACGCGCGGACATTGCCGGATGCGCCACGGGATGTAAGGTGCTGCCGCGCCGGTCACGATCGCTGGACGCCGGCCGCCCGCGTGCCGACCATGGCAGCCCGACGACGTGAAGCAGGAGTGAACCAACGATGAGTGCCTCGACTTCGGGCGCGCTGGCCTCGGTGTATGCGCAGGGCGGCTGGATGCAGCGCGCGCAGCTGGTCACGGGCCGCAGCGTGACGGTGCAGGTGTGGGCCGACGATCGCTCGCGCGGCGCTGCCGCGATGGCGGCGGTGATGGCGGAGATGCAGCGCATCGCGCGCGTCTGCGACCCGCAGCGGCCGGCCTCGGAGCTGGCCATGCTCAATGCCGCGGCCACGGCGCGGCCGGTGCCGGTGTCGGACGAACTCTTCCAGCTGCTGGTGCGGGCGCATGCCTTTGCGCGCGGCAGCGACGGCGCCTTCGACCCCACCTGCGGCGCGCTCACGCTGGCCGTCGAGCCGCCCGGCGGCGACCCGGCCGACGAGCCTGGCCTTGCGCGCGCACTGCAGGCCGTGGGCTGGCGGCACCTGCTGCTCGACCCGGCCACCCGCAGCGTGCGGCTGGCGCGCGCCGGCGTGCGGCTGGACCTGACGGGTTTTGCCACGGCCTATGCGATCGACCGCTGCGTGGCGCTGCTGCGGCGCCAGGGCATCCAGCACGCCCTCGTCGGCGCGGGCGGCGATACGCGGCTGCTCGGTGACCGCCGCGGCGGCCCGTGGACGATCACGCTGCGCGATCCCGACGACGCCGATCGGGTGCTGGCCCTGCTGCCGCTGCAGGATCTGGCGGTGTCGACCGCGGTCGGCCACCGGCGCGAGCACCGCCTGCGGGCACCGGTGCTCGACCCGCGCAGCGGCCGTCCGCCCGCGGGCCTGCGCAGCGCGACCGTGGTCGCGTCCGAGGGCATCACCGCCCATGCGCTGGCGAAGGCGGCCCTGGTGCTGGGTGTCGAGGGGGCGCTGAAGCTGGCAGCCGCCCAGGCTGCCGTCGACGCCGTGCTGGTCGATGCCGAAGGCCGCCTGCACGTCAGCGCGGGTCTGCAGAACCTGCGACAGGCGCCGCCGGCGGGGCGTGCTGCCGTGCGGGCGGGGGCGGCGCCACAATCGGTGGCATGAACCCGCCAATGCCGCCGGCCGCCCAGGACATCCTCGACTTCTGGTTCGGTGCGGGCGATCGGCCGCGCGCCGAATGGTTCCGCAAGGACCCGGCCTTCGATGCCGCCGTGCGCGAGCGGTTCGGCCCGCTGATCGAGCAGGCGCTGCAGCGCGGCATCGACGACTGGGCACACTCGCCGCAGCCGGCGCTGGCCCGCATCGTGGTGCTCGACCAGTTCACGCGCAATGTCTTTCGCGACACGCCGGCCGCCTTTGCCGGCGACGCCCTGGCGCTGGCCGCCGCGCAGGAACTGGTGGCCGGCGGGCAGGACCGCCGCCTGGCGCCGCTGCAGCGCTGGTTTGTCTACCTGCCCTTCGAACACGCCGAGGACCGCGCGGCGCAGCAGGAATCGATGCGGCTGTTCGGCCTGCTGGCGGCCGAGCACCCGGAGCGGGCCGACGCGCTCGAATGGGCGCGCCGACACCAGGTGGTGATCGAGCGCTTCGGGCGCTTTCCGCACCGCAATGCCATCCTCGGCCGCGCCAGCAGCGCCGAGGAAGCGGCCTTTCTGCGCCAGCCGGGGTCGAGCTTCTGATCAGCCGGTGAGGCGCACGGCCAGCCGCTTCCACACCGGGCGGAGGCGCCACTCGGTGCAGGCGCGCTCGGCAAACTCGCGGCCGCGCGGCGTCAGGCGGTAGTAGCTGGCGCTCGGAAAGCCGTCCGGGTTGTGAAATTCGTCGATCAGGCCGAACTGCTTGAGCGGCTCGTACGAGCGATAGAGGGTGCCGCCGTCGAGCACACAGCCACCGGCCTGGTCGCTCACGCGCACCAGCACATGGCCTTTGCGCAGCAACTGCAGGGCGTCGACGAATTCGCCGCGGTCGGCAATCAGGGTGCGGGCTTCCATGGGCGGGGCGGCGGGCGCGGGTGGATGCCTGCAGTATCGGCAGCGTGGCCGGCTCGCGGTGCGCCGAACATCGGCGCGAAGCGGGCACAGTTCCGCAGCTTGCCCGCGGCGTCGACGGCCGGGCGCGGGCCGCCGGCGCCAGCCGTCAGGCTTCGCTCGGTGCCCGGCTGAGGTCGTTGTTTGCCGTCACCAGCACGCGCAGCATGCGCATGAATTCGTGGCGCTCGGCGGGCGACAGCGGTTCGAGCAGACGCTGCTGGGCGCTCAGCACGCGAGGCTGCGAGGCCTGCAGCAGCGCATGGCCTTCAGGGGTCAGCGACAGCCGCCGCACGCGGCGGTCCGCGGGCGAGGCACTGCGCTGCATCAGGCCGCGCGCCTGCAGCCGGTCGATGACGCCGGCGATCGTCGAGGTGTCCAGGCCGATCGTGCGCGCCAGGGTGCGCTGGTCGATGCCCGGCCCGTTGGCGACGGCCTGCAGCGCGCCGTACTGCACCGGTGTCACGCCAAGGGCATCGGTCTCCTGCAGAAAGACCGCCACGGCAATCTGCTGCAGGCGGCGGACGTGGTACCCGGGCAGCGATTCCAGATCGACCGCCGAGGCGGTTCCGTCTTTTCTGACCATGCTCGGATTTCCGCCGCGGGTTTTTCCGGATTCTTCCCCGTGATGCTATCACTACACTTATCGTCAGTATACTGATTGTTGAGTTGCTGATTCAAGGAAGCACGCGCATGTCCGACACCAACCCATCGCTGCCCGTGCTGGTATCCGGCGGCGGCATCGGCGGCCTGGCCGCGGCGCTGGCGCTGACGCGCCGGGGTCTGCGCGTCAAGGTGCTGGAACAGGCGCCGCAGCTCGGTGAGATCGGCGCCGGCATCCAGCTCGGCCCCAACGCCTTCGCCGCCTTCGACGCGCTGGGCATCGGCCCGAAGGCGCGCGCGCGCGCCGTCTATACCGACGAGATGGTGATGCACGACGCGCTCGACGAGACGCTGGTCGGCCGCATCCCCACCGGCGAAGCCTTCCGCGCCCGCTTCGGCAATCCCTACGCCGTGATCCACCGCGCCGACGTGCACCTGTCGCTGCTCGAAGGCGCGCGGGAGGCCGGCACGATCGAGGTCGCCACCTCGACCATGGTGCAGCGCGTCGAGCAGGACGAAAACGGTGTCACCGTGCACGACGCGCAGGGCCACACCCACCGCGGCATCGCGCTGATCGGTGCCGACGGCGTCAAGTCGGCCGTGCGCCGGCAGTATGTGGGCGACGACGCGCGTGTCTCCGGCCATGTCGTCTACCGCGCGGTGGTCGACAAGAAGGACTTCCCGCTCGACCTGCAGTGGAACGCGGCCAGCATCTGGGTCGGCCCGAACTGCCACCTGGTGCACTACCCGTTGCGCGGCGGCGAGCAGTACAACGTGGTCGTCACCTTCCACAGCCGCGACCAGGAAGAATGGAGCGTGCGCGAAGGCAGCCGCGAAGAGGTGCAGAGCTACTTCGAAGGCATCTGCCCGCGTGCCCGCAAGCTGATCGACCTGCCCCGCGACTGGAAGCGCTGGGCCACCGCCGACCGCGAGCCCATCGGGCAGTGGACCTTCGGCCGCGCCACGCTGCTCGGCGACGCCGCGCACCCGACGCTGCAATACCTGGCGCAGGGTGCCTGCATGGCACTGGAAGACGCGGTGACGCTGGGCGAGGCGCTGCGCGCCACCGCCGCTGCCGGTGGCCACCGCTTCGACAAGGCGTTCGAGCTCTACCAGCGTTCGCGCATCGCCCGCACCGCGCGCATCGTGCTGTCGGCGCGCGAGATGGGCCGCATCTTCCACGCCAAGGGCGTCGAGCGGCTGGTGCGCAACGACCTGTGGCAGGGCCGCACGCCCGAGCGCTTCTACGACGCGATGGAATGGCTGTACGGCTGGAAGGTCGAGAACTGCCTGGCCTGACCGACCCCCGAAGCGGCCCGCGGCCCCTTCCCCCTCGACGGGGGCAACGCCAGCGGCCCGGCAACGCCGCTTCCGCGGCGTTCGCCTGATGAACACCGGAGACCTGTCATGAACGAACTCGGACGACTCGAAGACCTGCCCGTGGCGTACCGCGAGGCGCTGACGCAGCGTTGCCTGGTGCCGCTGTGGCCCAACCTGCGCGCGGTGCTGCCGCCGCAGGTGCCCGCGCGCAAGACGCGGCCGACCTTCTGGGCCTATTCGTCGATCAGGCCGCTGCTGCTGCAGGCCGGCGAGCTGACGCCGATCGAAAAGGCCGAACGCCGCGTGCTGGTGCTGGCCAACCCCGGCCACGGGCTGGAAAATATGCAGGCCAGCGCCGCCATGTACCTCGGCATGCAGCTGCTGCTGCCGGGTGAATGGGCGCCGGCGCATCGCCACACGCCGAATGCCGTGCGGCTGATCGTCGAGGGCGAAAGCGCCTACACCACGGTGGGCGGCGAGAAGTGCGTGATGCAGCGCGGCGACCTCATCCTCACGCCCACCGGCCAGTGGCACGAACACGGCCACGACGGCGACCAGCCGGTGGTGTGGCTCGACGTGCTCGACCTGCCGCTGGTCTATTACATGGAGGCCAGCTACCACATCGACGGTCAGCGCCAGACGGTCAAGCCCGATCGCGGCGATGCCGTCTATGCCCGCGGCGGCATGGTGCCGACGGTGAATTTCGAGCGTGCCGGCAAGCCCTACCCGATGCTGCGCTACCCGTGGGTCGAGGCGCGCGCGGCGCTGCTGGCGCTGGCCGGCAACCAGCCCGACCTGCCCAGCGTGCAGATCGCCTACACCAACCCCGAGACCGGCGGCGACGCGCAGAATATCCTCGGTTTCTATGCGCAGATGCTGCGCCCGGGCCAGAGCCTGCGGCTGCCGGCGCGCTCACCGGCGATGGTCTTCCACCTCATCGAAGGCGGGGCCGACGTGCAGATCGGCGACCAGCGCTTCGCGCTCGGCGAGGCCGACACCTGCTGCGCACCGGGCTATACCGCGGTGACGCTGAGCAACCGCTCGGCCGACCAGCCGGCCTTCGTCTTCATCGCCGACGAATCGCCGCTGCACCGCAAGCTGGGCGTCTACGAAAACCGCGGCTGAACGCCTGCCATCGAAGACGCGACCATGACAACGACTTACCTCTGGAACCCGCCGCCTGTCCATTCGCTGCCGGTGCGTGGCAGGACCGAACGGCTGCCGATCAACCGCCTGTTCTTCGTCGGCCGCAACTACCACGCGCATGCCGTCGAAATGGGCCGCCCCGTCGACAAGCGCGTCGAGGTGCCGTTCTACTTCACCAAGGCGCCGGGCACGCTGGTGGAATCGGGCGCCACCGTCGCCTACCCGCCGCAGACGCAGAACTACCACTACGAGATGGAGCTGGTGCTGGCCATCGGCAGGCCGGGCTTTCGTGTCGCCGAAACCGATGCCGCCGCGCTGATCTACGGTTATGCCTGTGGTCTGGACATGACGCGCCGCGACCTGCAGCTGGTGGCGCGCGACAAGGGCCGCCCCTGGGACCTGGGCAAGGACGTCGAGCAGTCGTCGGTGGTGTCCGAGATCGTGCCGATGCCGGGCCAGGTCATCCGCCGCGGTGCGCTCGAACTGACGGTCAATGGCCAGACGCGCCAGAAGTCCGATGTCGACAGGCTGATCTGGAATATCCCCGAACTGATCGCCGACCTGTCGAAGTTCTACCACCTGCAGCCCGGCGACCTGATCTTCACCGGCACGCCCGAGGGCGTGGGCCCGGTGGTGGCCGGCGACCGCATCGACGGCCGCATCGAAGGCGTGGGCAGCATCGTGCTGCATGTCGGCGCGGCGGCGTGATGCGGATGAAGCCGTAAGGCTTCTTGCGCAGCGGCGGCTCGCACCGCCCGCGCCTCGCGCCCCACCTCGAGGGCCTGCTGCCGGCGCCGGCGGCCAGCGTCGGCTGCGACGTCCACCCGGTCACCAACCGCCGTATCCCGATGGCGCGGCGCGAGCAGTTCGGCGCCGACGGGGCCGCCGTCGAGCGGTGGTGCGCGCGTCTTGCCAGTGCGCCGGGCAAGGCTTCGGGCGGCCGGCCTGGGCGATGCCTGCGCCGGCATGCGCCACGTGCTGTCGCTGCAGCCGGTGGCGTCCAGCAAGGACCTGGCCGGCAAGCAGGTGCGCTCGTTCCCGCGCCCGATCTCCAACGACTGGCGCAAGGCCCAGCGTGCCGCCCCGACGGTGAGGCCGCTGTCCGGGGTGGCGCCGTCGCTGACCACCAGGCCGCTCGACGCGGTGGACGTCGACCTCGGCGCGCGGGTCGGCCTGAAGTTCCACCAGCAGGCGCCCATCGAGATCAACGTCTCCAACTGCCCTGTCGGCATGCTGGGCAAGCTCGGGCTTCTGGGCGAACGGCCGGCGCTGCCGGGCCCGGCCGCCCGCGCGGGCGAGGCGCGCGACCGCAGGACGGCCATCGTCAGGCGGCTCACCGACGAGCGCCGCGACCTGAAAAGCCGCTGGAAGCGCCTCGAGCCCGGGCTGAAGAAGGTGGCCAAGGGCCAGGCCGTGGACATCGACGCGGACGAGATCCAGCACCGGGTCGTGCACTGCCGTGGCCACGCGCAGTGCGAGGAACCCGCCATCCGGCCGCTGGCGCAGCAGATCCTGGGGCGCATGTCCACGCCAGGTCAGTCCAGCGTGCCCATGCGGTAGCCGGCCATCATCGCCGTGGCGCGCTGCGAGTGCGGGCGGCCGCGCGTCTTGGTGCGGTAGGCCTCGCTGGCCTCGCGGCCACACCAGGGCTCGATCAGCGCCGGATCGCTCGGGTGTTGCGGCAGGTAGGCGCTGAAGTCGTAGACGCCGCCGTCGATGGCCATCCAGCAGTCGGCCGGCGTGGCATGGCGCGCCACCTCGGCCAGGGTATAGCGGCGCTCGGGCCGTGCCGATGCGGCACTGGGTGCCGCGGAGGGCGGCTGCACAGCGGGAGCGGCCGCCGGGGGGCGGTCGAACCATCCGAAGGCGGCCACGGCCAGCCAGAACAGCGCGGTGGCCAGCATGAACAGCGCCTTCATCGCGGTAAACCGGTCAGCGGAAGTCGAAGCGCTCGGCCTGCACGGCGTCGGCCGGCAGGCCGCGGGCGGCGAGCGCATCGCGCAGCGCCTGCACCAGCGGCGCCGGGCCGCAGGCGCGCACCTGGCAGCGCGCCAGGTCCGGGACGCGGTCGAGCAGCGGCGGCAGGTCGGCGGCGGCGTCGCGGCTGCCCTGCATCCGCAGGCTCAGCTGCGGGTGGCGGTCGGCGATCTGCCGCAGCTCGTCGGCAAAGGCCGCGGCGCCGGGGTCGGCCACGAGGTAGACCAGCGTCAGCGGCCGCGTCGGCACCGCGTGGCGCAGCACGGCGATGAAGGGCGTGATGCCGATGCCGCCTGCCACCCAGAGCGCCGGGCCGGGCTGCGCATCGGGCCCATCGGCATCGTCCTGCAGGAAGCTGCCGAACGGGCCCTGCAGCCGCACCGTGGTGCCGGGCTGCAACGCCTGCGCCCGTGTGCTGCAGGGCCCCAGTGCCTTGATGGCCACGCGCAGCCGGCCGCGGGCATCGATGTCGCTGACCGTGAAGGGGTGGAATTCGCCGCAGCCGTGGAAGCCCGGTCCGTCGCCGAAGGCCAGCAGCACGAACTGGCCCGGCTGCAACGGCAGCGCGCTGGCCAGCGGCTCGAGCGTGGCCTCGACCACCTGCGGCGCGGCATGCCGGACCGCGGCCACGCGGAAGGGCAGCGCCATCAGGCCGCGGTCGAGTGCGAGGTAGCGCAGGCCCAGCGCCAGGGTGACGCCGGCGGCCAGCAGCCACAGCAGGCCGGGGTCGCCGAGCAGCCGTTCCACATGCACCAGCCCCAGCACGACGCCGGCGCCCAGCAGGTGGTGCCAGGCGCGCCAGCGGCGCCAGCGCAGGTGCAGGCTGAAGGTGCTGCCCAGCCCCGCCATCAGCAGCAGCAGGCCGAGCCAGCCCAGCTGCACGGCGCTGCCCTGGCCGCGTGGGTCGAGCACCGCCCAGCCACTGCCGCCGACCTGCAGCGCCTCGTCAACGGCCAGCGCCAGCGGGTGCAGCAGCAGCAGTGCATAACCCAGCGTGCCGCTGACATGGTGGCCCCGCAGCATGGCTTCGATGCCGCCCAGGTGCCGCGCCAGCCGCGCCTCGCGCACGATCAAGGCGGTGCTGGCGACGATCAGCGCCGTGCCGGCCCAGCCGCTGACCAGGCCGATGCTGCGCCATGGCGGCAGCTCGGCCGGCCAGGCCCAGGCCAGTACGCCGGCCACCAGCGCGATGACCAGCAGCGGCACGCGGGCCTGCGGCGCCAGCATCACCGCAGCCGGCCCTCCTGCTGCAGGCGGTCACAGGTGTCGGGGCTGCGCGGCGTCCAGGGGTCACCGGCGCGGCGGGCGCGTTCGGCGATCAGGGCATGGTGCTGCGCCAGGTAGGCCTTGCACTCGGCCAGCGTGGTGAAGCCGCGCAGCCGCCGCTGGTGCTCGACGCGCTCGGCCGGCGTCAGGTGGCGCCAGCCGGGGCTGTTGCCCTCGTGCGCGCGCCAGGGGCCGGCGGCCGCCAGCAGTGGCAGCGGGGCCAGCAGCGCAGCGGCGCAGGCGTGCATCAATCCAGCCCGAGCCCGATGCGGCGCGCCACCGCGCCCCATTTGGCCGCGTCGGCGGCCAGCGTGGCGGCGGCCTGCGCCGGCGTGCTGCCGACCACCACCTGGTCGCTGGCCTTCAGGCGCTCGGTCACCTCGGGCAGCTTCAGCGCATCGACGAAGGCCTGGCGAAAGCGCGTGACGATGGGCTCGGGCACGCCGCGCGGCGCATACATCACCAGCGTGAAATCGGCCTGGTAGCCGGCGACGCCGGCCTCGGCGATGGTCGGCACCTCGGGCAGCGTGGGCGAGCGGCTGCTGCCCGACACCGCCAGCGCCACCAGCTTGCCGGCGCGCACATGCGGCAGCACCGTGGGCCCGGCCAGCAGGCCGCAGGGCACCTGGCCGCCGAGCACGTCCTGCGTCGCCGGCGCCGGGCCCTTGTAGGGCACATGCGTCATCTCGAAGCCGGCCATCGACTGCAGCAGTTCCATCGACAGGTGGCCCGGCACGCCGGCGCCGCCCGAGGCATAGCTGAGTTTGCCGGCCTTCGCCTTGGCCACCAGCTCGGCCACCGTCTTCACGCCCAGCGCCGGGTTGCAGACCAGCGTCTGGCTGAAGCTGCTGGCGATGGCCACCGGCTGCAGGTCCTCGGGCTTGAAGCCGGGCTGCTTGTAGACATGCGGGTTGACGCTGAGCAGCGTATCGGTGCCGAACAGCCATGTATGGCCGTCCTTCGGCGCGCGGGCGACTTCGGCCGCACCCAGGTTGCCGCCGGCACCGGGGCGGTTCTCGATCACCACCGGCTGCTTCAGCGTGGCCTGCATCTTCTCGGCCGCCAGCCGCATCACCATGTCGCTGGGGCCGCCCGGCGGGAAGGGCAGCACCACCTTCAGCGGCTTCTCGGGCCAGTTGGACTGGGCGAGAGCGGGGCTGCTGGCGGTGGCGGCCAGCAGCCCGGTGGCGAGGGCGATCGACAGGTGGCGGCGTCGGGTGCGGGTCATGGCGGGCGTCGGGGGTGGCGGGATCCGCGATGATTGCGCAGTCCGCCAGCCCCGGAGCCCCGTAGATGTCCGATCCTGTTTCTCGCAAGCAACCCGCCCTCGGCGCCGAACCGGCGGCCGCGGTGTCCCTGCAATGGCGCCAGCGCGGCGACCCGGTCGCGCTGTGGCGCGCGCTGCAGGCGCTGCACCAGCCGGGCGCGGTGATCGGCATCGGCGCGCCGCTGGCCGCGGCGGTGGGCGCCGACCTGCCGGGGCTGCGGCCTTTCGAACGCCTGCAGCGCGGCCGCTTCACGATGCCGGCGACGCAGCTCGATGTCTGGGCGCTGGTGCCGGCGCACGACGCCAGCCAGGCCTTCGACAAGGCCGATGCGCTGATCCACGCGCTGGACGCGCATGCCGAACTGGTGGAGGCGCTGCCGCTGTTCAGCTACCGCCAGGGCCACGACCTCACCGGCTACAGGGACGGCATCGAGAACCCGACCGGCGACGAGGCCTGGGCGGCGGCGCTGGCGGCCGACGGCGGCAGCTTCGTGCTGGTGCAGCGCTGGCTGCATTTTCGCGACCGCATGGCGGCGCTGCCGGCGCCGGCGCGCGACCACGTCATCGGCCGCCGGCTGGCCGACGACGAGGAGATCGCCGAGGCGCCCGAGAGCGCCCACGTCAAGCGCACCGCGCAGGAGGACTTCGACCCGCCGGCCTTCATGCTGCGGCGCTCGATGCCCTGGGGCGACGGCCGCCGGCACGGGCTGCTGTTTGTCGCCTTCGTCGCCGCGCTCGACACCGCGCAGCGCCAGCTCGAACGCATGATGGGCCTGGACGACGGCCTGCAGGACGCGCTGCTCGGCCACAGCCAGGCCGAGACCGGCACCTTCTACTGGTGCCCGCCCTGGGACGGTCAGCGGCTGCTGCTGCCGGCGGTCTCGGCCTCGGTGGTGACGCCGGCCCCGCTGCCGGCGCCCGCGCCCTGCGTCGTGCGCGTGTGCCAGGACGGACCGCTGGAACTCAGCGGGGCCTTGATGATCGCCGGCACCCCGGCCACCAGCGCAAGGCTGTGCCGCTGCGGCCGCTCGCAGCGCAAGCCCTGGTGCGACGACAGCCATTTCGACGCCGGTTTTGTCGCCGACGGCGAGGTGCCGCCGATCGACGAGCCGCAGGCCGAGGTGCTGCCCGGCCGCACGCGCGTGCAGCCCATCGCCGACGGGCCGCTGGTGCTGCATGGCGCGGTGCAGATCGTGTCGGACCCGGGCCGGCCCGTCACCTGCTGCGTCGGCCCCACGCTGTGCCGCTGCGGCCACTCGGCCAACAAGCCCTTCTGCGACGGCTCGCACGCGGGCGCCGGCTTCACCGCACCCGCCTGATATGAAGCCCCCACGCTCACTTCGTTCGCTGCCCTTCGGCTTGCAGGCCGCAGGGCCCTCGCCAGCCACTCGCGAGCGCGCAGGCGCTCGCTCGGCGCCGGCTCGACCCCCCGAGGGGGCTGTCAGTCCCTTCGGAACGGCCGGGCGGGCCTGACATGCCCGGCGTCGGCGATTGGAGCCTGTCGCAGGCGCAGGTGGCCATCGAGGCGGTGGCCATCGTCGCCTTTGCGCTGTCGGGGCTGATCGAGGCCGCGCGCAAGCGGCTGGATGCGGTGGGCGTGGCCGTCGTCGCCGGGCTCACGGCTTTCGGCGGCGGCACGCTGCGCGACGTGCTGCTCGATCGACGACCGTTCTTCTGGGTGCAGCATGCGCACTGGCTGTGGGCGCTGCTGGCCCTGTGTGCGGCGGCGATGCTGTTCATGCGCGCGCGCCACATCGAACCCACCGAACGCGCCATGCAGTGGCCCGATGCCCTCGGCCTGGGCCTGTTTGCCGCCGGCGGCACGCAGGTTGCGCTGGCGATGCAGATGCCGGCCATCGTCGCCGTGCTGATGGGCGTGGTGACGGCGGTTTTCGGCGGCGTGCTGCGCGACATCGTCTGCAACGAGATTCCCAGCGCCTTCAGCGACCACCGCCCCTATGCGCTGTGCGCCTTCGCCGGCGGCTGGGTGGTGGTGGGGGCACGCATGCTGGGCTGGCCGGAAGAGGCCGTGCTGCTGGCCGGGGCCGGCACGGCCGGGCTGCTGCGCGTGGCGGTGCTGCTGAGCGGCTATACCTTGCCGGCCTGGACGGCGGGGCTGCCGCCGCGACGCTAAGGCCCCGCGCGTGGCCGCCCCCGCGGCTGGCGTGCTGCGCGTGCAGCTCGGGTCGATGACGGCGACCACGGTGTCCGACGGCATCATCCAGCGCCCGCTGGCCGAGGGCTTCGTGCGCAATGCGCCGCTGGCCGCGGTGCAGCAGGCGCTGAAGGACGCCGGCCTGCCCACCGACCAGCTGACGGTGCCCTATGTGCCGGTGGTGGCCGACGTGGGCGGACAGCGCGTGCTGTTCGACACCGGCAACGGCGAATTCGGCGCGCCCACCAACGGCAAGCTGCTCGAGAACCTGGGCCGTGCCGGCATCGCCCCCGATGCGATCACCGCGGTGGTGATCTCGCATTGCCACGGCGACCACATCAACGGCCTGCGCAACAAGGCCGGCGCGCTGGTCTTTCCAAGGGCCAGGATCTACGTGCCCACGCCCGAATGGGCCTGGTGGATGGACGACCAGCGCATGACGGCTGCACCCGATGCGATAAAGGGCGTCTTCAACGCCGCGCGCCGCGTCTTCGGCCCCATCGCGCAGCAACGGGTGCGCTTCGAACCGGGCGCCGAGGTGCTGCCCGGCGTGCGGTCGCTGCCGGCCTTCGGCCAGTCGCCGGGCCATGCCGCCTTCACCATCGACGGCGGTGGCCAGAAGCTGATGTACTGGGCCGACGCCGCCAATATCGCGGCCCTGTTCGTGCGCAACCCCGACTGGGCGGTGCAGTTCGACATGGACGCCGAGGCCGCGCGCCAGACGCGCCGCCGCCTGGCCGACCGGGTGATCCGCGAGAACATGCTGCTGGCCGGCTACCACCTGCCGGGCAGTTCCATCGGCCGCCTGGCCGTGCGCGGCAACGGCTACGACTTCACGCCGCTGATGGCCTGACGCGCGCGCGGGGTGGCCATCAGCCGCCCTGTCGCGTGAGGTGGGCGAGCGTCGGTGCCGCCTCGCCCTCGCCGGCGGGCCCGTCATGGCCGCATGCGGCATCCAGGCGCGACACACCCTGGCGGCGCATCGCGACACCCACGATCAGGATGTCGATCACCAGCAGCTTGAGGATGCGGCCGATCATCGGCACCTGCGTGGTCGCATTCTCGAACAGGTCGACGGCGATCACCGCGTCGGCCTTGCGCGCCAGCGGGCTGCCGCTGGCGGTGATGGCGATCACCGCGGCACCGCGTTCACGGGTGCGGTCGGCCACTTGCAGCAGCTCCGGCAGGCGGCCGCCGAGGCTGATCAGCACGGCCACGTCACCGGCGCCCAGCACGCCGACCGTCAGCAGCTGCATGCGCGCCTCGGTGCAGGCGCCGGCCGCGATGCCGAAGCGCAGAAACTTGTACTGCGCATCCACCGCCACCGCGGCGTAGGAGCCCAGCGCGCAGAACTCCACGCGGCGCGCGCCGGCCAGCAGGTCGATGCTGCGCTCGATCATGTCGCGGTTGAGGCGGTCGCGCATGGCCAGGATCGCCGAGGCGGAATTGCCCAGCACCTTGGCGCCCAGCTCGGCGGTGGAATCGTCGTTGGTCACCTGCACGTGCGTGATGGGCAGCGTGCCCGTCAGGCCCGAGGCCAGGCGCAGCTTGAAATCGGCCAGGCCCTCGCAGCCGAGCGAGCGGCAGAAGCGGATCACCGTCGGCTGGCTGACACCGGCGGCGCGGGCGATCTCCGCGATCGGCTGGTTGAGCACGGTGCGCGGCTGCGCCAGCACGTATTCGGCCACGCGCAGCTCGGCCGGGCTGAGCCCGGCGCTGGCGCGGCGGATCTGCGTCAGGATGCCGACGCTGGCAGTGGCGTGCAGCGCCTTCAGCTGTGAATCGAGGATCGCCGAGGCGCCGATGAAGGTGGCCTCGGGCGCGGTGATGACGAAGGTCGGGATCGCCGCCACGTAGCGGCTGAAGCGGCCCTTGCTCTCGAAGCGCGCGCGAAAGCCCGAGCGGTCGAAGGCCTCGCCCAGGCGCGGCACGATGGCGCCGCCGATGTAGATGCCGCCGCTGGCACCCAGCGTCACCGCCAGGTTGGCGGCCGCGGTGCCCAGCATGTTGCAGAAGACCTCCACCGTCTCGGTGGCCAGCGCATCGCCGCCCTGCAGCGCGCGTCGCGTGATCTCGACGGCGGTCGGCGGCGCGTCGTCGGCGCGGCCTGCGCGTGCGGCCAGGGCCCGCCAGGTCAGCACCAGGCCCGGGCCGGAGAGCAGCCGCTCGAAGGACACGTGTTCGTACAGCGTCCAGGCATGGCGCAGCACCGCCAGTTCGCGTTCGTCGCGCGGCGAGAAGCTGGCATGGCCGCCCTCCGAGCCCAGCGACACCCAGCCGTCGCCGGCCGGAATCAGTGCCGATACGCCCAGGCCCGACCCCGAGCCCAGCAGCCCCATCGAACTGCGTGGCCTGGCGTGGCCGCCGCCGACCTGGCGCACGCCGCTGCTGTCCAGCCGCGGCAGTGCCATCGCCAGCGCCGTGAAGTCGTTGACCACCATCAGCGTATCGAGGCCGAGCTGCTGGCGCGTGCGTTCGATCGAGAACGCCCAGGGGTAGTTGGTCATGCGCACCTGGTCGCCTTCGACCGGGTTGGGCGTGGCCACCGCGGCGTGCTCCACGCGCAAGCCGGCGGGCACGGTGTCCAGGTAGGCGCGCACGACGGCGTGGAAATCGGCGTGCTCGTCGCAGCGCAGCGACGCCGGGTGCGCCAGGTGGCCGGGTGCCGTCTCGAGCGCGAAGCGGGCCTGCGTGCCGCCAATGTCGACCAGCAGGCGCGGGCTCTCGAACGGGGGCGGCGCCGTGGCTTGCGATGGTGCGGTCGGCGCGGCCGTCATGCCGGCATCACGTCGAGCGCGCGACCGGCGCCGACGAGGGCCGGCGTGGCCGCCGTGATGACCCAGGTCGGTATGGCCGCCAGGTAGCCGGCGAAGCGGCCCTTGTGCTCGAAGCCCTGGCGGAAGGACTCGTCGTCGAAGGCCGCTCCCAGGCGCGGCACGATGCCGCCGCCGATGTAGATGCCGCCGCGCGCACCCAGGGTCAGCGCCAGGTTGCCGGCCACGTTGCCCAGCACGCGGGCGAACAGCCGCACGGCCTGCGCGCCATGCGGGTCCGATCCGTCGACGGCGGCGCGGGTCACGTCGGCCGGTTGCAGTTCGCGGGGCGCCACGCCGTCGAGCCTGGCCAGCGCGTCGTACAGGTTGACCAGCCCGCCCCCCGACAGCACGCGCTCGGCCGAGACATGCCCGAAGCGGCCCCGCAGCAGGGCCAGCACGGCGGCCTCGCGGTCGTCGGTGGCGGCCAGCGTCACGTGCCCGCCCTCGCCGCTCAAGGTGACGAAGCGACCGTCGGGCGCCGGCAGCAGGCCGCTGACGCCGAGTCCGGTGCCGGGCCCGAGCAGGCCGATCGGCGCGCCGGCCACCGCCGTGCCGCGCCCGACAGCCCGCACCTCGTCGGCCCCGAGCACGGGCAGGCTCAGCGCCAGCGCGGTGAAGTCGTTGATGACCAGGCAGCGCTCGACGCCCAGCGCCCGCTGCAGTTCGCTGATCGAGAAGTGCCACGGGTGGTTGGTCATCCGCACCTCGTCTCCGGTGACCGGCGTGGCGATGCCGATGGCGGCGGCGCGTGGCTGCCCGAGCCGGTGTGCAGCCAGATATTCCCGCGCCGATGCCAGCAGCGACGCGCTGCGTGCGCAAGGCTGCACCTGCACCTGCTGCAGCGGCGCGCCGGCCCGCGGCAGCCAGGCCCAACGTGCGTGGGTGCCGCCGATGTCCCCGACCAGTCGCGGATAGCTCTCGCCCATGGCACCACCGCCCGTCTGTTGCTGACCCCAGCAGGGCACGGCCCATGCCGTGTAGTAATACAACACTGCGACTCTAGCAATCACCCCCAGTGGGTCGCAATCACGGGTAATCCATGATGCGAACGTGCGCTAAGTCTCGGATGCTAGCCTGATGTGCCCGGTCCGATGCCGAGGATCAATCTGTAGTTTTGTTACCCTGCGCCAGGGTCAGCGCGCTGCGGTCGCGCCGTTGCCGGGTTGGCTGCGGGTGCTGACGGCACAGCTCATGGCCCTGCTCATGGCCTGCGCGATGCTGGTCGCTGCGGCCGACGATGCCCATGCCCAGGGTGCCCCGGCACCGCGCAGCTGGGCCGACGAGGTGCTGTATTTCGTGCTGATCGACCGCTTTGCCGATGGCGATCCGGGCAACAACGCCGGCGTCGACCGCGTCAACCCCGGTGGCTGGCATGGCGGCGACCTGAAGGGTCTGACCCAGCAGCTCGACGAGTTGCGCGACCTGGGCGTCACCGCGCTGTGGATCAACCCGGTGCAGCTGCAGCAAAAGCGCGGCATGCCGGCGCAGGCGCCGGGCGTGCCGTCGTTCCGGCACGAGGGCTTCCACGGCTACTGGGTGCACGACTTCGAGGCCATGGAGCCGCGATTCGGCACCGAGGCCGACCTGAAGGAACTGGTCGAGCAGGCGCATCGGCGCGGCATCCGCGTGCTGCTCGACGTGGTGGTCAACCATACCGGCTACACCTCGATCTACGCGGACCGCAAGACGGCGGCCGACGAGGGCTGGGTGCGCGTCGGCGAGGGCAATTGCGAGGTCGAGCCGGTCACCTGCGCGGTCGGCGGGCTGCCCGACCTCAAGACCGAGATCGCCGAGGTGCGTGACCACGTCATCGGCGCCAACATCGCGCTCGCCCGCCGCGCGGGGGTCGACGGCTTTCGCATCGACACCTACAAGCACGTGCCCGGCAACGTGTGGGCCGAGCACCGCCGGCGCACGCGCGCCGAGCTCGGCCCCGGCTTCTTCCTGCTGGCCGAATACTGGGGCGGCACGGCGCAGAGCCTGGATGGCTTCTTCGAGCGCGACGAGGTCGACGCCGGTTTCGACTTCAGCTTCAAGGGCAGCTGCGAGGCCTGGGTGCAGGGGCGCGGCCGCAGCGTGGCCTACGGCGCCTACCTGCGCGGCCGCCACCGGGTGCGGCCGGGCTATGTGCTGGCGCACTACCTGTCGAGCCACGACGAGCCGATGGCGCTGGCCACGCTGGGTGGCGACAAGGACCGCTTCCGCCTGTGCGTCGCGCTGCAGATGACCTCGCTGGGCCTGCCGGTCATCTATTACGGCGAGGAGGTCGCACGCGGCGGCCACGAATGGCCGTTCAACCGCAACGACATGCCCTGGGGCGCGCGCGACATCCTGCCCGGCAAGGGCGTGGCGCGCGACGAGGCGATGCGCGACTTCTACCAGCGCCTGATCCGCATCCGCGCCGAGCACCCCGCGCTGCGGTGCGGCGACTACACGCTGCTGACCCAGCCGCAGGACGCCACCCTGGCCTTCGCCCGCCACGACGCCGCCAGCGGCGACCGCGTGCTGGTGCTGGCCAACCGCGATGAGCGGGCCGCCAGCGTGGACCTGGCCTTGCCCGAAGGCTGGCCGAATGGTGCGCTGACCGATCGCATCGGCGGCGCGGCCATCGAGGTGGTGCAGGGTCGCATCCAGGCCCGCATCGGCGCCAAGTCGGCGCTCGTGCTGGCCGCCACCCCCCCGAAGGCAGCCCGCTGATGGCCTCGATCACCCTCGACCGCATCGTCAAGGCCTATACGCCCGAAGTCACGGTCATCCGCGACCTCAGCCTGGAGATCCGCGACGGCGAGTTCATGGTCTTCGTCGGGCCCTCGGGCTGCGGCAAGTCGACCGTGCTGCGCATGATCGCCGGCCTGGAGACCATCACCAGCGGCACCATGAAGATCGGCGATCGCGTCGTCAACGACGTGCACCCGAAGGACCGCGACATCGCGATGGTGTTCCAGAGCTATGCGCTCTACCCGCACATGACGGTGTACGACAACATCGCCTTCGGGCTGCAGATCCGCAAGATCCCCGACGCCGAGATCAAGAGCCGCGTGCAGCAGGCCGCCGACACGCTGGGCCTGAATGCCTTCCTCGACCGCAAGCCCAAGGCCCTGTCGGGCGGCCAGCGCCAGCGTGTCGCGCTCGGCCGCGCGATCGTGCGCAACCCCTC
>Ga0073899_10001845_pt1 | contig 19265 bp, 22 predicted proteins | sample KloWWTmetaKNB5Ph_FD_88975 | JGI IMG/M metagenome (GOLD analysis project Ga0073899, IMG submission 88975) | Active sludge microbial communities from Klosterneuburg, Austria, studying microevolution and ecology of nitrifiers - Klosterneuburg... | ecosystem: Engineered > WWTP > Aerobic digester >... | reverse complement strand
CTCGCCCCTCGGATCCTCAACGTACTGCACGAGTACGCCTCAGATCCTCCCGGCTCCGCACGCCGGTCTCGCCACGTGACTCGGCAATTTCGCGACGAACCGTCATGAATAATGCGGGCTAGGCATCATCGAGCTGGCCCAAGCCATCTCCATCGTACGCCTATTTCCCACCGTCATACGTGTCATGGGCTGTGCTGCTCCTGGTGCGTCACACCACAGGCAGGACGGCGTGCCGGATCGCTGACGGGCACACACCAAGCCCTCTTTCCGAAGCGGGGCTAGCGCACTCCGACCAAGACCATCGAGATCGTCCAAACGGAGGATGCCCCGCCGACTACGATCGCCGAACAGGCCGGCGAGTCATTCGCTCTCGCCCCTCCCCTCCCAACAAATTATCCGCCGTTTGTAAGAACCGTCACAGATCTTCGTGGTGCCCTCACGATAGCCTGAGATCATCCATCGACGGATAGAAAGAACAGTGTGAGGCATCATGGGGAGAACGGAGACACGAACGGATGGGCAACGAGGGACCGCGATGAGCGAGCGGCGCCGCCTGACGCAGGCGGGGCTCCTCGTTGCCACGTTCCTCGGCATCGTGCTGTGGACCACAGGCGGGATGGCAGGGGAAGGATCGTCGTTTGACGCGCGCGAGGTCATGCGGAAAGGTACCTTCGAACTCGGCGGGGCGGTGGGATACGCACAAGGCACCACGGCGATCGGTGCCGCTGAGTCGGCGAACAGGAGCGCAGTCTTCGTGATGCCGCGCGCGGGAATGATCCTGACTGAGCCGTTGGGAAGGAACTGGTGGCAGGGCAATGTCGAACTGATGATTGAGCCGGTGTTTGCGCGGTTTACCAAACCGTTTGCTGCCGAGGCGGTCGGAGGGTCGTTCGTCCTGAAATACAATGTTCTCTCGTTCGGACGGTGGGTGCCTTTCTGGGACGTGGGCGCCGGGATGGTCTGGACTAATCTGGCGCCGCGGATTCCTGAACAAAGTACCCAGTTCGAGTTCGTACTGGAGACCGGTCCCGGCCTGCAGTATTTTGTGACGGACCGGATGACATGGCTAATGGGCGTGCGGCTACATCACATTTCCAACTCGAATCTCGGCGACAGAAATACCGGAATCAATGGAGTGCTGCCGTACATTGGCCTATCCTTCTTCACACTCGGACTTTTCTGAGACCACAGGCACAAGGTCATGACACTCAACACCCTCTGGATAAAGCTCGGAGCCCTTTTCACCCTGGCCTCCGCCGCCTTGGCCATGGTCTTCTGGTTCGATCTCCAGGAAATCCTCCAGCCGCATCTGGTTGCAGACTGGCTGAGAGAGGCTGGCCCGTTCGGACCGATCGTCTTCATCGCCCTCATGGCCGCTGCCGTGGTGATCAGTCCGATCCCGAGCTTACCGCTGGACATCGCCGCCGGCGCCACTTTCGGCCCGATGTGGGGACGGCTTATGCTGTAATCGGCGCGGAAATCGGCGCGATTGCGAGTTTTCTCATCGGCCGGGCGCTGGGCCGGGATGTTCTGACCCGGCTCCTGCGTACCAACGTCGCTTTTTGTGAACGTTGTTCGGATCGTCATTTGGCAATCTTCGTCTTACTAGCCAGGCTGGTTCCGCTTTTTTCGTTCGATATCATCAGCTACGGCGCCGGCCTGACGAACATGTCGGTCAGGGTCTTTGCCCTCGTGACATTCTTCGGAATGATTCCCCCGACCCTGGCGCTGACCTATGCGGGTAGCCAGGTGGTATCGGGCACATGGCTGCTGATCCTGTCCGGTCTGGCGATGGTGGGCATGATGCTGCTCATTCCCAAGCTGGTACTCCGCTACCCGACCGCACGGTGGGTTCGTCTGCTGCGCGGCGAAATGCCGGCGGAAGCTCCTGTGCCGGTTCCGTCCCTCCGGCCTGCTGTTGCCGTTGAAGCCATCGTCTCCCGATGCGATTCCTGCGGCGGACCGTTGCGCTGAAGACGGACTCTCCCTCACCGAGCTGCATCTCTGATCGACAGCCTCCTTTGCCTACCCGTCGTTGCCGACCGCCCCCCGTTCCCCATTGCTTCTGCGGTGATAACACGCCCTCTGCTTCTGGCGCTGGAACAGAGTCCTCTAAACAGACCATTCGTCACGTCACAAATCTTCAAAGTGTGAACCAGCTGACAGAGTGGTACAGGCGCTCGTGATAGCCTGAGGCAGGCTCGAACACACCATGGCCTAGCCGAGACGGGATCACACTTCATGAAGGGAGGTCAGACAATGGCACACACCCACAAGAAATCTGAGACGGTGCAGCCTGTACAACCGGATCAGGCCCCGTTACAGGAGGAGATTCAGAAGTTGGCGTACGAGCTCTACTGCCAGTGCGGCTACGAGCACGGTCACGACCTCGAACATTGGGCCGAGGCCGAACAACGGGTGCTCGAACGCGTCGAAGGACGATCCACGCGATGAGGATCGTACATGGCGTTCGTGGGTGGCTGGTCGCAAGATGGGAGATCTCCCTTGGTGTAGCGATCAGCCTGGGGATCACAGGCTGCAGCACGACTCCTGCGGCTCTTCAACCCAGCGATCACGTGAACCCGCCCACCGTCTCGGAGACGCGACCTGCTCCGATTGAAAAAGCGGAATTGCCGGCAGACAGCGCATCGACCCGCGATGAGTTTTTCGATCCCTTTGCCAAGCCGGACGGGCCGATCACCGGCGAGTACGATCCGTGGGAATCGTTCAACAGCACGATGTTCGACTTCAACCGCAAGGCGGATCGCTTCGTGTTGAAACCGGTCGCTCAAGGTTACAATCTTCTCGTGCCCGATAGGGTCCAAATCGGATTCAGCAATTTCTTCTACAATCTTCGCTTCGGGCCTCGCTTCGTGAACAATGTCTTTCAGGGGAAAGTCGCCGGGGCCGGTGTGGAGACCGGCCGATTCCTCGTGAATTCGACACTCGGCCTGGGCGGCTTCCTGGATATCGCCACCCGGATGAATTTGCGGACGCCGGAGGAAGATACCGGTCAGAGGCTCGGTTATTATGGTGTCCCACCGGGTCCGTACCTGGTCCTTCCGCTTCTGCCGCCTCTCACGCTCCGCGACGGGTTTGGATATATCGCGGACCTCCTCCTCGACCCCATCAATTGGCTGGTCTTGCCCTTGATCGAGGTCAGTGGAAATCGCCCATAAGAATCGGACCACGACCTCCGTGATCCAGCTGGGCAGACGTGTGGGAGAAATTACCAACGACCGGGCGCTCAATCTGGAGAAGTTCCAAGGCGTGGAGGAAGCGACGCTCGATCTCTACGCGGCGGTGCGTAACGCGTATTTGCAGAAGCGGGCGAAGACGATTCGGGAATGACTGAGGCAGCTGGCATGAGCGGAGGACCTCACGTCGTCTTGGAGGAGAGTCGCCTGAGGGAAACCATATCAACCAAGCAGTCTGGACAACCCTTTGAGGTCCAGGATCGTCATGGTCCGGCCATCGAGTTGAAGAAACCCCTCATCGCGGAACTGTCCAAGCGTGCTACTCACCGTCTCCCGGCTACAACCGATGAGGTTGGCCATTTCCTGGTGGGTTAATTTCGCCTTGATCCGGATTCCGCCCGACTCTTGCGCACCGTCGCTTTTGCTAAGTTCGACCAGCAAATGGGCCAACCGCGCCGGGACATCCCGGAAGACCAAGTCCTCAATGCGGCTTTGGATGCGCCTGAGCCGTAAGCCGATCAATTTCGTCAGCTTCACGGTGATATTCGGATGCATGGCGAGGTACTTATCGAAGTCTTCCCGGCGAATCACGCAGATCATGGCATCGTCCAACGCTTCGGCGGCGGTTTCCCGCGGCAAGCCCTCTAACACCTCCAACTCTCCAAAGACTTCTCCTGGTTCCAGGATGTCAAACGTCACTTCTTTGCCGCTTGCGGCGGTGTTGGCCAGCTTGACGCGCCCTCGTTTCAGGAGGTACACGCTGGAGCTCGGATCGCCAGGAAGGTAGAACGGTTGGCGTTTCTTGACCTCTTCCATTCGGGTAATCTTCTCCATCTCCTGCATTTCAGATGGAGAAATACCGTCGAACAACCGAATGTGTTTGAGATACCAGAGTTTGTTCTGAGGAGTAGTTGGACTGTCCATTCTTGAGGCTCCGCGAGCGCGGCCTACCCTACGTGACTGACGGCATCAATGCAAGGCTCGCTTCCCCCGACCGACAGTCCGTTCGAAACCGGCACCGATCGTTCTAGGAAAGCGACCATGTTCACCCCCCGGCATACGATCCAATATGACTGGTGAGCTGCAATCCGGACCAGCGCCCCTATGGCCATATACCCAAAACCTCTCTCCGAAACTGTAAGGCAGCTCACAATCCTGTCGCCCCCTTGAGACGGACTCGATGGGAGCGTAAGGTACCCGCCTATCCGCCCTGAGGACCAAGCCCGTGGCCGTTCGCGCTCGTTATGCCGTGCTCATTGTGCTGCTCGTCGTCCCTGCTGCTGTGCTGGCCTGGATGGTCGATCGCTACGATGACCAACCTCGACAATCCGTTGCCCTGAAGGCGTTTACCACGGCGGAGTATCCGGACAACCCCGAGAACCAGAGTCGCGTCTTCGGCAGCTATCCGCATCGGCACCTGGTCATCGAGTCGCTTGGAGCAACCCGCTTTCGCTTTCTGCTGGAACCGGCCGCCCCTCAAGCGACAACGATCGAGATCACCGATGTCGATCTTGCGCATTTCGTCGCAGCGGTCCCTCCTTGGATCAAGGCCGATCCGGATCTCACGAAGGTCGGACTCATCGACCGTGAATGGAACCGGCAACAGGTTCGGTTTCCCCGCACCTCTTCCCATGTGCGGGTGCGCGAGGGAGGAGACGGGTTTGAACAGCGCGCCGTAAGCCGCATCGATCTCGCGCGTAATTGCCTGAACGCAGGACTGTGGGAACTGCTGCTGTTCACGGAGGAGGAGGGGGAGCAGCGCGTCTATGAGCACCTGTGGTTCACCTTCCCACTCGGGCTCTACAAACAGCTGTTCGAGCAGGTCAACGGCCTGTCCTATTGGTCGTATTGGTGGTCGCTGGAACATTGGGTCGATCCGGCAGGCACGACCATCCGCCTCGACCGCCTGCGAACCGTGGAGCGGGAATGGCCGGTCGCCACGACGGCGCGGTGGGACGAACCGGTGCCGGCCCAGGGTGAGCAATCCCGCAAACGCCGGAATATCACCACGCCTGTCGCCGCCACCTATCGCGACTGGTACACCCAGCCGGTCCGCTTCGCAAGCTTTATCCAGCCGGGCCGGTATTCTCGGGCTCACCCGCGAGAGACGCAATTGCATTATCTTGCCGAGTTGACTGGGACCCTTATGCGGCAGGTGAAACTACCTGGAGGAACACACTCTCTCTTTGAGCTCGAACTCGACTTTCGCAGCTCACAGACCGGCGAACCGACGCGCCTGATTCTCGGCGGGCTCGATTGGGCCACGATTCCGGTCGCGTCCCAGAAACAGTACGACCATGGCTGGCAGGCTCCCCTAGGCATCGGCAATCCAAGTTTCTTCGAGTCCTATGAGCAAGTCCTGGCCGATCCCCCGGCGCAGCGCACATTCTACGGGTTCCATCTCGACGCACGAAACCGCTGGCTCGACCACCACGCCGTCGGCGTCGACGGGCCACTCCTCCACTGGGACGCCGACGATCCGTCCCTCCTCCATCTGTATCTCCTCAGCTACGAGCGGCATGCGCTGTTGAATCACGTTACTCTCGTCATACCGAATGCTCACGGACGGTCCTGAACTCGGCAGGACGATCGACGACGACGCATTCTCGCCCGCAGGATGGGCAAGAAAGACCTCATAATCATTCCTCGTTCGTGACACGTCGTTCGTCGCCCGTGACAGCCCGGTTGCGCCTCCTGACGAGATACGCTTCACGATTCACGCTTCACGGATGTCGAGAGGGCCGCCGGCGGACATGTTCCGCATCCTGCTAATTGTGAATTGGCTCACAGAATCAGAAGAGGAAACGAGGTACCGTGGAGCCATGGTGAGAAGCACGTCGTCCGGTACCTCGATCAAGGAGCCGGTTTCAGGCAAGGTGATCATCACCCTTGTCATCGGGCTGGCCATCGGAGGCTTCTTTTACTACGATCTTGGGCGATTCTTATCGTTGACCGCCCTGCAAGACCATCGAGACAAGCTCCTGGCCTTCGCGGATACGAATGATGTCGCAACGGTCGGCATCTTCATTGTCGCCTATGCACTGGTCACCAGCTTGTCGTTTCTGGGCACGCTCATTCTCACGCTCGCCGGCGGGTTCCTATTCGGGGCCGTCCTGGGAACCCTGTTCGTGAATGTCAGGGCGACGACCGGCGCAACCCTGGCGTTCGTGGCCGCCCGGTATCTATTGCAGGATACGGTGGAACGGAAATTCGGGAAGTCACTGAAACCTCTTCAAGAAGGCTTTACCAAGAATGCGTTCAGCTATCTGCTGACCCTTCGATTGATTCCCCTGTTTCCGTTCTTCATGGTCAACCTCGCATCCGGACTGACCCGCGTGAGCACTGGAACATATATCGGAGCCACGGCGCTCGGCGTCGTTCCCAGCTGGTTCGTCTACGCCTATGCCGGACGCCAACCGGATACCATACACTCACTGAAGGATGTCGCGTCGCCGAATGTGACCGGAGCATGTGTCTTCCTCGCCCTCGCACCGGTGGCTTGTAAGACATTCGCGGCCGCATCGACATGAGAAATAGTTCATTGTTCCCCTACAGACAACGAAGGGTGCCACGTTATGACGACACAACCGCCTCCACGCATTTCCGGAATGACTGCGCAGGCTCAGTCCTTGGTGCTTCCGCACGACGAGTACAACCGGCAGCTGGTTGCGAATGTGCATCCAGCTGATTGGGTCAATCCTGAGCCGGCAGGACGGTACAACATCGTGGTCATCGGAGCAGGGACAGCCGGGTTGATCACCGCGGTCGTCGCCGCGAGCCTGGGAGCGAAGGTGGCGTTGATCGAAAAGCATCTGATGGGCGGCGACTGCCTCAATGTCGGGTGCGTCCCGTCGAAGGGGGTAATCCGGGCGGCCAGAGCCTGGGCCGATCTCCGCCGGGCCACGGACTTCGGCCTCCATGTTCCACCCGGCGTGACCTATGACTTCGGCGCCGTCATGGCGCGTATGCGAAAACTGCGAGCGCGCATCAGCCAGAACGACTCCGCTCAGCGCTATGCCAAACTAGGCGTGGACGTCTATATCGGCAGCGGACGATTTCTCGCCCCCAAGACGATCCAGGTGGAAGGACCGTCGGGCCATCGCACCCTGACGTTCGTGAAAGCCGCCGTCTGCACCGGCGCACGGGCATCGGCGCCTCCGATACCGGGGCTTCAGGAGACCGGGTATCTCACCAACGAGACCGTGTTTTCATTGACGGAGCTGCCGCCACGTCTCGGCGTGATCGGAGCCGGCCCCATCGGCTGTGAGCTGGCACAATCGTTCGCCCGCTTCGGCAGTCAGGTCTCCCTCATCGAAGCGATGCACGGGATCATGCCGAACGAGGACCGCGACGCGGCCGAGATCGTCGAGCAACAGATGCGCCGCGATGGTGTGAACCTGCTCTGCTGCGGAAAGGATCTCAGGGTTGAAAAGTCCGACGGCGGGAAACGCTTGATCGTCGATTCGCATGGCCGGCACTACGATGTGATCGTCGACGACATTCTTGTCGGCGCCGGACGGACGCCGAATGTGGACGGGATCGGATTGGAGACGGCTGGAGTGGACTACGACAAGAGCGGAATCAAGGTGAACGCCCAATTGCAGACCACGAACCCCTCGATCTACGCGGCAGGCGATATCTGCTCGCGCTACAAGTTTACGCATGCCGCCGATGCCATGGCGCAAATCGTCATCCAGAATGCCTTGTTCCCGCATCCCTTCGGGCTGGGCTACGCCAGTGTCGATTCCTTGGTCATGCCCTGGTGCACGTTCACCGATCCGGAAGTGGCTCATGTCGGCATGTACGAGAAGGAGGCGCAGGAAAAGGGCATCAACGTCGAAACCTACACCTACAAGTTGGACGAAGTCGATCGGGCGATTCTGGACGGAGAAGACGAAGGCTTTGCGCGGGTCCACATTCAAAAGGGAACCGACAAGATTCTTGGGGCGACCATCGTGGCGGCCCATGCCGGGGAGATGATCAGCGAGTTCTCGGTCGCCATGAAAACGGGAGCAGGGGCCAAGGCGATCGCGGGCACCATCCACCCCTATCCGACACAGGCCGAGGTCAACAAAAAGGTGGTCAATCTCTGGCGAAAAGCCCACTTCACGCAGAGGACCAGAGAGTTCCTGATCAAGTTGTTTGCGTGGATGCGGCGGTAGCCCGCATGATTCATGAGCATTTCCGCTGCAATCGCCGATTCACTGCTGCGACGGGCCTTCGGCCGGCGGGCTCGCCCATTGGATCCGGCCGCCTCACCGGTTCGGCGGCGTCCGCAAGCATGGCGCGATTGCTTCGTCGAGCCGCGGACCTCGCCACGTGACTCAGCGATTTCGCGACGAACCGTCATGAATACTGCGGAGCAGGCCGGCCGATGCTCGTGCCCCGTTCGCTCATGCTCCCCTCCCGCATCTTGATGAGGCTCACCCCACCCGCTATAGTGACGCGCTATGCGCAAGAAGACTTCATCTCGTCGCGGGCGCGTAGACCGTCCCCTTTCCGGACCGGGGACAGTCCCCGTGCTTCCTGCTCCCGAATCGTCCCCGCTGCTCGATGCGTTTCGCGCCTTATCTGCCAGCGATGTCTACACGATGGCTCCGAAAGAATCCGTCGTCCGGGGCTACGAGTACTACCGGCAGCAACGGCTTCACCGCTATCGCTGGAGCCAGGATCGAGCGGCGCTGACGGCGGACGTGCAAGGGACTCAGATCTACACAGTCATCTTTTCCCTCGACGACGGATTTCTGGCTGCCTCGTGCGATTGCCCGGCCTGGGATCCGGACTCGCTCTGTAAACATGTGTTGTGCGGTTACTTTACGACCATCAACCTACTCTCGACTGACACGTTCAGGCTGGCAGACCGGCCGCACACGCGGCTGCCCGTGCTCCGGGCCGAGCTATTCGGCGACCTTCAGGAATCGAACCGGAAACCCGGATCTCCCTCCATCGGTGCCGCCCGCAAGGGACCGGTGCGCAAGGACCCGGCCTATGAGATCGTCATCGACGCCCGGCAATCATATCCGAGGCTGCTGCTCCGCCGGGACGGCGCACCGATTCCTGCCGGCTGGGCGGCTGCGCTTCCACCTGAACTGGTTCCGCTGTCGAACACATCCTGGTTCTCATACGGGTACGGGGAAGACCCCTTGCTCCACTACCTCAGGTTCCAGACTCAACCTTGCCCGATCATCGTAGAAACGGGGCGGGACTCCGTGGAACTCCGGTGGGAACCCGCGGTCACATGTCGGAGCAAGACCGAGATTGACCTGAAGGGCAACCAGGTCAGGATTCGCGCGGTCTGCCTCGCCGAAGGAACGGTGCTGGACCGGATCGTGCGCTACAGCACCTTTGTGGCCGATCTGACCGGAGGCCGGCTGCTCGTCCTCGAGGACGAACGAGGGTGGGGCGCGTTCCGCTCGATACGGGACGGCTTCAACGGCCTCGGCCCGCACATCGATTCTTACGACAACCCCGACGAGGGACTCCGCGCGGTGACCTTGCCGGACGGTGGCGGATACGGACGATGGCAAGGTATCCGTCATGAGACGGAACAGTCGGTCTCTCTGGAGGAGTTCCGGTCCGCGCAAATCGATCTGATTCACAAGCAGACCGAGAAAACCTTGCAGGATCTCCTGTTCAAGGTGGATGGAAAAGAGGTGTCGGTTCACCGTCACGAATCTCTTCCCAAGGGAGAGGCCCCCTCCTACTCCCTGATCCTCACGTCTCCGCCCGACGGCAGCGACGATCCGGCCGGCCGCCCAACAGCCCTATGGACGCTCACGGCGGAGTGCCGAAACGGCGATGTCCGCTCCGCTCCGAGCGCCTCGACCTTCGCGTTCATCTCGGAGTTGGAACAGGGCTCCATGGTCTCCAGCGCCTTGCGCGCGCAGAAACGAAAGGCCGTGCTTTACGAGACGTTCTTCACACTACTCCCCGTGCGCGAGGCCAAAGAGCGAGACCAGCGCATCAAGGCGGCGGTCGCGCCGGAGTATTGGAAGCGCGCCGTTCGCGACGAGGCCACCCGACGTCTGAGGCAATGGTTGTCGGTCTATGCCCGGCGGGATGTGCGATTGCAGATTCGCGAAGGGCAGTGGGCGCTGATTCCAATCGATAAGGCCTGGGAAGCCTCGCTGTACCGGATTCCCGTCGAGCTGTTCGGCCCGCAGATCTTTTACGGCACGTCCGGCTATGACCGGATGACCATCGAGGCCTCGCACCTGTTCCAGCGGCTGCCGGAATTGTTGGAGCGGCTGAACGACGCCGGGATTCAACTGTTCTGCGAAGACGCGCCGGTCCGAACGTCCCAGTGGGACTGCTCGCTGGACGTCGGGCGCAAGGCCGGCATCGACTGGTTCGAGATCCGGCCGGAGATTCGATGCGACGGCGCGATCGTGGAAGAAACCGTGTGGCGGGAGGCCGCCCGGCACGGCGGGCTTGCGCGCACCAAGGGAGGATTGCGCATCCTGGATGCGGCCTCGCTCGAGCGCCTGCGCACTCTAGCCGGCCTGTCCGAGGAATCGGCGCGTGGTCGCGAAGCGGCCCGTTTCGTCAGAGTGCCCCGGTTGCAGATCTTCGATTGGCTGGCGCTCCGGGACCAGGGGGTGCGCGTCACCCTTCCAGCCGAAGACGAGGCGGTCATGGCGCGCCTGCTGGGGTTTACGAAGATCGACGCGCCGCCGCTCCCCGAAGGACTTCGCGCCACGTTGCGCCCGTATCAGCGGGACGGCTACGCCTGGCTGGCGTTTCTCTACGAACATCGGTTCGGCGCCTGTCTGGCCGACGACATGGGACTGGGCAAAACGCTTCAGGCCATCTGCTTGCTGACGGCCGCCAAGGAAGGGCTGATCCGGTCGCCTTCCGGTGGCGGCGGGCCGCATCTGGTGGTGGCGCCGACCAGCCTGCTGTTCAATTGGGAGCAGGAGTTGGCGCGCTTCTCTCCGGGCTTGAAGGTCCACGTCTATACCGGCAAGGACCGGAGCTTGAATGCGCAACGTGGCGACGTGGTCGTGACCACCTATGGCCTGGTGCGGCGGGATATCGAGACCCTGGAACGAACGGCGTTCGATGTGATCGTGTTCGACGAGGCCCAGGCCGTCAAGAATCTTTTCGCAGACACCACCGGGGCCGTCCGCCGTCTGAAGGGCTTGTTCAAGCTCGCGATGACCGGCACGCCGGTGGAAAATCACCTTGGCGAGTACTTCTCCCTCATGGATCTGTGCCTACCGGGTCTGCTGGGAGACTATGAACGCTTCGCCGCCTCGCTCAAGCGCGCGCCGGGAAGCACGCCCGAACGTCTGATGCGTCGGACTCGCCCCTTCATCCTCAGGCGGACGAAAGAAGAGACGCTTCATGAGTTGCCCCCGAAGATCGAGACCGAGGTGTTCCTGGAGTTGACCGATCGACAGAAGGCGCTCTACCAGCAGACGGTCGCACAAGTCCGTTCGACGATCGACGAGGCGTACCGCCGGAACACTCAGGCGCAGGCTCAAGTGATTGCGCTCACGGCGATTTTGAAACTCCGCCAGGCCTGCCTCTCGCCCCGACTCCTCACCGGTCAGCCGGACGAACCCTCGCCCAAGCTCGGCTTTCTGATCGAACGGCTGCAGATCTTGCTGGAGGAGGGCCATAGCGCGCTGGTCTTTTCCCAATTCACCAGTTTTCTGGACCTGGTGCAGGAGGCCTGTGGTGCGCACGAAATTCCGTACAGCCGGCTGGATGGGTCCACGACGCTCGGCGCGCGCAAGACGCGAGTGACGGCCTTTCAAGCCGGCGAGCAGGCGGGAGTGTTTTTGCTGAGCCTCAAGGCGGGCGGCCAGGGTCTGAATCTCACCAAAGCGAACTATGTTTTTCATCTGGACCCCTGGTGGAACCCCGCCGTGGAGAACCAGGCTTCGGACCGCGCGCACCGGATCGGGCAGAGGCAGACCGTCTCCGTCATGCGGATTCTGATGCGGCACACGGTCGAGGAAAAGATGATGGCCCTCAAGCAACGGAAGCTCGCGCTGTATGAAGCGGTCATGCGAGGGGCGGTCCGCGGGGCCGGGCAAGGGGTACTGACGAGGGCCGACTTCGATTTTCTGCTCTCGCCGGGCGGCGGGTGATCGGAGCCTTGGTCAAGCAGGATGCTGAAACTCGCCTCGTGCTCTCCCCGCTTGCACGTCTCGACCGACCGCTGCGAACTTTCAGTCCGCATGAACGCCGCTTCTGCGACCGCCGGAATACTGCCATGAACAATCAATGAGCCGGCACATCCGGCCGCGGATCGGCAACGAATCCCTCACGATTGGGCATCCGGACGGATGGAAGGGTCTTGACGTCCATCACCGCATCCTTGGGCACGATGCCGTTTTGATGCAGGAGCCACGCGACGACGGCATAGACCTCATCGGGCGTGAGGGATCGCGGAGCCGTGAGCGGCATGGCGCGGAAGATGTAATCGTACAGGGTGGTCGCATAGGGCCAGTAGCTGCCGATGGTCTTGACCGGATGATCGGAGTTCAACGAACCCTGGCCGCCGACTAAGGGATTCTGCGGTCCTTCGGTTCCAGTGGCGCCATGGCAGGATGCACACTTGCCGGCATAGACGATCGCCCCCTGCGAGACTGTGCCATGTCCGGGCGGTAACCCTACTCCGTTCGGCGCGACATCGATATTCCAGGCTGCGATCTCCGCCTCCGTCGCCGGCGTTCCGAATCCATACCTCGATCCCTCACCAGCAACGCTCCTTTGCGGAACGGTGCCGAGGAAAAGAAGAACAAGAAATGTGAGGCTCATCGACCGCAGGCTGTTCAAAAACGTTGTCCGGCAAGGCCGCAGCGAGCGAAGGGACGAGGCGTACTCAGTTCCGTACGTTGAGTCTCTGAGAGACGCGAGAACGAAGCCGGCGACGTTTTTCAACAGCCTGCTACACCTGAACATTCGTCACCTGCCGGCCCCGAGCGACCTTCCACGTCTGGATGGCATTGTAGTGGTACGACGAGTGGATGCCGCGTGCGGCCACCAGGGCGGCCCTGGTCGGTTGGACGTAGCCGGTCTCGTCGGTGCAGCGGCTCTGGAGCAGCACGTCATCCCCATTCCACCGCCAGCCGAACCGAAAACGGGTGTGGCACATGGGAAGAATCGGCTCCTGCAGTTGCGCCGGCTGCCAACTCCCGCCCCCATTCGTGCTGACCTCGACCGTGGCGACCTTGCCGCGACCACTCCACGCGAGGCCGCGAATCTCAACGAAGCCCGGCTCGATCCGCTGGCCGCCTGACGGACTCGTGATCACGGACTTGGCCTCCATGACGAAGGTAAACTGTCTGGCCTTGCCGTCCGGCATGAGGTCCGTGTAGCGGGCGGTCTCTTCCCTCGTCATGAACGGCGCCGCACCAAGCTTGAGTCGCCGCAGCCACTTGATGGCGGTATTGCCTTCCCAGCCGGGAATGACGAGTCGGAGCGGATAGCCTTGTTCGGGTCTGAGCATCTCGCCGTTCTGGGCATAACACAGCAGCGCGTCCTTGATGACATCCTTGAGCGGCAGGCTGCGTGTCATGGCCGCGGCATCGCTGCCTTCCGCCAGCACCCACGTGGCATCCGGTTTGAGACCGGCCTCCGCCAACAGAGTCGCAAGCGGCACGCCGGTCCACTCGCTCGTGCTCATCAAGCCGTGCGTCTCTTGAACGGTCTTTCCCGTCGGCCCTTTCCACTCTTTCCCAGAGTTGCCGGAACATTCGATGAACAGCGTGCGCGTGACAGATGGAAACCGCGTGAGCTCGTCCATCGAAAAAAACAGTGGCCGCTCCACCAATCCGTGAATCAACAGCCGATGACGATCCGGATCGATTATCGGCACCCCGTTATGGTGACGTTCGAAGTGCAGTGCAGACGGCGTGATGATGCCGTGCAACGATTGGTGCGGGGTGAGGGAATGAGTCGCCGTTGGGACCCGCTCCGCCCGCTCGAAGCGGGAACGGACTCCGTAGGCACTCGGCGCCAGGCCAGGCACGCGAGCGGGGTCTTCAGGCGCCGGTTCGCCGGCAGGAAGAAGACTGGGCGCGAGCAACTCGCCCGCCGTGGCGCCAAGCACTGAAGCGGCGCCGATCAGCCAGGTGCGGCGATCGACGTGCGATCCATCGGGCGGTTTCTCCTCCGAGGACACCGGCGTCTTTTCATCGGGTACTCGCATACGCTCCCTGTCGGAAGACATCTATGCCGGCCGGCACATATTGTCCAGATCTTTATCTCCCTGTCAGGCGCCCTGGAATACCCGCGCTGTCGTCGAGGCCGAGTCGGCATTGCCCGATGCCTGTCTTTTCCGGATGAGCCGCCGTAACAAGGCATCCACCGAGAGCAGACCGGGTCCGTGCAGGACGAAATACAAGAACAGAATCCCCCAATAGAACGCTTCCTGGATCGCCGCGTCCGACAATTGCCCGTATGAGAGCACCGCTACGATGTTGAGTCCGAACAGAGAGAGCGCCGCCCACCGCCCGGCCAGACCGATCGCCAAGAGGAACGATCCGCCTAATTCGACGGCCGTGGCCAGGTACGCGGCGATTTCCGGCGGGAGCACCGGCACATCGTAGACCATGGTAAAGAGCATGACGGTCGACATCCAACTGGAGAGCTTCACCATGCCGCCCTTCCAAAAGATGTGCGCCAGGTAGAGACGGACGGACAGGTCGAAGAGCGGCAACAACGCTTCCAAGGGGCCGACCACTCGTCCATAGATATGAATCGCCCGATCGAATACGATCGCCAACGATCCTGTCTTCTGTGTCATGGATCCACCTCAAGCGAGAAGGCCGAGCGCGTAGGTTCCTCCAGGAGCATCGCCAACAGGGATGCACCCTGGTCGGCGGGGACCAGCTCGGCGGCCATGCGCTCGACCTGGGCCACGGTCTTCCCATCACGCATGGCGTGCAACAAGAGGAACTGTTCTGGAGAGAGGCCGACCACCTGAACGGTTCCAGCGGCCCGAACCACGAGCAGGCCGGTTTCCTCCGGGACCGGGTTGGGCTCGGCGCCCCCGTCGTACCCGCCTCCGTCGGTATCGGCCTGCAGCGCATGCCACACGCGATAGATCGGCACGGTGCAGGCGAGCAGCCGCGTCGCCCGATTCACACGGAACCGCACGGATGACGGATCGGCCCAGGCTCCGGCCTCCGCTCGCTCTACGGCGGGAGCGCGCGTGTCGTCCGCCTGATGGACTTCATGGCAGGCCCACTCCAATCGAGCCAGTTGAACCAGCAGACGCACACCGTCTAGTTCGAGCAGCCACTGCGGGAAGTGTCGTCCGTAGGCGAAGAGATCGCCGCTGGTCGACGGGTACCGCGCGTGGTACCCGCGCGCGCACAAGCTGAAGAATCGCTCCCCCACCAGCCTGGCAAGCAGCGGATAGGTAATGCGCAACACCTGCGTATAGTTGGTACGAATCAGACGGCGATAGAGCGCGACACTGCGCAGCGCCGAGCCGTCGGATGGGAGGGCGTCTGCCATCGCCCGATAGCTCCCCGCCGTCATCCCCTCGGCAAAGACTTCCTGAATCTCACGGAGCCGCAACACAGCACCCTCCAAGAATCGCGTCTGCCTGTGTGGCCTGTTCGACCAGGACGGACAGCGGCGGCATGTTGGTATCCCATTCGATCAGGGTCGGCCGTGGCCCGAAGCGATGCATCGCCCACTGATACAGGCCCCAGACTTCCGGATAGACTGCCTGACCATGGGTGTCGACGAGCCATCTCCCGAAGCGATCGAATCCAGCCAGATGAATTTCCCGGATGGCCTCGGCCGGAAGCTCGTCCAGGAATTCGAATGGGTCGAGGTGAAAGTTGACGGCGTTCACATAGACGTTGTTCAGATCCAACAGGATTCCGCAGCCGGTCCGTCGGACGGTCTCAGCCATGAACGCCCCTTCCGGGATCGGAGAGTCACGCCAGGTCAGATAGCGCGTGACATTTTCGATCAGGAGCGGCCGCTGCAAGACGGTCTGCACATCGTCGATCCTGGCGCAGATGTGGTCGAGGCTTTCCTCCGTGCAGGGAAGCGGCAACAACTCATTGAGGAACCGACCGCCGACGGAACTCCACGAGAGATGCTCCGAGACGAAAGCTGGTTCGAACCGGTCGATCACACACTTGAGTTTTGCGAGATGGGTGCGGTCGAGTGGATCGGTCGAACCGAGCGACAGGCCGACTCCGTGAAAACTCAATGGATACTGAGATCTAATCCGCTCAAGGATGCGCAACGGTGCCCCACCCTCGCCGAAGTAATTCTCCGGGTGAGTCTCCATCCAGGCCACCGGCGGCGGCGCCTCCAGAATCTCTCGAAAATGCTGCGACCGCAGTCCGATCCCAGCCTGGGCCGGGATCGGGGTGGATGGTGACCAAGACATCGCCGTCCGTCCTACATTTTCTTCATCATCATCTCTTTCATCTTGGCCAAATCATCCTTGGTGATGGCCAACACCGTGCCCTTCGCGATCTTGGCACACAAGCCTTTCGGCAGAAACACATAGGAATCGGCTTCATTGTCGGTTTTCGACATGCCCACACAGGAGTGCAGGCTGGTCTTGACCGCGCAATCGTTCATGCCGGCCTTGGCCACGCCCCCACAGGCTTCCCAACCGCCGGGCATTTCAGGCATCTTGGGCGCGGCACTCGCCACCTGGGCCCCGGCTAAACTCAAGGCCACCAACAGGGCAGAATGAACCATGGCGTTCTTTTTCATCTGAGCGTTCATTGAAACCTCCTTAGGAAACGGTTGTGAGTTTGGGCACAGCCTTTCGAGCACAGACAAACGATTCCGAGTCTCACGACACGATCACCGGTGGGTCCCCCGATGCAGAGTGCGCGAAGTGTCCGGGGCTCATCATGAGACGCTTGCAGGATATCGTGGTGGTGCGAACATCGCTGTGAGGCAGCTTACAGTTGCCAAAGAATGCTCGGATGGCGAATCAGCGGGACATCGGCTGCGATCGGCTTCCGGTCTGAGCCGACGTTCGGACGGTCGAGGCGACGGTGTCTGTGCGGATGATCGAGGGATGACGTTGTGTCCGGACGAGAATGATGCGCATGTCGTGTCGGTCATGCGCTTCCCCCTTTCCAATGCTGAAGAACGGGAAAGGGAATGAAGGTCAGACGATCCCGAGAAAGACGGCGAGGGAGCGGTCGACGCGGACCATCACATCGTGATCCAGCGAGCCGATGTGGGCGCCAATCGCGTACCGGGGAACTGTCACGATCTTATCAATCATGATCTGCGAGGGCTGCTTGAGGCCATTTCCCGGTAAGGGTTCAACGGAAAGGCGGAAAAGGGGCGCATCAACAATCTCGGTTGTCAGGAGGCAGATCGTGACGCTCCCAAGCGCAGAGAAGAGGTCGGATTGCAGGATGAGGGCGGGCCGCGGCTTTCCGCTATAATGGCCCTTGGCGGCGACGGCGACAATATCGCCGCGTTTCATCCGTTGTCCCAAGCGGCGATCTTCGTGATGAAATCAAGCACGGGCTGCTCCTGCGCGGACCGTGCCGCGAGGCGCGCCTGGCGGCGGCATTCAGCCGCAAAGCCGGCCGCGCGGGTATCTGGAACCCATATCTGCACCGGGCGCAGGCCCTTGCGGCGCAACCGGCGCCGGTACCGGTTCTGCTTTTCCTTCGGAGTCAGGCGCGTCTCGGAGGCCATAGGATTTCCCTTCCTCATTGTCTCCTGATGACAGGTTACCACATGTACTCGTCACATGTTACCAGATTCTGCGCGGAGGTCGAGGTCCCTGCGCGTCAGCGTGCAACGCAGCCGGCCGCGACCTCTGACCGATTCCAAGAGCTTCTCAGAAAAGACTCCCAATCTCACTCAGCGACCGACCCAGACCGCCTCTGACTCCAGTTCATCGGGCCGGAGATATGCTGCGGGCTGATCGCCGGTTAGACTGTGGGATTCGCACTCTATATCACTGCTAAGATTCTGATGCGATGAAACATAACCCGGCGCTCAACCTCGCGCCCTTCGGTCGCTGGGCGCTGCGCGATAAAGCCGCACAGCGCCGGTTAGCTCTACGTTAGGCACCGACGTGATAAGAGGCTTGACCCTGACACGGGTATGACGTATGGTCATACTTGGAGGTGCCAAATGGCCAGATCAAAAGTTGCCATATCCCTGGATGAGTCTACTTTGGAACGCCTCGATAAGCTTGTCGAGAAAGCCGCCTTTCCGAGCCGCAGTCAGGCGATTCAGGAAGCCGTGGAGGAAAAGCTGGTACGGCTGGAACGAAGCCGCTTGGCGAGGGAGTGCGCGAAACTCGAGCCTGCCTTCGAGAAGGCGCTCGCCGAGGAAGGCCTGTCTGAGGATACTTCGGAATGGCCCGAATACTAAGGGGAGAGATTCGCTGGGCGGATCTTAATCCGGTCCGCGGCAAGGAACAAGCGGGACTACGCCCCGTGCTCATCCTCAGCCACGACGTGTTCAATGAACGCTCTGGCACAGTGATCGCCGTGGCGCTCGCGAGCCAACCTCAACGAGCGGGCTTCCCTCTCACTCTTGAGCTTCAGTCCAAAAGCCTCCCGAAGCAATCATGGGTCAAGATCAGCCAGATTCGCACGCTGGCGGTTGAACGGATCGGCCAGCGACTCGGGAAATTGAGCGTTGAGGAACTGGCTCAGGTCATCGAAGGACTGAATGAAATCATCGGCCCCTAACCTCGCGCTCCACGTGACGCGCGCATACGACGCGCGCGCAGGTCACCTTAGTCGTGAGACATGGCAAACATCGTCGCGGTGAGTGCACACGGTTCGCCGATCCGGCCCGGCACAAGAAGCGGCATGACGGCGCTTTGATCGCGAAGCTGCGCGCGTCAGTTGCACCGTGGATGCGCCTTCAGATCTGGCCAGGATGGTCACGGAGCCAGAGGGTGGCTGGGAACTCTCGCAGCGCACGCCGGGTAGGCCGTTGAGGCCTTGCCGCCACGGACAGAAGGGAGGAGACCGACATGCGCCACATCGTTCTGGGCCTTGCATTCGCGAGCGTGCTTCTGTCGTCGGCGGTCGATGCCGCCGAGGTGAAACACCACCCCGCCGTCACGCCATATGCGGGGAGCGT
>Ga0073899_10001844_pt1 | contig 19274 bp, 22 predicted proteins | sample KloWWTmetaKNB5Ph_FD_88975 | JGI IMG/M metagenome (GOLD analysis project Ga0073899, IMG submission 88975) | Active sludge microbial communities from Klosterneuburg, Austria, studying microevolution and ecology of nitrifiers - Klosterneuburg... | ecosystem: Engineered > WWTP > Aerobic digester >... | reverse complement strand
GCCGCAGCCGCAGCCGCAGCCGCAGCCGCGCGCCTGCTGGCGATGCGCAGCGCCATCGCCGCCGCCATGGCACGTTCCAAGCGCGAGATTCCGCACTACCAGCTGGCCGAGCCCGTGCCCATGCGCGCCGCGCTGGACTGGCTGCGCCAGGCCAATGCCGAGCGTCCGGTCACCGAGCGGCTGCTGCCGGTGGTGCTGCTGCTCAAGGCGGTGGCGCTGGCGGCGCGCGAGGTGCCCGAGGTCAACGGCTTCTTCGTCGACGGCCACTACCGCCCGGCCACTGCGGTGCACCTGGGGGTGGCGATCTCGCTGCGCCAGGGCGGGTTGGTGGCGCCGGCGCTGCACGACGTGGCTGGCAAGCCGCTGGAGGTGCTGATGCACGACCTGGCCGACCTGGTTCGCCGCGCGCGCGCCGGCAGCCTGCGCAGTTCGGAGATGTCCGACCCCACGCTCACCGTCACCAATCTCGGCGACAGCGGCGTGGAGGCGGTGTACGGCGTGATCTATCCGCCGCAGGTGGCGCTGGTGGGCTTCGGCCGCGTGGCCGAACGACCCTGGGTCGAAGACGGCCGCATCACCGTGATGCCCGCACTCACCGCCAGCCTGGCCGCCGACCACCGCGTGAGCGACGGCCACCGCGGCGCCCGGTTCCTGGCCCGCCTGCGCGACCTGCTGCAGCAGCCGCAAGACCTGCAAGGAAGCCCCCATGAAGAAAGCTGACATCCGCGACACCGTGGTCGACGTGCTGCGCGGCATCGCCCCCGAAGTGGAGCCCGCCGACCTGGTGCCCGGGCAGCCGCTGCGCGATCAGGTCGACCTGGACTCGATGGACTGGCTGAACGTGCTGCAGGGCCTGCACCTGCGCCTGGGCGTGGACATCCCGGAGAGCGACTATGCCGGTCTGGTGACGCTGGACGACATCGTGGCCTACCTCGCGGCGCGTGTGCCTTGACAGCCGCTTCCCCGGTGCCAGTCTGTTAAGCCGTCGATCCCGACGCGAGGTGACGCCGCCGCGTCCATCTTGTCCCCGCGTCCGGATCAGCATATGCTTTGCCATATGCCAACCAGCCCACCGGAGGCCCACATGACCGAGCGCCACGCCTCGCTGTTCCGCAACGGCCGCAACCAGGCGGTAAGGATCCCGCGCGAGTTCGAGATGGAAGGCACCGAGGTGCTGATGCGCAAGGAGGGCGATCGCCTGATCCTCGAGCCCATCCGCAAGAACCGCTTGCTGGACCTGCTGGCGTCCTGGCAACCCCTCGACGAGGGCCTGCCCGAAGTCGAGGACCTTCCGCCACAGACCCGGGACGCGCTCTGATGGCCGAGCCCGCCTGGATGCTGGACACGAATACGCTGTCCGATCTGATCCGCAACCCCCGCGGCGCACTCGTTCAGCGCCTGAGTCAGATCGAACCCGACTCGGTCTGCACCAGCATCGTGGTGGCCTGCGAACTGCGTTTCGGCGCCAGGCGCAAAGGATCGGAGACGCTGACACTGCGCGTCGAGCAGCTGCTCGCGTCCCTGGCGGTGCTGCCGTTCGGCGAGCCCGCCGACCGGCACTATGCAGACATTCGTACCGTCCTGGAGCGTGCCGGCACGCCCATCGGCAGCCACGACCTGTTCATTGCCGCGCATGCCCGTTCGCTTGGCCTGACGCTGGTGACGCACAACATGCGCGAGTTCGAGCGCGTGCCGGGCCTGCGCCGGGAAGACTGGTTGTCGGCAACGGCCTGAAGCTCCCACTCCGACTCTTGCACCCAGGCCGTCGCACGGCGGCCCATGCAAGCCAGCCTCGCTCGTTCGGGTCTTCGGGAATGCCTGCCTCGAGTTGCGCCTCTCGCCGCCCTTCAACCCCCGGCGCGCAACCTCGCTTCCAGTTCCTTGGTCGCGGTGATGTCCACGAAGGTGATCACCGCGCCCTGGATCACGTCGTCGTGCGTGCGGTAGGGCATCACGCGCACGGCGTACCAGTGGCCGTCGCGGCTGTGGATCTGCTTTTCGCTCACGACCAGGGTGCGCAGCATCTCCTGCACGTCGGCCTGCAGGTCGGCGTATTCGAGCTGGCTCGTCAGATCGCCCAGCGGCCGGCCGATGTCGCTGTCGCGCAGCGCGATGATCTTGCGCGCCTTCTCGGTGAAGTGCCGCACGTTGAGTTCGTTGTCCAGGAACAGCGTGGCGATGTCGGTGCTGTTGAGCAGGTTGCGCATGTCGCTCTGCGCCAGCATCTCGCCCGGGGCGCAGACGATGTCCACGCAGCCCGCCGCCAGCGCGCTGCGCGGCATGGAGTCGAACTGCGCGCTTTCCGGCGCCTGCGCCAGGGCCAGGCCGCCGGTCGCCTTGATCGCCTTCAGCCCCACCGTGCCGTCGGCTCCCATGCCCGAAAGCACCACGCCGACGGCGTGCTCCTGCTGCTCGCTGGCGATGGATTCGAACAGTTCGTCGATGGGCCGGCGCAGGCCGCGCGGCTGCTCCGGGGCCGTGAGGTGCAGCATGCCGCCCGTCAACGTGAGTGCGCGGTTGGGTGGAATCACGTAGACGGCATGCGGAGCGATGCGCAGGCGCTCGGTGGCTTCGCGCACCGGCATGGGCGTGGCGCGCTGCAGCAGTTGCGCCAGCATGGCCTTCTGCGTCGGGTCCAGGTGCTGCACCACCAGGTCGGCCAGGCCGCTGGCGGGCGGCACCTGGGCCGGAAACTCCTCCAGCGCCTCCAGTCCGCCGGCCGAGGCGCCGATGCCGACCACGCGCACGGCCTGCGCAACTGCCCCGGCGCGGCGGGCTGGCGGGGTGGCTTGGGCGGGCCTGGTCCTGGAATGTACCGCCGCGCCTCGCGTTGCCGCCGGCCTTGTCTGCCCCCTGATTTGCGCATGCTCAAACGGCCGCACCGGTCGGGGCCTAGCATTCACAAAGATGGGTACAAGAAGGGAGATCGATGTCTTCTGGAGAGGATGATCTGCAGGCACGCCTGCAACTGGCTGCAGCGGTGATCGAGCACACGCGGGAGGCGGTGATGGTGGCCGACGCAGGCGGCCGTGTCGTCTCGGTCAACCCGGCCTTCGGCAGTCTCACCGGCTACACGTCGGCGCAGGCTATCGGCCGCCATGTGCGCTTTCTGGGGTCGATGCCGCAGGGCCGGACCGCCTTCGGCGAAATGTGGGCCGCCGTGCAGCGCAGCGGGCACTGGCAGGGTGAAGTCTGGCTGCGGCGCCGCAACCGCGAGAGCTTTCCGGCCTGGCAGACGGTCAGCGGCGTTCGCCACGGCCGGGCCTTGCACTACGTGACGCTGTTCTCCGATATCGGCCCGCTCAAGCAGGCCGAACAGAGGCTGCTGCACCTGGCCCATCACGACGCGCTGACCGGGCTGCCCAACCGCCTGCAATTCGAGAACGACCTGGCGCGGTCGCTGCAGCGCGCCTGGCGCCAGGGGCAGCAGATCGCGCTGCTGTTCATCGACCTGGACTGCTTCAAGCTCGTCAACGACACCCTCGGGCATGCGGCCGGAGACGAGTTGCTGCGCGTCGTCGCTGCGCGGCTGCGCTCCGCGGTGCGCGCCGAGGATGCCGTGGCACGCTTGGGCGGCGACGAATTCACCGTGGTGCTGGAAGAGGTGGACGGCGCCGCAGGCGCCGCGCTGGCGGCCGGCAAGTTGCTCCAAGCCATTGTCGCGCCCACGGTGCTGCAGGGGCGCGCGGTCAGCATCTCGGCCAGCATCGGCATCGCCCTCTTCCCCGCCCACGGTGCCGACGCCGATGCACTGTTGCGTGCCGCCGACGCGGCAATGTACCGCGCCAAGCGCCAGGGTCGCCGCCACTGCGTGCTGGCCGAAGCCGGGCCCGGCGGAGCCGGTCGGCGCGGCGGCATGGCCGCCGTCGCCGCGGCACGGGTGTTCAGCTGAGCGCGCCGGGGCGGGCGCTGGCCGGGCCGTCCGCCGGTTCGCCGTCCCAGCCGGCCGGCGGTTCCTCGCCGTGCAGCCGGTGTTCCATGCCGTAGCGGATGAGGGCCGCGGTGCTGTCGAGTTGCAGCTTGTCCATGATGCGCGTCTTGTGCGTGCTGATGGTCTTCACCGACAGATTCAGCGCCTGCGCGATGTCGGTCGAGCGCTGGCCGGCGACGATGCCCCGCAGCACCTCGAGTTCGCGGTTGGAGAGCCTGGCATGGCGCGGCACCTCGACGCTGCCGTTGAGCTGCTGCACCACGCGCTCGGCCAGGCTGATGGTGACGTAGGCGCCGCCCTGCAGCACCTTGCGCACGGCGGCCAGCAGTTCGGCGGCGGCGCTGTCCTTGGTGACGTAGCCGTTGGCGCCGGCCTTGAACGCGCGCAGTGCATATTCCTCCTCGGCGTGCATGCTCAGCACCAGTACCGGCAGGGCCGGAAATTCGGCGCGGATGCGGCGGATGAGTTCCAGCCCGCTCATGCCCGGCATGGAGATGTCGACGATGGCGAGGTCGAAATGCGCGCGGCGCAGGCTGTCCAGCGCCTGGAAACCCGAGCTCTCCTCGGTGATGGCCCAGCCTTCGGGCGTGGCTTCCAGGATGCGCTTGAGGCCTTCGCGCACGATGGTGTGGTCGTCGACCAGCAACAGGTGAGGGCCGGGCAGGGGCGGGGCGGTGGTCATCGCGGGGTACGGGTCGGTTCTTCGCCGCCACCGACGCTGCCGGCGGCCTGCAGCGGCAGCCGCACCGTGAGCCGGCCGCCGCCGCCGGGTGGATTGTCCACCTCGAGCCGGCCGCCCAGCATGTAGGCGCGTTCGCGAATGCCCAGCAGGCCGTAACGGCCCTCGTTGTGCTGCAGGTCGGCGGGGAAGCCGACGCCGTTGTCGCGCACGGTGAGCACGAGCTCGCCGCCTTCCTGGCGCATCTCGATGTTCACTTCGGTCGCGCGCGCGTGGCGCGCCACGTTCGTCAGCGCCTCCTGAACCATGCGGTAGAGCGCGATGGCCGCGCCCTGGGTTACCGGCGGGTCTTCCTCGCTCAGGCGCACGGTGATTTCCATGTCGAGCCGGCGCGCGGCGTCGCGCGCCAGCCACTCGATGGCGGCGTTCAGCCCCAGGTCGTCGAGCATCATGGGCCGCAGGTCGGCGGCGATGCGGCGCACCGAGGCCACGGTGTCGTCGATCATCTCCAGCATGTTGGCGATGCGCGTCTCGTCGGAGCGCGGGCCCTTTGCCGACGCCAGGCTGGACAGCTCCATCTTCAGCGCCGTGAGCCGCTGGCCCAGCTCGTCGTGCAGTTCGCGCGCGATGCGCCGTCGCTCCTCCTCGCGCGCCTCCACCACGCTGGCCGAGAGGCGGCGCAGCGCCTCGCGGTGGCGCGTCTGCTCGCGCACCAGCTGCTGGCGCTGCGTGACGTCGGTGATGACCATCTGCATGACGCTGCGGCCGTGGTCGGGCAGCCCGGCGGCGGCGATCTCGACCTCGCGCGAGGCGCCGTCGAACCGCGCGATGGAACCCGCCACCACCGGCGGCGCCGCGCCCGCCACCGCGGTGACCATCTGCTCGCGCAGTGCCGCGTGCGATTCGGGGCGCAGCAGCGTGAACACCGAACGGCCGACGAGGTGGTCGCCAGGGCGCACGCCGAAAAGTTCGAAGGCGGCGCGGTTGGCGAAGGCCACGTGGTCGCCGTCGGTGATCCACATCGCCACCGGTGACAGGTCCAGCACGGTGCGGAAGCGTTTGCCGAGCGCTTCCACTTCGTCGTGCAATGCCTGTTCCTGGCTCATGTCGCGCAGCAGGGCCACGAAGAAGGGTCGCAGTTCGCCGTCGATGGCCAGTTCGATGCGCGAGATGGTGGCGTCGGCCGGAAACTCCTGCCCGTCGGAGCGAAGTCCCGTGATCGGACGCCGCGTGCGCATCGGTCGCTCGATGGTGCCCGAGTCCTGGAACTCGCGCACATGCGCTTCGTGGGTGGCCCGCGCCGGCGCCGGGATCAGGCAGGCCAGCGGCTGGCCCAGTACGCTGGCCGGCGAGCACAGGAACATGCGCTGTGCCGCCGGATTCAGGGCTACGATGCGCTGCTGCTGGTCGACGACCACGATCGCCTCGCTGGCAGCGTGGGCAATCACACCCAGCGGCAGTTCGAAGAGGTTGGCCGAAAGGCCGGTGGGCAGCGATTCGCTCATGTCACGAAACAGTGCCACGATTCTAGGCCGTGGGCCTGCGTGCACGCGGCAGACGATCGACAAGGGAATTGCGCATGCTCAGCCAGCGTGGCTGGCGGCGCCGGCAGCATGGAAAGCCCGGGCCACACCATCACGACATGCGTGCACAGCGATCCCGACCCAGAAGGCGCCGTTCCTCGGCGCCAGTTGTGTGGGTCTGCCTGGGCAGGCCGGGACCGGGTCACCCGCCTTCGGAGACGCCAACGTGAGCCGCATCCTCGTCGTCTGCTATTCGCGCTGCGGCACCACGCTGGAGGTGGCGACCCGCATTGCCGAGCGTTGCGGGGCCGACCTGGAGCTCATCAAGGACAAGACCCCGCGCGACGGCTTCCTGGGTTGGCTGCGCTCGGCCTTCGAGGCCCGGATGCGCCGGCAGCCGTGGATCCAGCCACCGCGGCGGGCGGTGGGCGACTATGCGCTGGTGATCGTCGGCACGCCGGTCTGGGCCGGCCGCATGGCGAGCCCGGTGCGCAGCTACCTGGCGCGCCAGCAGGGGCGGCTGCGGCGCGTGGCCTTGTTCTGCACCCATGGCAGCGGGAGCGGCGAGAAGGTGCTGGCCGAGATGGAAGCCTTGTGCGGCCGGCGACCGCGCGCCACGTTGTCGCTGGCGTCCCGCAACCTAGCCACGCTGGGGCACGACCCGGAACTGGAACGCTTCGTCAGCCGAGTTTTGGGCGACCACGATGCACCGACGACCTCGGGCGCACCGCTGTCGGATCGTGGCGGGCTGTAGCCACAGTCACCGCCAAGGCCGGCCGCGCGCCTATTGCACCGACAGACGCTTCTTCGACCCGGCCGCCTTCTTCGGCAGCGTCAGCGAGAGCACACCGTTCTCGTACTTCGCTTCGGCCTCGGCCTCGTTCACCGGGCAGGCCAGCGTGAAGCTGCGGCTGGCATAGCCTTCCTGCCTCTCGCGGCGCAGCACACGGCCTTCCTTCTTCTCTTCCTTTTCCTTCTTCACCTCGGCGCTGATGGTGACCGTGTTGCCGTCCACGCGCACGTCGATATCTTCCTTGCGCACGCCGGGGATTTCGGCCTTCACCGTGTAGCTGGTGTCGAGTTCGTGGAGGTCGAGCTTGATGCGCGGCGTTTCCATGGCTTCCATGCGCCACGGCCTCATCAGGCTGCGGAAAGTGTCCTCGAAGGGATCGACAGCCAGCGGATCGAACAGTCGGAGTTCGTTCATTGCAGTTCTCCCACAGATGGATTCGACCGCGATTGGCAGATGAAATACATCCCATCTGTCCGGTCGATCGAGATAATGCAACGCGTCGCGGCCGAAGTGATTGAGCGCGCTCAAATTCCAGATGCCTGGGTCTGCCGCTGCTGCCATTGCAGCGCCCAGCCGCTGCCGCCGGGCAGGGCCGTGACCTGCGTGCCCAGGGAGCGCCCACCCCGGTTGAACAGCCTCTCGACCCACAGCCGCGCCCGGGCGTCGGCCGCTTCCAGGCGCAGGCGGCGGATCTGCTTCGGCACGATCTCCAGCCGCTGCAGCGCACCGCCCCGCAACGCGATGGTGGCGAAGTAAAGGCAGCCGACGTCGCTGCGCAGGTCGCCATGGGGGGTGATGCCTTCGTAGTCGTTGATGAGATCGCCGCAGCCGTACAGCACCAGCCGCCCGCGGTAGACCTCCGCCGCCAGCGGGTGGTGCGAAGAGTGGCCGTGCACCACGTCGGCGGCACCGAGTTCGATCAGCCGGTGCGCAAAGTCGCGGTGCGCGGCGGGAATGGTCTCGCCCCAGTTGGCGCCCCAGTGGATGGAAACGACCACCGGCGCGCCGTTGCGGCGCTCGCTGGCCACCTCGGCGGCCAGGCGGTGCGCCGAGGCGTCCGAAAGATCGGGCAGCAGGGCCACGCCGGAATAGCGTTCGGTGGCGGCCCAGTCCGGCGGCACGCCGCTGCTCTCGGTGGCACAGGCGACGACCAGCACGCGACCCGTACCGCCGGCCAGCGGCAGCACCGCCGGCGCCCAGGCAGCGGCTTCGTCGGCACCGGCGCCGGCGGTGTGCATGCCCGCGGCATGCAGCGTGTGCAGAGTCTCGGCCAAGCCCTCGCGGCCCCAGTCGAGCAGGTGGTTGTTGGCCAGCACGCAGCAGTCGATGCCCGCCGCCGTGAGGCAGGATGCGTTGGCCGGGTGCATGCGGTAGTGAATGCCCTTTTCGGCCCAGGCCTCGTCGCAGGTGGTGACCGCGGTTTCCAGGTTGACGATGCGCAGGTCCGGCGCCAGCCGCTCCATTTCGGCCAGCGCGTCGCCCCACAGATCCTCGCAGGCCAGCGCGTGCTCGATCGGCCCGCACTTGCTCTCGGCCAGCCGCACGTAGTCGCGTGCGTCGCGGATGTGCGGTTCATACAGCAGCGGCGATCCCGGATGCGGCAGCACCTGGTCGATGCCGCGGCCCGTCATGACGTCGCCCGTGAGCAGGATCTTCAGGGTGTCCATGACGTTGACCAACGCTGCCGTGTCATCCCTTGATGCATCGATGGCTGTGCACCACGACCCAGCCCTCGAGTCAGCGCGGCCCGCGGCGCTCGATCGCGATGCCCGCGAGTTCCAGCACCACGCCCAGGGCGAAAGCGATCAACCCGTAATGCGCCGATGGGGCCAGCAGCAACAGCAAGCCCCCGGTGGCGATCAGCCCCAGAGCCAGCGTGCGACGAAGACGGCGGTTTCGAACCACGGCATCAGTTTGCGCGCGCCTGCCTGCGGCGTGGTTGAGTGCACTCAACTCCCCGTGCCGCCGACCGGTGGAGACTTCGCCGCGAAGGGTGCAGGGGCCGCCGCTGCGGGAGGGTGGCAGGTTCGCCGCAGGGTGGGCCGGGCACCCGATGCAGGCCAGTCTGGCGCCGGCGCCGCAGCGGCGCCGCAGCAAGGGGAGTGCCCCGGCATGTTGCTCTTCAGTCTCGACCCCGAATGCAGGCTCGCTCCCGCGCTGGCGGCAGCGCTCGACGAAACCCTGGCGCGCCACGAGGACCGCCGTTTCGAGGACGGCGAACACAAGCTGCGCCCGCTGGTGGACCCGCGCGGCGACGACGCCTATGTGGTGTGCAGCCTGCACGGCGGCCCGCAGGACAGCCCGCACGACAAGCTGTGCCGGCTGCTGTTGTTCATGGCCACGCTGCGCGAGCACGGTGCGGCGCGCGTCACCGCCGTCGTGCCCTATCTGGCCTATGCGCGCAAGGACCGCCAGACCCAGCCGCTGGACCCGGTGACGCTGCGCTACGTGGCACAGTTGTTCGAGGCCGTGGGCACCGACCAGGTGATGGTGCTGGAAGCGCACAACGTGGCCGCGTTCCAGAATGCCTTCCGTTGCCCTACGGTGCACCTGCAGGCGCACCGCGCCTTCGACGCACTGGTGCCCGAGCTGTCGGGCGACGGCTCGCTGGCCGTGGCCTCGCCCGACCCCGGCGGCGTGAAGCGTGCGCTGCTGTGGCGCGAGGCACTCGAAGCGCGGCTGGCGCGGCCGGTGCACTTTGCCATGGTCGACAAGCGGCGCAGCCTGGGTTTGGTGAGCAGCGGCCACCTGGTGGCCGGCGACGTGGAAGGCGCCACCGTGCTGCTGCTCGACGACCTCATCGCCAGCGGCGAGACCATGCTCAGCGCGGCCACGGCGCTGCGCCATGCCGGTGCCAAGGAGGTGGTGGCGCTGGCCGCGCACGGGTTGTTCGTCGGTGCGGCCGCCAGGGCGCTGGTCGACACGCACATTGCGCGCGTGGTGGTCACCGACAGCGTGCCGGCTTTCCGCCTGCCGGCCGGCGGGCCGGTGGCGGCCAAGCTGCACGTGGTCTCGGCGGCGCCGCTGTTCGCGCAGGCCATCCGCGACAGCCATACGGCCTGGCTGCGCTGAGCCGGCGGCCCGCGCTAGGCTTGGTTGGGCGGTATCGCGCGGCTCACGCGCTCCAGCGCCGCCAGGCTGCGTTGCAGGTAGCGCTCTGCCAGCGGGGCCCATTTCAGCGGCGTGCGGGGCTGCGGCTCCAGCAGGTGGGCCAGCGCCAGGCGGGCGCGCAGTTGCGCCCGGTAGGCTGTGTACAGCTGCAGCAGGGCGGCCGGCGGCGCGCTGCGCAGCGCGGCGGCGCAGGAGGCCAGCAGCCGCGGGCCGATCCAGGATGCGCCGGCTATCTCGCATTCCAGGACCAGGAAGGCGAGTTCGTCGAACGGGTCCACGGCGCGCAGCGCGGCGTTGAATTCGAGCGCGTCGATGACCACCGGCGGCTGCTGCAGGCACACATGCTCGGGGCGCAGGTCGCCGTGGCCGTCCACGACATGCCCGCCGGTGGCGCGGGCCAGCAGCAACGGGGCGTGCCGCGCCAGGGCGGCGTCCAGCGCGTCGAGCGCGGCGGCCGCACCCGGCAGCCCGAAGGCCGGGTGCAACAGCACTTCGCGGTTGACGGCCTGCTCGCGCTGGAAGCGCGCCAGATGCTCCGGCGGCGTGACGCGGGCGGCCGGCGCCCGGCGGTAGAAATCGGCCAGCACGCGGGCCAGGGCGTCGATCTCGCCGGGCGTGACGAGGCTGGCCGCGATCAGGTGGTCGAGCATGCGGCCGGCCGGCAGGCGCCGCATCAGCACCAGCCAGTCGACCGTGCGCCCCGCTGTGGGCAGCTGGGCTTCAGGCACCAGTGCCAGGCCGCCACCTCGCTCTTGCAGCGCCATCAGCCCCAGGTAGACGCCCGGCGCCAGCCGCGCATTCAGCCGCAGTTCCTCGCGGCAGTCGAATTCACGCGCGGCCAGGGTGGAGAAGTCCAGGAACGGGTAGCGCACCGGCTTCTTCATCTTGAGCACGTGCTCGCCGGCCAAGAAGACCCAGGACATGTGGGTCTCGATGGTCTCGACCGCCTGCACTGCGCCGGCATGGCCCAGGTGTGCCGCCGGCGACTGCAGGAACTGCAAAGGGGCCGTATCGGCGGGACACGTGCCGTCGAAGGCGGCGTCGGCAGGGCTCATGGGCAGGCTGGCGGGAACTTGAAGCTGCACGGCGCATCTGTAACGCACGTGGTGGCGCAAGGCTTGAGTTGGCGCAAGGTCGCAGCGGACGGATGCGCTTAGCCTATGTGCAAGTTGCAGGTTTCCATTTGTCAAGCAAGTCGCGAAGAGTGTGGTTCAGGTTGCCTCCGCGTCGTGTGGTTCAGGGCTTCGGGGTGGCCGTTCGAATTGACTCAACGGAATCCAGGTCAAGGAAGGAGACGCCATGATGACCATCCAATCCATTCGGTCCGTGCAGCCGCTCGAAGCCGTTCTGGTGGCTAACGCGTCGCGCGCGCGCCTGTTCGACCGCGACGCCGAGAATGGTGCCATGCGCGAGACAGCCAGTTTCGTGCACCCGCAGTCGCGCATGAAGGGCAGGGAACTGGGCCGCGACCGGCCGGGCCAGGCCTTCAAGGGCGAATCCCGCACGGCCTACGAGGCGCCCACTGGCCCGCACGAGAAGGAAGCGGCGGCGTTCGCACGCGAACTGGCGCAACGCCTGGGGGTCATGGCGCAGACGCGGCGTTATTCGCGCCTGGTGCTGCTGGCTTCCACCCCGTTCCTGGGTGAGCTGAAGAAGGAGCTCGATAGCCACACGAGCAGGCTGCTGCAGGCCACCGTGGCCGTGGATCTCACGACCTTCGATGGTGCCGAACTCGAGCACCGGGTGGCCGAGGCGCTGCAGGAAACCGGCGTGGCCATGCCGATGGCCGCTGACTGACCACGCCCCCTCCGGCGGCGGGCCCTCCTGGCCTGCCGCCGCTAGAGATCCGTCAGCCGTGGTGCGCGCGCTGCGCCTCGGGGTGGCGCACCAGCAACACCGGCAGCGGGCAATAGCGCAGCACGATCTCGGCGTCGCTGCCCATCAGCACGCGGTTGAAGCCACGGCGGCCGTGGGTGCCCATCACCACCAGGTCGCAGCCGGCGTCGCGCGCCTCCTGCACGATGGTGTCGGCCACGCGTTCGGTGCGGGCCTCGACGAGCCGCGTCTCCACCGCCACGCCATGGTTTCCGGCCGTCTCCTTGCCCTTGGCGAGCAGGGTTTCGCCCTGCTGGCGCAGGCCGTCGCTGATCTCCTGCCAGGTGGTGGTGGGCACCATCTCCACCGCCACCGGGAAGGTATCGATGACGTGCATCAGCACCAGCTTCGACCCCAGGGCGCGCGCCAGCGCCACCGCTTCTTCGAAACCGCGGAAGGCGGTCGGGCTGCCGTCCAGCGGGACGAGGATCTTTGCGTACATGGTCAAATTCTCCAGTGGCTTCAATGATGGCATTCTGGCGCTTGGCGCGCCGGCGCGCGTTGAGCCGGCGCAGCGCCGGTGCAGATGGCCGCAGCCGCGTCTTCAACGAACCGAACGGTATTCGCACGAACGCCCGCGCGGCGCCAGCACGATCTGCCACAGCTGCCCCTGGTGCGAGCGGAAGAACCCGGCGCTGGACAGCAGGTAGAACTTCCACATGCGGAAGAAGCGCTCGCCATAGCGCGCGCGCAGTTGCGGCCAGGCGCGTTCGAAACGCTGCCACCAGCTCATGAGCGTGCGGTCGTAGTCGATGCCGAAGTTGTGCCAGTCCTCGACCACGAACCGGCCTTCGGCGGCGCGGGCGATTTCCAGCGCCGAAGGCAGCTTGCCGTTGGGGAAGATATAGCGCTCGGTCCAGGCGTTGGTGGCGCGTTCGGTGCGTTCGCTGCCGATGGTGTGCAGCAGGAACAGCCCTTCGTCGGCGAGCAGTTCGCGCATGCGTCGGAAGTAGCCGGCGTAGTTCTTCGGGCCTACGTGCTCGAACATGCCCACCGAGACGATCTTGTCCCAGTGGCCCTGCAGCGAGCGCCAGTCGGCCAGCTCCACCGTCACCGGCAGCCCGGCGCAGCGCTCGCGCGCCAGCGCCGCCTGTTCCTTCGACACCGTGGCGCCAACCACCTGGCAGCCGAAGTGGCGCGCCGCATATTCGGCCAGCCCGCCCCAGCCGCAGCCCACGTCGAGCAGCCGTTCGCCCGGTCGCAGTTCGAGCTTGTGGCCGATCAGTTCCAGTTTGTGCTCCTGTGCCTGTTCCAGCGTGGCGGCGCGCGGCCAGTAGGCGCAGGAATAGACCATGCGCGAATCGAGCATGGCCGCGAAGAGGTCGTTGCCCAGGTCGTAATGCCGTTCGGCGACGCGGAAGGCGCGCGACACCGACTGCAGGTTGACCAGTGCGTGGCGCAGCACCTGCGCCAGCCAGTGCGGCAGCAGGCGCGGCGGCAGCACGCGGTCGGCGTCGGCGTGCAGCAGCCTGCATACCAGTTCGTCCAGGCGCTCGCAGTCCCACTGGCCGTCCATGTACGACTCGCCGAAGCCCAGCGTGCCCTGCGTCATCATGCGCCGCCAGCTGGCGGCGTCGCGCAGTTGCAGGTCCCACGGCGCGGGGCCGTTGACCCGGATGCCCGCGCGCTGCAGCAAGCGGGCGATGGGCGCCGGCGCCGCGGCGTGGCCGGCAGGCACCGGGGCGGGGGGCGTCGGCATCAGCATGGTGCTCACCTCCTGGGCCGGGCGAGCATGGCAGGCCGTGCGGGGCGGTCGATTGAGTGCGCGCAAGGCTGCGGCCGCCCCGGGCCATGCTCGCGGTGCGGCGAAAGTATGGGACCGACTGCGGGCACACTTCAAGCCCTCAGCATTCCCGCGGACCGCACCATGACCTCCAGCTTCGTTCCCCACCGGCTTGCCGCCGAAACCGCCACCCTGCTCGGCCAGATGGGCGTGCCCGCTGCGGCTTGGCAAGGTGGCACGCTGGCCGCGCGTTCGCCGATCAACGGCGAGGCCATCGGCCAGGTGCCCGAGACCCCGCCGGCCGGCGTGGCGCAGGCCGTGGCTGCCGCGCACCAGGCCTTCCTGGCCTGGCGCACCGTGCCGGCGCCGCGCCGCGGCGAACTGGTGCGGCTGCTGGGCGAGGAGTTGCGCACGCACAAGGCGGCGCTGGGCCGGCTGGTCTCGATCGAAGCCGGCAAGATCGGCAGCGAAGGCCTGGGCGAAGTGCAGGAGATGATCGACATCTGCGACTTCGCGGTGGGCCTGTCGCGCCAGTTGCATGGTCTGACCATCGCCACCGAGCGGCCCGACCACCGCATGATGGAAACTTGGCACCCGCTGGGCGCGGTGGGCATCGTCTCGGCCTTCAATTTCCCGGTGGCGGTGTGGTCGTGGAATGCGGCACTGGCGCTGGTGTGCGGCAACGCCTGCGTCTGGAAACCCTCGGAGAAGACACCGCTCACCGCGCTGGCGGTGCAGGCCTTGTTCGAACGCGCGCGGGAGCGTTTCGGCGTCGAGGCGCCGGCCGGCCTGTCGCTGGTGGTTCAGGGCGCGCGCGCGGTGGGTGAGGCCTTGGTGGACGATGCCCGCGTGGCGCTGGTCTCGGCCACCGGCTCCACCGCCATGGGTCGCGCCGTGGGGCCGCGGCTGGCGGCGCGCTTCGCGCGCGCGATCCTGGAGCTGGGCGGCAACAACGCCGCCATCGTGGCGCCCTCGGCCGACCTCGACCTGGCGCTGCGCGGCATCGCCTTCGCCGCCATGGGCACGGCCGGCCAGCGCTGCACCACGCTGCGGCGGCTGTTCGTGCATGAAGCCGTTTGCGACGCGCTGCTGCCGCGACTGAAGCGCGCCTACGGACAGGTGAGCATCGGCGACCCGCTGCAGGAGGGCACGCTGGTGGGCCCGCTGATCGACGAGGCCGCGTACCGCGGCATGCAGCGCGCGCTGGACGAGGCGCGCTCGCTGGGCGGGATGGTCACCGGCGGCGAGCGTCGGTTCGAAGCCGCTTGCCCGGGCGCCTTCTACGTATCACCGGCGCTGGTCGAGATGCCGGCACAGGCCGGGCCGATGCTGCACGAGACCTTCGCGCCCATTCTCTATCTGGTGAAGTATCGGGACTTCGACGAGGCCGTCGCGATGCACAACGCCGTGGGCGCGGGCCTGTCGTCCTCCATCTTCACGCTGGACCTGCGCGAGGCCGAACGATTCATCTCGGTGCAGGGCTCGGACTGCGGCATTGCCAACGTGAATATCGGCCCCTCGGGCGCCGAGATCGGTGGCGCCTTCGGTGGCGAGAAGGAAACCGGCGGCGGCCGCGAGGCCGGCTCCGACAGCTGGAAGGCCTATATGCGGCGCGCCACCAACACCATCAACTACGGCAGCACGCTGCCGCTGGCGCAGGGCGTGAAATTCGACCTGGGCGACTGAACCGGCAGCGCGGGGCCATCGAATCGGGACCAGTGGGCTGGAGGGAAGAACATGGCAATCTCGAATCGGGTTCTCGCGCGGGCAGGGATGGTGCTGCTGGCAGCCCTGCTCACGTCCTGCGCCACGCCGCCGCCCGCGCCGGGCACTCCTCGCGAAGCGGTGCTGCAGGCCTGGGGCCAGCCGACGGCGCGCCATGCGCTGCCCGAAGGCACCGAGCGGCTGGAGTACGCCACCGGCCCCTTCGGCCGCACCACCTGGATGATCGACCTCGACGCCATCGGCCGCGTGCGGCAGGCGCGTCAGGTGCTGAACGAGGCCGAATTCCTGCAAGTGCAGATCCGCGCCGGCAGTGGTGCGCTCACGCGCGAGGAACTGCTGCGCTGGATCGGCACGCCGGGCGAAAGGCGCCACGGCGGCTGGGCCGGCGGCGAGGTCTGGTCGTGGCGCTACCCCACCAACGACTGCCTGTGGTTCCAGGCTTCGGTGGCCGACAGCGGCCGAGTCACCAGCGCCGCCTTCGGCACCGACCCGGTGTGCGACGCGCCGAGCGACCGGCGCTGAAGCCGCGGCACGGGGCCGTCCGCCACTCGCGGCGGCGCGCTCCGGCATTCGTTCGGCCTTCGCCGCCTCAGGCACCCAGCCACTGGCGGACCTCGGCCTGCGTCGGGATGCGCCCGCTGCTGACCAGCTTGTCGTCGATGACCAGGCCGGGGGTCGACAGCAGGTCGTAGGCCATGATCGCCTTCATGTCGGTGATCTTGACGAAATCGGCCTCGATGCCGGCGGCGCCAGCCGCTTCGCGTACCACGGCCTCGAGCTTCCTGCAGTTGGCACATCCGGGCCCGAGGATCTTGACGGTCTTCATGGCTCTCTCCTTGTTCACGCGTGTTCCAGCGGTGCCGCTTCGGTGCGGTGCACGAGCCAGCGGCGCAGCGCCAGCAGCGGCAGCGCCAGCGCGCCCAGGAACAGTGCCAGCCCGGCGACGATGGCGAGCCGGCTCGAGCCGTCGACCCAGGCGCCGTAGGTGAAGCCGGCGACGATGCTGAACAACGCCACCAGGCCGACATAGGTGAAGGTCTTGGTCCGCCCGATGACGGCCGCGACCATGAGCATGCTCTGCAGGCTCAGCTCGGGGTCGGCCATCAGGTAGGCCAGCAGCGGCCCGGGGTGCATGCCCAGGTCGAGGAACATGCGTGCCACCGGCACTTCCACCAGGGTGGGGAAGTACATGAAGACGCCGAAACCCACCGCCACCGCGTTGCCTTGCAGGTCGTTGGCGCCGGCCAGGGCGCGGATCCACTCGGGCTGGATCAGCTGGCGCACGAGGCCGACGACGAAGACACCGGCCACCAGCAGCGGGAAGATCTGCTTGACGAAGCGCCAGGCTTCCCACAGCCAGCCCTGCCAAGCCTCGGCGTCGAGCCGGCGCGCGAAGTGCCAGACGGCAGCCATGGCCAGCGCCACCGCCAGCGCGCGGCCGGTGAGCGTGATCTCCAGTCCCGCGGGCCCCGCCGTCAGCCGCAGCGCGGCCACGATCAGCGTCGCGGCGGCCAGTGCCAGCGCAGCCCAGGTCCAGCGGTTGGCCCCTTCGACGATGTCCTCCAGGCCCTTCCACGCGGCCACGCCGATCAGCGCCAGCAGCCCGATCAGCAGCGCGCCCTGCACGCTCACGCCTTCCTCGCCCTTGGCAGCGTCGAAGGGCACCCACTGCGTGAGCGCGGCCTGCCAGCCCTCGGCCCAGGGCAGCGGCAGCGTCACGCTGCCCAGCGTGGCGGTCAGCGGCCACAGCTTCAGCGTACCGGCCACCAGCACCGCCAGCAGCGACAGCAGCACGCCGGTGGCGGCCGCACCGACGCTGGCGCGCTCGGCGAAGGCGGTGTCGGCCTCGGCCTCGTGCGAGGCGTCGTCGCGCCAGAAGATCACCGCCATCAGCAGGCCGATGCCGATGCCGAACAGCAGGCACAGCGCCAGCCGCGCGAAGGCGAATTCGGCGCCCAGGATGCTGCCGGTATAGGCCAGCGCCAGCACGTTGCCAGCCGGCGCGAAGAACAGGAAGGTGATGGCCGGCCCGAGCCCGGCGCCCTTCCTGTAGATGCCGGCGAACAGCGGCACGATGGTGCACGAGCACACCGCGAGCAGCGAACCCGCCGCCGCCGCTGCCGGGTACGACACCTGCCCGGGCGCGCTGCGGCCGAGCCAGCGTGTGATGCTGGTCTTGGGGATCAGCGCCGCCATCGCGCCGGCAATGAAGAACGCGGGCAGCAGGCACAGCAATACGTGCGCAGCCAGATAAGCCGCCAGATTACCGGCACCGCCGTTGGCGAGACGGAGAATGCTCTCCATTGCGACGAACCTTCAATCCCGATGGATTCAGACCTTGCCAAGCGTAATGGGACCACGGACGAGGCCCGCCGACGTTGAGGGAGCGCAATACCGGCACCGACGGTGAGCATGGTTGACCATGTACGGTGAAGTGACGTGCACTCTTTCCAATCGGAGGATCGCCATGGCAACCCAGGAAAGCACTCGAACCGCCCGCGTCGAAGCGCGCATCGCGCCCGACGCTCTGGCCGTCGTCCATCGTGCGGCCGAACTTCAGGGCCGCAGCGTCAGTGACTTTCTGGTGGCCGCCGCGCTGAAGGATGCGCAGCGCACGATCGAGGACGCCCAGATCATCCGCCTGTCGGTCGACGACCAGCATCGGTTCGCCGGTCTGCTGCTGGACCCGCCTGCTCTCGCGCCCGCCATGAAGCGAGCGCTCAAGTCCCGCGAACGCCTGATTGCCGACGCGAAGTGACCGCGCCTTTCCGCGTCGAGCCGCTGGGCCCTGCCCATGCCCGCGACGCCTTCTCCTGCGGCGTCCAGGCGCTCGATGACTACCTGGTTCGCCAGGCCCGCCAGGACATTCGGCGCCGCGTCAGCGCCTGCCATGTCGCCGACGAGGTCAGCACCGGCAAGATTGCCGGCTACTACACCCTGGCGGCCGGCGGCGTGCCGCTCACAGGCTTGCCCGCTGCACTGTCCAGGCAGCTGCCCCGCTATCCCTCGGTGCCGATGGCACGCATCGGCCGCCTGGCGGTCGATCAGGCCTTCCATGGGATGAAGCTCGGCGGTGCCTTGCTCGCAGACGCCGCCAAGCGGGCGACCCGATCGGAGCTTGCCGTATTTGCGCTGGTCGTCGATGCCAAGGGCGACGCGGCCGAGGCGTTCTACCGCCACCACGGATTCGAAAGTTTCGGCAGTCTGGCCAGGCAACTGATCGTCTCGCTCAAGCACTTCGCACCCGTTGCCGGGTAGCGGTGGGATGCCGACAAGGGACCCCATGACACACGACAAGCCGCTGACATTCTTCGAACGCCCGAATCTGACTTCGCCCTACGCGTATCCGGCTCGTCATCGGGAACTGGACGCCGACGGCCGGCCCACGAACCGGCTGGTCGAGTCGCATCGCCGCTCCGACCTGATCACGCCGGTGCCCAAGGCGAAGAAGCGCAAGGCGGCCCCGGGTCCGGCAGCCCAGGCCGAACTGGACCTGGCGACCGGCGCCGAAGGCCTGCACCCGCTGCACACCGCCGGGAAGAAATACGACCCCACGCCCATCATCAACGAGCTTCTCGGCTGGTGACCACCTGAAGTGCAGCGGCGGCACCTCGAAGGCGCAGGTCATGCACCAGGAGATCGCCGAGATGGCCGGCGAGCGCATCCATGCCGCCATCACGGCCACGCTGGCGGGCAAGAACGCGGTGCGGGTGGTGCTCGACCTCTACAACCCCGGCGGCAGCACGCGCTGCGTCAATTTCAGGACAGCCAAGCAAAGCCTGTGGGCCACCCACGCGCAGTCTGGCACCGGCGATAAAACGTCACGGTGCTATGATGTCGTAACGTCTATTTTCAGGAGCTTTTCATGTCCACCACCGAAGCGGTCCGCTCCACGGTCTATCTGGAGTCCGACT
>Ga0073899_10001843_pt1 | contig 19275 bp, 13 predicted proteins | sample KloWWTmetaKNB5Ph_FD_88975 | JGI IMG/M metagenome (GOLD analysis project Ga0073899, IMG submission 88975) | Active sludge microbial communities from Klosterneuburg, Austria, studying microevolution and ecology of nitrifiers - Klosterneuburg... | ecosystem: Engineered > WWTP > Aerobic digester >... | reverse complement strand
CGCAGGACGTGGTGCGCGGCCCCGGCGAGGGCGTGGTCGCGTTCCTGTCGGAGACCGGCGCGATCACGCCGTTCACCGCGGGCGACGGCGACGGCCGCCAGCTGATCGGCGCCGCGGCGAGTCCGCTGGTCGAGCGCAGCCACGGCGCGTTCGGCGAGCTGCTCGCGGGCACCGCCGGCGACGGCGTGAGCCAGCTGGGTTTCCACCAGACCTGGTCGACGACCGGCGCGCTGCGCATCGCTGGCGTCCGGCCGTACGACCCCGACACCGGCCGCTTCCTGGCGCCGGACCCGCTCCTGTTCGCGGCCGCCGCCGATCTCAACGACGCCGCCGACTTCTACCGCTACGCGCACAACGACCCGGTCGCGCTCTCCGACTCGACCGGCTACGCCGCGCTGTTCTCGTCGCGCCCGTTCATCCACGACTTCATGCTGCTCGACGGCGGCACCAGCGGCGACTGGTACGGCGGCGCCCGCACCGACTTCGTCAACACCTTCTACCGCCAGCCGACCGGGCCGACGCGCCCTGAGCTGTCTGGGTTGAAGACCGACTGGGAGAAGATCGCCGACATCAGCACCGGCCCCTGCTTCCCGCCGGTCGACATCGACGAGCAGATCGCCCAGCAGCGCCTGCTCGGCCGGCACGGCCCCGACCCGGCAAGCCCCGACGGGCCGACCCTCAAGGAGCTACGCCAGCAGGCCCGCGAGGAGCGGCAGCTCCACCGCGCTGAGGTGCGCCAGCAGAAGCGCGACAAGCGAGGCGGCGCGTCGAGCGAGGCCACGGCGCCGTCCGAGCCGATCCTGATCGCTTGTGAAGGCGATTGTGAGTTCCTTGAGGTCGATCTGGATCAATGGCCCACCCTGAAGCAGGGCATGCCGCCTCGGGATCCCCACGTGCAATTCGCGAACATCGACGACGTCACGAGCTACGTATCGTATATCGCCGCTGCGAAGGGCCTTCCGCTAGCACAACAGGCGCGTTTGGTGGAGTACCTCCGACCGTACATTGGCGTGAGGGATATTCGTGTCGATGCCAAGGCTGCGGTTGACACAGTGACGACCAAGGGCGCCGTGGCGGGTATCGCGACGCGCGGTGGCGCGACCGGTACCGGCTCCGGATCCGTCGCCCAGACCGACTCACTGCGGAAGGTGTTTCACGTTGAGACCACGTTCCACACCATCAGCGTAGATAGGGTCGTAACGCATCGAAGCCGACTGGACCTCTCGTGGGGGTTGCCATCGACGCAGATCGCGACGGAAGGAAGCGCGGGCGGTGGACTCGGCATCACCGGCACCATCACCCGGAACGAAAGCGGTGAGACGGAGTTCGGTCGCTTTGCTCCAGATTCATTCCGCATCCGCGCCATCGAGTCCTCGTTCACGCGCCTGCGCGTGGCAACGCCGTCGGGGGTTGGAATGCGCATCAAGCCCGACACGTGGACGTATGGGCACGAGGTCGACAAGGGTGACAAGGGCTTGGGAAACGACTGGGAGCCCTTCGTCGGTGGACTTCGCATTAACCTCTATGAAGCAGACGTGAAGTACCACGGCATCCTTCCAAACCCGTAGCTGACGCACCCGCACGCTGCGCCGGGCTGGCCGGCGCAGCGTGCAGCGAGCCGCGTGGAGGGCGCGGCCAGGCTGGTCGCGCGCCGCGCCGCGACCAGGGCCCGTGAGTCGCCCGCCCCGGCCCGCCGCTTGCACTAGCGGCGGGCCATGGCGCCTTCAATCCACGCGGGGTGGCGTGTAGATTCGCGGATCATGGCTGGGCCGCGACCTCCAGAGACCGGGACGTCGACGATGGCGTCGGCGGGGATCGACGAGCGGCGTGACGAGCAGCGGGTGCTGGTGGTGCTGCGGCACGGGGCGATCGAGGAGCGCACGCTGCCGCCGGCGGGGACGCTGACGATCGGGCGGGACGAGGCGGTCGACGTCACGATCGCCGACCGGTCGGTGTCGCGGCACCACGCGACCTTGCGCATCGAGGCCGACGGCGTGGTGACCGTGGCCGACGAGGGCAGCCGTAACGGCACGACGGTCGGCGGGCGGCGGGTCGGCCGCGAGCCGGTGGTCGTCGGGGAGCGCGAGACGCTGGTGTTCGGCGACGTGGCCTGCCACCTGATGACGACGCGGCGGTCGGCGTTCCGCTCGGACCTGCGCCTCGAGGCCGCCGAGTTCGATCGCCGGCTGGTCCACGAGGGCGAGCGCGCGCTGCGCTACGAGCACAGCGTCAGCGTGCTGGCGATCCGGTTCGTGCCCGGCGACGCCGAGGCGCTGGGCCGGGCCCTGCGGGCGGTCTCGGGCAACCTCACCGACCTCGATCTGTACGTCGCGCGCGACGCCGAGGCGGTCGACGTCATGCTGGTCGAGACCGACCGCGCCGAGGCCCGGGTCGAGGCCGACCGGCTGGCGGCGGCGCTGGTCGACGTGCACGCGGCGCGGATCGGCGTCGCCACGTTCCCCGGCGACTCGCCATCGCCGGCGCTGCTGGCCGCCGCCGCCGACCTGGCCGCCCGCGGCGCCGCCGGACCTGGCGTGTACCCGGCCACCGACGCGGTCCGCGTGCTGCGGTTCGGCGATCGCGAGGTGATCGTGGCCGATCGCGCGATGCACCGGGTGTTCGGGCTGATCGAACGGGTCGCGCCGACCGAGCTGAGCGTGCTGTTCACCGGCGAGACCGGCACCGGCAAGGAGGTCGCGACCACCGCGCTGCACGCGCTGGGGCCGCGCAAGCGCGCGCCGCTGGTCAGCCTCAACTGCGCGGCGTTGCCCGAGCAGCTGCTCGAGAGCGAGCTGTTCGGCCACGAGCGCGGCGCGTTCTCGGGGGCGGTGGCGGCCAAGCCGGGGCTGTTCGAGCAGGCCGCCGGCGGCACGCTGTTCCTCGACGAGATCGGCGAGATGAGCCCGCCGCTCCAGGCCAAGCTCCTGCGCGTGCTCGAGACCAAGCGGCTGCGCCGGGTCGGCGGCGTCGACGAGCGCGCCGTCGACGTGCGCGTGGTCTCGGCCACCCACCGCGATCTCGACCGCGAGGTCGCGACCGGCGGCTTCCGCGCCGACCTGCTGTACCGGCTGCGCGGCATGCAGATCGAGCTGCCGCCGCTGCGCGCGCGCCCCCAGGAGATCCCGATCCTGGCGGCGCGGTTCGTCGCCGAGACGCTGCGCGCGGCTGGCCGCGAGGTGCTGCCGATCGCCGACGACGCCCAGGCGGCGCTGCGCGCGTACCGATGGCCCGGCAACGTGCGCGAGCTGCGCCACGCGCTGACCAGCGCGGCGGTGCTGGCCGAGGGCGGCGCGATCACCGCGGCCGATCTGCCGGAGACGGTGCGGGCCGGCGGCGGATCGTCGCCGGGCCTGCGGGTGGCCGAGCTGGGCGACGACGGGCTGGCGCTCGACGAGGCGGTGCGCGCCTACGAGCGCGATCGGATCGAGCGAGCGATGGCGTCGGTCGGCGGCAACCAGACCCAGGCCGCGAAGCTGCTCGGCATCCCCCGCAAGACGCTGGTGTCGAAGCTCAAGATCCTCGGGCTACGCTGACGCGGCGACGGCGCGGGCCGGCTCGCGGCGTGCGCGTGAGGCGGCCCGCGACGGCCGCGCGCCCGCGGCTCACAGCATCGGGCCGCCGTACGGCGCCGCGCCCATCACCGCCGGGTTCCAGGTGGTGAACACCTGCACCGGGTAGTCGAACGCCGGGCCGCCGGCCGGATCGGTGCACGTCGTCGGGTAGCGCTGCGCGGTCGCGCCGGCGTAGCCGCAGGTCGCGGCGCTGTACAGCGTGCGCGCGCTGTAGTGGTTGCAGATGGTGAGGCCGCCTGGGCACACGCGCTGCGACTCGTCGGGCGCGTTCGCGGCTTGGCCGCCGATGACGACCTCGCGGCGATTCGCGAACAGGTTGCCGGCGGCGGCGAGCTCCTGGTACGAGTACGCGGCGGGGCAGTCGGGCGTGAACTCGGTCTTGATGCAGATCTCGACCGCGTACGAGTAGAAGTCGACGTTCACCGTCATGCCGGCGGTGATGATCGACTGCACGCGCTCGTTCCACGGCGTCGTGAGCGCCGTGCGCGCGAGCCCGAATGCGCCGGCGGTCGCGGTGCCGGTCGCCGGGTTGGAGACCAGGTCGCCCTTGCCGGCGCCGACGCGGATGATGTAGCGGAGCAGATCGCTGCGCACCGGATCGACGCCGGCCCAGGTGCTCCACTCGACGGCCAGCGCGCACGACGTGCCCGTGGCGGTGGTCGTCGCGGTGCCGGGCTGACACAGCGCGCGGATCGTCCCGCTGGGCAACGCGATGCCCGCGGGCCCGAGCACGGTCGGCCCGAGCTGCAGCGGCGCCTGCTGCCAGCTCCCCGGCGGCAGGCCGTTGTCATCGCAGGTCAGGCACTTCGTCGCGGCTTGATCGGCGGAGCCGAGCGACGGCTCGTCGACCGTGTCGACACAGGCGGCCAGCGAGGCGAGTGCGGCGAGTGACAGGACACGGGTGAGCATCGACGAAGTCCTCCAGTGTAGGGGAGCGTACACGAACCACGCGTGGCAATGCACGGCTCGATCCACCCCCGAGGGGTGGGCCGGGCGGCCGAACCGCGCGGAACTTCGACGCCGGCGCCCCGGCCCTGGCGGCCCCCTGCTCTGATCCGAGCACCCCTGCTCAGAGTTCAGCGCCCGGCGCTCGCCAGCGGTGCGTCGGCCAGCGGGACGATGCGGAAGGTCCCGGCCTTCTCGGCCACCGCGAGCCAGGTCCCGGTCGCGTCGCTCGCGGCGCCGAGCACCGCGGACGTGGTCGGCACGAGGCCAGTCGCGCCGTCGTCGGTGCGCCACAGGCGGACGCCAGGAGCGCCGCGGCTCCAGCTCACCAGCCGCGCGGGCGTCGTGTCGTCGACGCCGTGGACCCAGCGCGCGTGGCCCGCCGCGAACGTCCGCCGCTGGTCGTCGCCCGGTCGCCATCCGTACACCGCGCCGTCCGCGCCGCCCGCGTAGATCCACGCGCCGCGCGCGGTCAGCGACAGGATCGGGGCGCGGAGCTCGGCGCGCGCGACCACGGCGCCGCTCGCGTCGAGCACCGCGACGCGGCCGTCGACGCTCGCGACCGCGACGCCGCCGTCGACGTGGGCCGCGCCGAGGGCGGTGTTGGCGCCGACCCGGACCGCGAGCGGCGGCGCGGCCCCGGCCAGCGCGATCGCGTCGACGCCGTCGCGACTGGCGGTCCACAGGCGCCCGCCGATCGGCAGCGCGAACTCGAGCCCGTCGGCGATGCGGCCGACCTGGGCGCCGTCGGCGACGCGCCAGGCCACCGCGCCGTCGGCGGACAACGCCGCGACGAAGGCGCCGTCGGCGTCGACGGACAGCCGCATCGGCGCGGCGATCGCGACGTCGATCGCGAGCGCGCCGCGGCGCCACACCCGGAGCCGCGCGTCGGACGCCGCCGCGATCACCTCGCCGAAGCGATCGGCGGCGACCAGCCGCGGGCGGCCGTCGACGTGGCCGACTGGCCGCACCGCGCCGTCGACGTCGACCGTGACCACCGCGCCGTCGGCCCGCGCGGCCAGCCACCCGGCGCCGCACGCGACCGGCGCGGTCGCGGCGTCCTCGAGCGGCGTCGTGCGCGGGGCCGGCAAGCGCCAGAACCGCAGCTCGCCGACGCGGTCGCCCGAGGCGAGGCGGTCGCCCGCCACGGTGGCCAGCGCCAGGACGCGATCGCGGTGCCCGTCGAGCCGGGCCCGGTCGCCCGACCGCTCGAGGATGATCGCCGGACCGTCGCCGTACGCGCGCCAGCCGTCGGTCGACCACGCCAGGCCGCCGATCGCCGACTCGAGCGCGAGCGTGTCGACGCCGGCCGCGGTCCAGCGGAACCGCCGCGCCGGCGCGGTCGCCAGCGCGACGACCCCGGCCGCGTCGACCGCGACCTGCTCGAGCGGCGCCCCGAGATCGCGCGCCGCGCCGGTCGCGCCGTCGGTGACGCGCCAGCGCCGGGCCCAGCCGTCGGCCCCCACCGTCACCAGCTCGTCGCCGTCGGTGACCAGGTCGGTGTCGCCGTCGCCGTGGCCGGCGACGCGCCAGCGGACGCCGCCGGCGGTGGTCCGCGCGACGCTGCCATCGGCGCCGACGCTGGCGACGTCGCCGTCGAGCACCACGAGCGCCTGCGTCGCGCCACCGTGGACGGCCTGCGCCCGCGGCGCGCCACCGCGGCGCCAGCGGACCACCGCGCCGTCGGCGGTGCCGACGACCACCTCGTCGCCATCGACGAACCGCGCGACCGTGGCGACCGCGGGCAGCGTCACGGCGGTGACGCCGTCGGGGCGCCACCAGCGCAGCTCGCGATCGTCGCTGCCGACGACGACCTGATCGCCGCGCGGGCCGATCGCGACCGCCGTGCCGGGCGCGCCCAGCGCGAGGCGCCAGCGCGGCTTACCGTCGGCGTCCCACAGCCCGACGTCGCCGCCGGCCGACACCGCGGCCACGCCGTCGCCCGCGCTGACCACCCCGACGATCCAGCCGCGCAGCTGGACCCGCGCGGTCGCGACGCCGCGCGCCGTCGCCTCGGTGGCCACCGCCAGCGCCCGGGCCGCGAGCGGCGCCGGCAGCGTCGCGGCGCGCGGCAAGCGGCCGATCGCCTCGGTCGGATCGAGCGGCAAGACCTGCTCGGCGGTGGTGACCGCGAGGGCGTCGCGCTCGGCCTCGGCGCGCGCTCGCTCGGCCTCGGCGCGCGCGGTGGCGGCGACGGCGGCGGTGCGCTGGTGCTGCGCGGTGCGCTCGGCGCGGACGATCCGCACCAGCGCCAGCGCGCCGAGCCCGGCCATCACCGCGAGCAGCGCGGCCGCGACCGACAGCACCGCGCGGTGGCGCCGCACCCAGCGCGTCAGCATCGCGCGCAGCGTGTAGCGGTGCGCCGAGACCAGCTGTCCGGCCTCGAACGCGCGCAGCTCGCGAGCCAGCTCGAGCGCGGTCGGGTAGCGGTCGGCGGCCGCGCGCGCCATCGCCTTGTCGACGATCGCCGCCAGCTCGGGCACGGTCGCGCGCACCTCCGCCGGGAGGGCGGCGGGCGGCTCGGCCAGCAGCTCGCGGATGCCGCGGCGCGCGAAGCCGGGCGCGGTCTGGGTGGTGCCGACCGCGGCGTAGGGCGCGTGGCCGGCGAGCAGGTGGTAGAGCATCGCGCCCAGCGCGTAGACGTCGGCGCGCGCGTCGACCGGCTCGGCGCGCGCCTGCTCGGGCGCCATGTACGCGGGCGTGCCGAGCACGTCGCCGGCCTGGGTCAACGCCGCGCCGCCGTCGCCGCGGTACGCGTCGGGCTCGCGGGCGCCGTCGTCGGTGCCGTCGAGCTCCTTGGCCAGGCCCCAGTCGACCACCATCGCCTCGCCGTGCTCGCCGATCACGACGTTGCCGGGCTTGAGGTCGCGGTGGATGACCCGCTGCGCGTGCGCGTAGCCGATCGCCTCGCACACCGCGATGACCTTGGGCAAGAGCGCCAGGCGCTGCGCCAGCGTCGGCGCCTGCTCGAGCAGGTGCGCCAGGTCGTCGCCCTCGATCAGCTTCATCGCGTAGAAGGGCGCGCCATTGGGCCAGCGGCCCGCGTCGTGGACCGGCACGATGCCCGGGTGCTGCAGCTTCGCGGTGATCATCGCCTCGCGGCGGAAGCGCTCGACGGCGGCCGGCGTGCGGCGCAGCAGCTCCTTGATCGCCACCGGGCGATCGAGCTCGCGATCGTGGGCGACGACGACGCGCCCCAGGCCGCCCTGGCCCACGACCTCGCGCAGCTGGTAGCGATCGGTCGGGCGGACGATCAGACTGGCGGCGATCGGCCGCTCGCGATCGAGATCGGGCGTCGCGGCGGCCGGGGCGCCGGCGCTGACCTCCTCGCCGGCCGAGACGTCGGCGATCCACGCCGGGCCGCGGGGCGTGGCGCCGCGCAGGTCCGCGGTCTCCTCGGCCGCCGGCGTGGTGGCCGCGCGCACCGCCATCGTGTCGTCGAGATCGGCCAGCGCCGCGAGCCGGTCGGCCACCGCGGCGGCGGCAGTTGCTCCGGGCGCGTCCGCGAGCAGCTCGTCGATCGCCGTCGCCAGGCTGGGCGGCAGCGCCGGCAGGCGCGGGCGCACCGCGGGCGTGCCGACCCGTCGGCCGGTGGCCATGGCGGCGAGCAACCGACCCAGCGCCGCGACGTCGTCGGCCGGCCGGCCGGCTCGATCAGCGGGCTCGCGCAGCACGACGCCGCCGTCGGCCGCGACGATCACATGGTCGAGCGTGATCGCGCCGTGGGCCACGCCGTGCGCGTGCAGCGCGGCGAGCGCGCGGGCGACCGCGGTCGCGATCGCGACGGCCTGGTGCGCGGTCAGGCCGGCGGCGCGCTGCCGGGCCGCGACGGTCTCGCCGTCGAGCCACGCGACCACGAGGTAGCGGCCGCCGCCGCCGGCCTCGCCGTGCGCGATCACCGGCAGCACGCCCGCCGCGGTGCCATCCACCAGCGCGTCGCCGCGCGCCGCGGTCAGCCCGGGCGCGGCGCGGACGCCGACGACGCCGCCGGTCGCGCGATCGTGGCCGCGCCAGACCGTGCCCAGCGCGCAGCCGCGCACCTCCGCGCGCAGCTCGAAGCGATCGTCGAGGACGATGCCGGGTTCCAAGGCCAGTGATTGTAGCGGCTGCGCGACCACGATACGGGCTCCGCAGCACGCCGCGTGCCAGCGTGCGACGCCGGCGGCTCTGCCGGCGCGCCGCTCAACGCCCCAGCGAGGCCTCGAACATCCCGCGCGGCACCCAGCTGATCGCGATCCACTTCCAGCTCGCGCCTTCCTTCTCGACCAGGATGATCGGCACCAGCTCCACCGCCTTGTCCCCGACCTTGCGGGCGGCGGTGCCCCACAGGAACGCGGCGTTGCCGCGCTCGACCGCTGCGAGGTAGGTGATGTCGAGCGGGAGCTTGTCCCAGGTCCGCGCGAGCTGTGCGATCGCCGCCGGCTTGGTCGCGAGCTCCTTGGGCCCGGTCCCGGCGGCGCCGATCGCCCGCGGGCTCACGTGATCGGCGAAGTGGCCGACCCAGGACATGACCTCCTTCGCGACGCCCGTGGTGGGAGCCAGGTGGCGGATGGCCGGCCGCGTGGCCTCGTCGAGCAGGCGGCGGTCGGGCAGGGACGGCGCGTACGCGATCGCGGCGATCTTCCACGCGCCCTGCTGATCGACGGCCATGCCGGTCAGGCGCATCGTGGTCTTGCCCTTGATCGTGACGTCGACGTCAGCACCCGGGCTGCCGTCGACCGACAGCTTGACGGCGACCTGGAAGAACGCGACGTGGTTCGCGTCGTCGACGTAGATCGCGGGCTTCCCGACCGAGGCGTACTTGTACGAGCCGAGGATGTCGGTCGCGCGCTCGTAGAGGTTGAATGGACTCTTGCAGGCGTCCGGGTCGTCGGGGCATCCGAACGCGGTGCTGTCGGCGCTACCGTCGGGACGGGTGATGTGGGCGCCGTCGGCGAGCGTGCCCAAGAACGCGCCCTCCGTCTTGATCGACGCGGCGACGTGCGCGCGCACCAGCTTGGCCACCGCGGCGGTGCTGCGCTCATCGGCGGCCGCTGGGCCGGCGGCGGCGACGACCAGGACGCAGGCCAGCGCGCACACGCGCATGGGTGGGACGACAGGCGCGGGCGTGATGGTGCGACGGATCCGGATCATGGAGCTCCCTTCGGTCGGCTGACCAGCGAGATCGCCTGAGCACGTCCCATGCCATCGCCGTCGTGAACAAAGCGGCGTCGCGTGCGCTTGGAGGGTGTCGGCCACGGCGCCATGCCGCGGCTGACCCAACCCGTTCACCCAGGAACGACATGAAGCGCCTCTCGATGATCATGCTGATGGCCGCGGCGATCGCGGTGACCGGATGCAAGAAGAAGAGCCAACCCAAGCCCGCTCCGACCGCGGGGACGGGGACGCCGGCGGCGGGGACGGGGACGCCGGCGGCGGGGACGGGGACGCCCGCGGCGATGTCCGACGCCGACCTCGAGGCGCTGATGGCCGAGTACCTGACGATGATGGTCGCGCTCGGGAAGGCAGTCGATGACGCGGGCGGGGACTGCGGCAAGACCTCCGCTGGGATGAACGCGGTCCTCGACAAGTACGCGGCCGCGCTGGCCCGCGGCAAGGCGCTCACCCAGGACCCGGCGACCAAGGGCCGGGTCGAGGCGTGGGGGCAGAAGCACATGAGTGAGCTGATGACGCTCTCGATGAAGGTGGCGTCGGCCGGGCAGAAGTGCGGCAGCGACCCGGCGTTCCAGCAGGCGATCGCGCGCCTCTCGCCCTGACGCCTCGCGCGGGGTGCTGCGATCTCGGCACGTGCTCTCGGATCGCCAGGGCCGAGCGCCGCGGCCGCCGCAACGCCGTGAGACGACGACAGGGCGTGCTGGCGTGGGCCTTGCTGAGTTGACCGCCGCGAGCACCCACGCTCGCGCCCCGGAGGTCACTCATGCTCGCTCTGCGCGGGATCGTCTCGCTCGTCGTGGTCCTGGCCAGCGTCGCCGGCGCGCGCGTCGCTGTCGCCGACACCTCGTGTGCCGCGTTCCGCAAGGAGCAGCGCGTCGACGCGAAGAAGGATGGTGGCTGGGTCCGGTCGACGGTCGTCCGCTGCGATCCGCGCAAGGGCTACCTGATCCACTTCGACGGCTACTCGTCGGCCAACGACGCGTGGCTGCCCGACGCCGACCTCCGCGCGGCGGGCACCGCGCCCGCGCCGCCGCCCACCGCCGCGACCGGCTACCGCTCGAACGACTACGTCTACGTCAAGCGCGCGTCGGACCCGGCGCCGTTCGTGGCGAAGCTGTGGAGCGCCGGCCCGACGACGTGGAGCATCATGCAGGCCGGCGTCGAGACCCGCATCGACGCTGGCGACATCAAGGGCAAGTGGGACCCCGCCTCGATGAAGTACAAGGTCGGGCAGAAGGTCCGCTACGTCGCCGGCGGCTTCTACCCGGCGACCATCCGGGCGATCGAGGCCGGCGGCTACCGCGCCGACATCACCGGCGGCGTGACGGACACCAACGTCTTGCCCGAGGCGTCGTTCGTCGACGACTGGCGCTACGAGGCGTTCGAGCAGGCGCTGGCGCCGGTCCGTCAGCTCAAGGACATGAAGCTCGAGTGGGCCGAGGCGTTCGACCGTGACCGGTCGGCGGGGCTCCAGCCTCCTCACGAGACCGCGGTCGACGCGGTCCCCGAGTTCGAGAAGGTCGTCGCGGCCTACGCGCAGGTGGACCGCACGCTCAAGCAGGAGTTCACCGACCTGCCGCCGCTGCTCACGCCCGACTGTCGGTACTGTCCGCGCCGGTTGGTCGACGTGGTCGCGCGCCACAAGCAGATCTTCGAGCGCGCGGTGCCGCTGGATCCCTCGTCGGCCGTCGAGGAGTTCCTGCGCAACATGCAGCCGAGCGAGGACTGGTACCTGAACGACTACCGGCCGTGCGACGAGTGCGACGTGCTGTCGGCGAAGGACCCGAGCAAGAAGGCCCACGAGGTGCTGGCCAAGCGCATCGGTCAGCAGGTGGCGTACGCGCGGGCGCTGGGCATCCCGCCCCGCGCCGATCTGCCGGCGCTCGACGCCAAGATCGCCGTGTACATCACCACGTGGGACGGCATGGTCCGCGCGAAGGCGCCGATGCTCGGCAGCTTCGTGAAGGAGGGCACCTCGCTCAAGGGCAAGGACGCCAAGCTGATCGGCCCCGCGAAGGCCTACCTGGCCGCGACCTACCCGACCTCGACGTGCAAGCTGATCGGGAGCGAGAAGCATGGCTGGCGCGCCCACGGCGACGGCGACGATCACGTCGGCCGCTACAAGTACGTGGCGTTCGACTGCACTGACCCGGACTACCGCTACCCGTTCGCGGTCGCGGTGGCGGTCGAGCAGGCGCACCTCGGCTTCGGCAAGTACGCGCCCGGCGGTCAGGGGGCGTGGCACATCGAGTCGTACTACCGGCGGTGAGCGGGCCCGGCGCTGGGGCCGCGGGCTACGCGCGCCGCGTCATGGCGCGGGCGTGAAGACGAACGGGAAGGTAGCCTTGGCGGTGCCGGCAGCCGGTGGCGGGAACCGCAAGCCACGGATGACGTCCGCGATGCAGGCGGCGACCTGCGTGTCCATGCCGGTCGCGGACGCCGACGTGACCGCGCCGTCGGGCCCGACCTCGAACGCCGCGGTGACCTTGCCGGCCAGCCTCGGCTTGTCCGCGAGCCGGCGCGTGTAGCAGGCGCGGACTTCGCGCGTGTGGGGGCGGATCGTGCGCAGCACGTCGCCCGACCAGTCGGCCGGCACCTCGTCGGTGATCAGCGCCTCGACCCGCGCGCCCTCGCGGACGAGCTGCTCGGCGATCGCGGCCGGGTCGGGTGGCGTGGATGACGGCGCGGCGGTCGTCGCCGTCGCGTCGACCGCCGCGATCGGCGCGGCCGCGCGTGCGTCGACCCCGGTGGCGGGTTCGGTCTGCACCGCGCCCGGCGCGGGAGATGGCGGCCCAGCCGGCGTTGCGTCGCGCGAGCCGCACGCGATCGCCAGCGTGGCCACCGCCGCGGCGCTGCCGCGCGCGGCGATGAGGCGAGATCGGGGCGCGTCGCGCAAGGAGCCCATGGGCTGACTGTACCGCCCCGGGCGGCAGCGTCGATGGCTTGCGGGGCTCACCGCGCGCGGTGGCGCTCGGTGGGCGCCGCCGCACCGCTCGCGCGGGGCGGCTAGACGAGCGTCAGTGCCCAGGGCGCGTGTTCCCGCGCACGATCACCGCGCGGTACACGGCCAGCAGCGCGACCGCGCCGATCACCGCGGCGATGAAGCCGGCCGGCTCGCCCGGGCGGTACCAGCCTGCGCTGCGGCCGATCATGCCAGCGACCATCGAGCCCGCGACGCCGATGAGCGCGGTGATGATGAAGCCGCCGGGGTCGCTGCCAGGCATGAGCAGCTTGGCGATCGCGCCGATGATGAGTCCGATAACCAGCATCCAGATGATGTCCATGACGCCACTCCCTCGTTGAGATGACGTCCGCTACTGCGAGCGGCGTGCCAGTCGATCGGGGCGCCTAGACGTCCACGCCGACCAGGCGCCAGGCGTGCGCGAAGTGATCGCGCCAGCCGTCGGTCATGACCGCGGCGTGCGCGACGATGAGGCGCTGGGCGGGACGGTCGAGCATGGCGCGGACGGCGCGGGCGGCGGCGGCCTTGTCGGCGACCTTCTTCTTGACGTCGGGCGGTACGCGCACGCGCTGGTAGCAACCCGTGACGCGCGCGCCCCAGCGCCACGTCCAGTGGTCGTCGGCGTCGGCGGTCAGCACGACGTCGGCGCCCAGCAGGGTCCGCGTCGGGCGATGGTAGAGCACGGTCTCGTCGAGGAACGGCACGCCGGCGAGCGGCAACGCCTCGACCTCGGGGAGCTGGGCGCCGAACGCGCCGTCGGCGATGTCGACGTCGATGCGCAGCGCCGGGTTCTTGGCCGCCGCGGACGCCGGGCCGATCACCCGCGCGTCGGGGAAGCCGGCCGCCGCCGGCGGCGTGCCGAGATGGTGGAACTGGTTGGGGATCACCAGCCATCGCACCGGGCCCAGGGCGCGGAGCTCGGCCGTGAGGGCGTCGGTGGGCGGCGCCGGGCTGTGCAGCAGCAGGCCGCCGTCGTCGAGCCGGACGACGGTCGTGCGCGCGCGCAGCCGCACGCCGCTGAACCACACCGGGCGCTCCATGGCCCAGATGCGATCGGGGACGATCGGGGTGAGCGCGGGCTCGGTCATGCGGGGCGGCCCGCGCGGGGAGATGACGACATCGGAGGCTGGGATGCCGGGACCGGCCGGTGCGTTGCCGCCGCCCGGCGGGGCACGTCGCCCGGGGCTGGCCGAGCGCGCGTCGATCGTACGCAACCGTGGGCTGGAGTGGTCGATATCGGCCGCACACCACCCTGGAGCCACGATGTTCGCCCCCGCATCCCCCTGTCGCCGCGCCCCCCGTCGGTCGCGCCCGTCGTGCCTCGGCCACTGCGCGGGAGGCCACCGTGGTGGCTGAGGAGCGCGCGCGGACCGCCGCCATCAAGACCGCCTGGGAGGTAGCGCGGCGCTACGAACCGGCGGCGCCGGTCGCGCCCGGGGCGGTCGCGGCGCTGCGGGCCGCGCTCGACGCGATGGCGTCGGCGTCCGAGCGGCCGTCCGACGAGCTGCCGAGCGGCGCCGCCGCGGACCTGGTGGCGGTGTACCTGCGCGCGGCGGCGATCGCGATCGCCGCCGGCGATGACGCGGCGGCGCAGGCCTGGCTGGCGAGCGCGCAAGACCGGGCGCGCGTCCCGGCGCAGCGCGCGCTGGTCGCGGCGGCCCAGGCCCACCCGGCGCGCTTCCGGATGCTGATCCACGCGCGCTACCAGTTCGGCCTGGATCGCGAGCGCGCGGCCCGCGCGCTGTGCAAGGTGCTGCTGCGCGGCGACCGCGCCGACGCCATCGCGCAGGCGGCCCGCGACGAGCTCGCCGCGCCGCGGCCGCTGCGCGGCGAGGGCCCGACGCTGGCGCGCCTCAACGGCTGCGGCGTCGGCTTCTACGGCCAGCGCGACCACGACCGCGACGGCTCGTACACGACCACCCACTGCGTGTCGTTGCTGTGGGTCCCGCTCGTGCCGCTGGCGGCGTACCGCGTGCAGCCCGCGCCCGGCGGCTACCACGTCCTGGCGCGCATGCCGCTGTCGACGCTCGCGCGGCGCGCGCGGATCGGGGTGCTGGTGGCGGCGGTGCTCGCGATCGCCGGCTTCGGCGTCCACCACCACCTGACGGATCCCGCCCGCCTGGCACGCCAGCGGTTCGACGCCGCGGTGGCGGCCGCCGACGGTGGCGATCGGGAGGCCGCGCTGGCGCGCCTCGACCGCGAGCTGACCGGCCCCGATCTGGCCTGGGTCGACACCGCCCGGGCCGAGCGCGCCGGCGCGGCGGTGATCGAGCTGACCGCGGCGCTCGCGCCGTCGCCGCTGACCGCGGCCGACGTCGACCAGGCGCTGCGCGTCGTGGACCGCTATCGGGCGTTGCCGCACGCCGCGGCCGGCGGCGCGGCCCGCGCCGCGATCGACGGCGCGATCGATCGCTGGATCGCCGACCTGCGCGACGGGGCGGCGGCCCTGCCGCTGGTGCGCGTTGGCGCCGCGCTGGCGCACGACGCCGGCGACGTGGCGCGCGCGATGTCGCTCGACGCCCGCGCGGACGCGCTGCGGCTCGGCCTCGCCGAGGCGCTGGCGGTCAGCGAGCCGACCGAGGCCCTGGATCTGGCGATGGCGCCGCCGCGGTCGTCGGCCGCGACCGCCGCCGCCGGGCGGATCCTCGCGCGGCTGGCCGCGCAGCCGTCGCTGCTCGACGACGCGCCCGCGGCGGTCGAGGCCTGGCTGGCCGCGGCAGCGCCGGACGATCCGACGCGGGCGGCCGTGCTCGCGGCGCGCGCGCGCGCTGACGCCGCGCGACCGGAGACCGAGGCCGAGGACTTGACGTCCGCCGCGCTGGCGGCGATGGCGCGGTCGCGGCCGTGGGACCAGCGCGTCGCGATGGCGTTGGCGCGCGCCGACGCCGACGCCGGCGACGCGGCGGCCGGGGTCGTGCGGCTGCGGCGCTTCGGCGACGATGGGCGGCTGATGCGCGGCGGGCGGCTGCTGCTGGCGCAGCTCGAGGCCGAGCGCGGGCAGCTCGAGGTCGCCGACGGCGTCCTCACCGCGCTGCTGGCCCAGCGCCTGCCGCGCTACGTGGCCGCGAACGGCGCCCTCGACGCGGCGGGGCGCGCGGTGTCGCAGCGGCTCGAGGCGCTGCTCGACGCTGGCGCCATCCCGGCCGAGCTGCGGGCGCGCCTCGAGGCCCCCGGCGCGACCGACGCGGCCCGCGAGGACGCCGTGCGCGAGTGGATGACCGCGGCGCTGCGCGCCGACGCCGAGATCGCCGCGGCGCAGGCCGCGACGGCCGCGCTCGACGACGTCGTCGCGGGCGCGCTCGCGCTGGGCATGATCAAGCTCCGCCGCGCCCAGGCCGCCGACGCCGCCGCGCGTGACGCGCTGCTCGCGGAGGCCGAGCGGGCGTTCGTCGCGATCCGTGGCGCCGCCGAAGGCCAGCCCGTGTTCCACCTGGCGATGGGTGAGATCTACGCGCGGCTCGGCAAGGTCGAGGCGTCCGAGGCCGAGTTCGCGACGATCCTGAACCAGGGCGACCCGCAGCTGACGCTCGAGGTCGCGCGGCTGTATCGCAACCTCGGCAGCACCGCGCGGGCCACCGAGGTCGCGACCAAGCTGTTCGGGTCGGCGCCCGCCGCAGTGCGATCCGAGGCGGCGGTCTTGCTCGGGCTGTTGACCGAGGCCGACGAGGCGACCAGCGAGCGCTGGTACCGCGAGGCCGACCCGGCGTCGCTGTTCGCGCGCAACGCGCTGCTGGAGCTCGACGCGCGGCGCGCGATGCGCGAGGGTCAGTGGCAGCGCTGCGCGACGCTCTTCGCGCAGTCGGCCAAGGCGTCGCTCGAGCACGCCAGCGCGGTCAACAGCGCGGGCTACAACAACGCGGCCACGGCGTACATGCGCGCGTTTGGCTGCTCGGCGGACGTGGCCTGGCTGGACAAGGCCGAGGCCGCGATGACGCGCGCGCACCAGCTCACGCCCGCCGACCCCATCGTCGTGGGCAACCTCGTGGCGGTGCTGCGCAACCGCGCGACGGTGCGAGCGCTGGGGCGGCGCGTCGACGTCGCGGCGCTGGGGCTCGACAGCGCCACGGCGCGCGCGGTGGTCTCGACGCTGCTCGACCGCGACACCGCCGCGGTGATCGGCGCCGAGCTGGCGGCCGATCGGGCCTGGGTCCGCGCGCGCGCGCTGGCGGCGCAGGTGGTCGTGTTGGCGCCCAACAACCCCGACGCCTACGAGCTGGGCTTCGAGGACGCGGCGGTGCGCCGCGACGTCGTCGCCGCGACCGCGCTGATCGAGCAGCTGCGGCGGGCCCGCGCGCTCGACACGTCGGCGGCCGCGGACGCGCGGCGCCGCGCGCAGTCCGCAGCGGACGACGCGCAGGATCGCGCTGCGCTGGGCGCCTACCGCGATCGGCTCTCCGCGGCGCTGGCGCGACGCGATCTGGACGACCGCACGCGCGCCGTGGGCCACCTGGTGCGCGGCGTCGTGCAGTCGCGACTGGCCGTCATCGACGGCGCCGCGGCCACCGCCGACGCCTGCGGGCAAGACCTGGCGGAGGCGGCGCGGCGGTGGCCGGCCCTCGACGTCGCGCACGGCGCCCTGGCCTGCGCGATCGACGCGATCGTGCTCGCCGATCGCGACGCCGAGCGGTGGCGGCAAGACCGCCGCGCCACCGACGCGATCGGCGCGCTGGCCGCGCTGCGCGCGGCGGGCGACCCGCGGTGGCAGCGCTACCAGCAGGCCGCCGGTTGGTCGGCCCTCGCGGCGCAGGCGGCGACCGCCCGCGCCCGACCGTCGATCACCGACATGCACCTGGCGCGCCTGTTCCCCGGCGCCGCCCAGGAGGCGCGCGCGATGGAGGCGCACGACGACCCGATGGTCCGGCTGACCGCCGAGCTGGCGGCGCGGCGCGATCCGGGCGACGCGCTGCTCGCCGCCGATCTGGCGCTGTTCCACTGATGGCGTCGCATCACAGCTGGAATGGCGCGGCGTCGCTGGCGACCGGCTCGCGCAGCAGGCGTCGCCCGGCCCCGCCGGGGCGATCGGCCTCGGCGCGGCACACCTCGCGGACCGCCGCGTGGTCGCGCGCGTTCAGCCGCAGCGACCACAGCGCGGAGCCCTTGATCGCCAGCGTCAGCACGTCGGCCGTCGGCAGGCCCAGCACCGGGAACACCGGGACGCGGCGCTCGGCGGACCGCCAGGCCCACAGGTCGAGGTCGCCCTCGGTGCGGATGGTGCGCGACGCCAGATCGACCTCGAGCCCGAGCTCGGCGAGCGCGGCGGCGTGGGCGCGGCGTCGACCACCCGCCAGCCAGCCGCGCTCCCCGAGCCACGCGGCGACGTGGGCCCGCACGCGATCGCCGCCGTCGAGCAGCGAGACGATGCGCGCGACGGCGTCGCGACGGCCGGTCGCGAAGAACTCGGCCCACAGCAGATCGAGGTGGATCGGATCTTCGATCGGCTGCGTCAGCGCGTCCGGGAACGGCGCGGCGACCTCGATGATCCGCGCCACCAGCGGCGCGTCCGGACCGCGGTACCCGGCCACGACGTCGACCAGCGCCGCGTGCGCCGCGTCGGACTCGCGCGCGATGCGCCCGAACAGGTAGATCAGCGTGCCGAAGCGGGCGAACGCCTCGGGCGGTGCGACCGCCATCATGTCGAGCGCGACGGCCAACGCCCGCGCCGCCTGCGCCGGCCGCGGATCGCGGTAGTAGCCCTGGATCGCGGCCACGAAGGCGCGATCCGCGTCGGTGTCGGTGCTCATCGAGACGCCTCCCGCACGCAGGCTCGCACGACCGCGCGCGCGCTGTCATCCCGACGTGTCCGCGTCACCCCAGCCCGAGCTGCGCGAGCTTGCGCTCAAAACCGGCCGCGTCGCACAGCGTGTGCAGGTAGCGACCGTCGGGCCACGCGTAGCTGATCACGCCGCCGTCGGGGAGCCGGGCCACCAGCACCGGGTGGCGGGCGTTGGGCGAGACGTGCTGCGCGACCGCGACCGTCGGGCCGACGATCGCGCGCACGTCGCGGTCCGCGTGGCCGCGGACCCGATAGCGGCCGGGGCAGCCGCGGATCGGCTCCGTGGTCAGCAGCGCCAGCAGCGCGGCGACGGTCGGCGGCATGGCCCGAGGATACGCCGCGCCACGACCACGCCGCCATGACGTCGCGGTTCGGCCGCCGCCGCGGGTCGCTCGTCGCCCCGACCTGCGGCAAGCTCGTGGGGTGTTCATCATCGAGCTCACCTACAAGGTCCCGCTGGCGGAGATCGACGCGATGATGAAGGCGCACGTCGCGTTCCTCGACCGCCACTACGCGGCCGGGACGTTCTTGATCTCGGGCCGCAAGATCCCGCGCGACGGCGGCATCATCGTGGCGCTGGGCGACAGCCGCGCGCAGCTCGAGGCGATCATGGCCGAGGACCCGTTCGTCGCCAGCGGCGGCGCCGAGATCCGCATCATCGAGTTCCGCGCCAGCCAGCGCGCCAAGGACCTGCCCGCGCGCCTCGCGCCATAGCGGCGCCGCGGCCGGCGGACGTGCGATCCTGCGGCCATGAAGCTGTTCGGCTACGACGCCACCGACGGCGATGAGCGCACCAGGCCCCGGACGCTGCGCGAGGCGACGATCGTCGCCGGCGCCGACGACCTGCGGGCGATCGCCGACTTCCTGGT
>Ga0073899_10001841_pt1 | contig 19275 bp, 19 predicted proteins | sample KloWWTmetaKNB5Ph_FD_88975 | JGI IMG/M metagenome (GOLD analysis project Ga0073899, IMG submission 88975) | Active sludge microbial communities from Klosterneuburg, Austria, studying microevolution and ecology of nitrifiers - Klosterneuburg... | ecosystem: Engineered > WWTP > Aerobic digester >... | reverse complement strand
GCGACGACCGAAAAGCAACGCAAGGGGATTGCGGACTATTTCAGCCCGACCATCCCGCTCAGCCGGATTTCCGGCGGCGGCGACGGATCTTTCGGCGGCGAAAGCGTCTTTTCCGAAGACCAGATCGCCCAAAATGGCACCGGCGCGTCAAGCCTCAAACCCAGCGAGGAAAACCAGGCCGCGGGCCAGACCGGCACCGACAGCCAGGATGACCCCGCCGCAAAGGGCGAGTTCGAAGCCGACGCGCGCAAGATCGAGGAGGCACTGATGGGCGTTGGCGGCGAAAGCATGGTCAGCGACGAGCTTCTGCGCCACATCACCACGAGCGTGACCGACGAAGGGTTGATCATCGAGTTTTTCGATATCGATGGCGCGCCGCTCTTCGAAGGCGAAACCGCCGTGCCGATGCCGGTGACGACCGAACTTGCCGGTGTCGTCGCCCGTGTCTTTGCGCTGGCGGGCAATCAGGTGGCGGTCAACGGCCATGTGCGCGCCCGCCCCGAAGTGTTGAAGAACAACCCTTCCTGGGATCTTTCGGCCGACCGCGCAATGCAGATGCGCCATCTGCTCGAAGCGTCGGGCCTTGCGCCCGAAAGGCTTCAGCGCGTGACCGGATATGCGGACCGCAAGCCCGCCGTCCGCAACCCCGTCGCCATACGCAACGGCCGTCTTGAAATCATCCTTCTGCGGCGTGGAAAATAGAATCTAACATTTCCGGCCGTTAGCCCGATGTTAAGGCCCCGTGCTGCATGGTCGCCCAAATTGACGGACGCGCAGCAGAAAGGCGGCAATCATGTCCATCTCTTCTTCCCTGAATGCCGGGGTGGCCGGGCTCAGCGCCAATGCCACCCGGCTTGCCACCATATCGGACAATATCGCCAACTCCGGCACCTATGGCTACAAACGCGCCGCCGCCGATTTCGAGAATTTCGTGATCAACCAGGCGCGGGGCGCAGGGGTCTATTCGGCCGGCGGGGTGCGCGCCGCGACCACGCGGCTGATCGACGAACACGGGCCGTTGGTCGGTACCGGCAACGCGCTTGACCTTGCGGTCGCCGGGCGTGGCATGCTTCCGGTCACGACCGCGACCTCGCTCAATGCGAGTACCGGCGAACGGCCCCTGATGATGACCACAACAGGCGCCTTCCGGGCCGATGCCGATGGTGTCTTGCGCACGGAATCGGGGCTTGTCCTGCTCGGCTGGCCCGCGAATGCCGATGGGTCGATCCCGGTTCTGCCACGCGATACGATTGCCGGGCTGCAACCCGTGGTGATCAACGCCAACCAGACGGCGGGCGATCCGACAACCACGATGAACCTGGGCGTCAACCTGCCCGCGACGGAGTCGGAGGCAGGACGCAGCGGCAGTACCCTGCCCCTGTCGATCGAATATTTCGGCAATCTCGGAACGTCGGAAACGCTTGATATCAGCTTCACACCGACAATCCCGGCCACCGGTGCATCGAACACCTGGACGATGGAAATCCGTGACAGTGCCCAGCACGGCGCTTTGATCGGCCAATATACTCTGGTCTTCGACAATACGCGGGCGAATGGCGGCACGCTGGCCTCCGTCACCACTCTTTCCGGTGGGGCCTATAATACGACGACCGGGGAACTTGCGCTGACCGTCGCCGGCGGCCCCCTGACCGTGACCATCGGCAAGCTGGGTGACGCGAACGGCTTGACCCAACTTTCGGACAGTTTCGCGCCGACTTCCATCACCAAGGACGGCTCCCCGGTCGGCAACCTGACCGCGGTGGAGGTTGATGAGAACGGCTATATCACCGCCAGCTACGATACGGGCTTTACCCGGCGCATCTATCAGATTCCGGTCGTGGACGTGCCGAACCCCAACGGGCTGATCGCGCTCAACAACCAGACGTTCCAGGTCTCGCCCGATTCCGGGTCGTTCTTCCTTTGGAACGCGGGCGACGGGCCGACGGGCGACATCGTGGGCTATGCCCGCGAAGGGTCCGCGACCGATGTCGCCGCCGAACTCACCGCTCTGATCCAGACCCAGCGCGCCTATTCCTCGAACGCCAAGGTCATCCAGACGGTCGATGAAATGTTGCAAGAAACGACCAACATCAAACGCTGATCCGGCGGATGGCCGGGGTAAGGGCTTAAAATGGGCCTGTCGACAACACTTGCGAATGCACTGACCGGCCTGAACGCGGCGTCGCGTGGGGCGGATGTCGTATCGCAAAACATCGCCAACGCCAGAACGCCGGGTTATGCCCGGCGCGAAGTCGACCTTGCCGCCCAGTCTCTGGGCGGAAACGGCGCGGGTGTCGCCGTCAAGGGGATCACCCGCAGCTTCAGCCAATCCCTTCTGAACGATGTCCGGCTGGCGGGGCGCCGATCTGGGCGGCAGTGACCTGCAGGCTGGATTTCTGGCCGAAATGGAACGTGCGCTGGGTCAGCCCGGCGACGCGGGCGCGCTGACCGGGTTGGTCGCCAGCTTTGACGCAGCACTCGTGCAGGCAGCCAGCCGACCCGATTCTCAGGCTCGCCTGCAAGATGTCGTGACAACAGCCGCAACCCTTGCCGACCGGCTGACCGACCTGACGCGCACGATTCAGCAGGCCCGCATGGATGCCGATGACGCCATCGCGCGCGAAGTCGCAGATCTGAACGACAGCCTTCAGCAGATCGACAGGCTGAATGCCGACATCCTGGCGCAACGGTCTGCCGGGCGGGATGGGACCGCGCTGATGGATCAGCGCCAACGGCTTGTCAATCATGTGGCAACCATCGTTCCGATCCGCGAGGTGCCGCGCGACCAAGATCAGATCGCGCTCTTTACAACCGGCGGCGCGATCTTGCTGGAAGGGAACCCCGCAACCATCGGCTTTTCCCCCGTGGGCGTGACTACAGCCGACATGACGCTTGCCTCCGGCGGGCTTTCGGGCCTGACGCTGAACGGTCAGCCGGTGCCCAGCACCGGGGCGGGTGGCGTTCTGGCCGGGGGAACGCTTGGCGCGCAGTTCGCGATCCGCGACGATCTTTCAACCGGGCTTCAGGCGCAGATCGACGCGCTGGCCCGCGACCTGATGGAACGGTTCGCCGCGCCGGGCATCGACCCCAGCCTGCCGCCCGGCCAGCCCGGGCTGTTCACCGATGCGGGCGGTTCGTTCAACCCGCTCACCGAAGCGGGCCTTGCCGGTCGGCTGCGGGTGAATGCGCTCGTGGACCCCGCGCAGGGCGGTGCGCTCTGGCGGGTGCGCGACGGGCTTGGTGCCGCCGCGCCAGGCAATATCGGCAATTCGACACTGCTGAACAGCCTGCGCGATGCGCTGACCGCGCCGCGTGTACCGCTTTCGGGGGGCTTTTCCGGGGCCGGGCGTTCGGCGGGCGGGCTTGCCGCCGATGTCTTGTCGCACCTCTCCGGCAACCGCCAAAGCGCGGAATCCCGGCAAAGCTACGCGGCGGCCCGTCAAAGCTCGCTGGCCGACCTTCAGGCCAAGGATGGCGTCGACAGCGACGCCGAGATGCAGATGCTCTTGCAGATCGAACATGCATTTTCCGCCAATGCCCGCGTGATCCAGACCGTTGACGACCTGATCAACCGCCTGATGGAGTTGTGACGATGACCAGCCTCAACACGGGCGATCTGGCGCAGTCCCTGTTGCTGCGCCGCCAGAACAGTGCCCTGAAGACAGATTTTAACCGGCTCACGCAGGAAATGACATCGGGCCGCCAGGCGGATCTCGGCGCCGCCCTGAAGGGCGATTTCAAGGTTCTGGCAGGAATTGAACACAGCCTGACGGTCCTGCAATCCTTCGATACTGCCGCGAGCGAGGCCCGGATCTTTGCGACCACCCAGCAGACCACGCTCGACCTCATGCAAACGCTGGGTGCCGACCTTGCACCGGTCCTGAGCGGGGCGGGCACCAGCGGCGGGGCAACCCATGTGTCCACCGCCGCCCATGACGCACGCCAGAAGTTCTTTTCGGCGGTTTCCGCACTGAATGTCCGGGTGGGCGACCGCTATGTCTTTTCCGGTGATGCAACCGATCAAAAGCCGATCCTTGGCGCGCAGGATATTCTTGATCAGTTGACCACCGCCATTGCTGGTCAGGTCACCGCGTCCGGCGTCACCGGGGCGATCGACGCCTGGTTCAATGCCCCACCAGGTGGCGGCGGATATCTCGACACGGTTTACGGCGGATCGCCCGTGGCGCTCGCCCCCTTTCGCATCGGCGAGGGCGAGGAAGCATCGCTGACGCTGAGCGCGGCCGATCCGACCTTGCGCGAGGCGCTGAAGGGCCTCGCGCTTGGTGCGATGGTGGCCGAAGGCGCGCTGCCCGGCGATCTGACCGGGCAGGCGTTGCTTCTGAAGACGGCGGGACAATCGCTGCTGGCGTCGGTCACCGGGCTTGCCTCGCTTCAGGCCAATCTCGGCAGCACCGAGGGCCATATCGCGGCCGTGACCGCGCGCAACGGGGCGGAAGGGTCCGCACTCGGCATTGCCCGCAACGAACTGATCGCCGCCGACCCGTTTGAAACCGCCAATGAGCTTGAGGCGGTCAAGACCCAACTGGAAACGCTCTATGCCCTGACCGCGCGCCTGTCGCGCCTGAACCTGGCGGATTTTCTCAGATGAGATGGTTTCTTGCGCTTCTGCCGTCGCTGTTTGTCGTGCTTGCGGGGGAATTGGCCCTTGCCGGGCCGGTCCGCATCAAGGATCTGGTGGAATTCGACGGCGTACGTGGCAACGACCTTGTCGGATACGGGCTGGTCGTCGGGCTGAATGGCACCGGTGACGGGATCCGCAATTCACCTTTCACCGAAGAGATCATGTCGAACCTCCTGGAACGGCTGGGGGTGAATGTCACCGGCGAAACCTTCCGGCCAAAGAACGTGGCGGCGGTGTTCGTGACCGCGACCCTGCCGCCCTTTGCCCGCGCCGGTGCCCAGATCGATGTGACCGTCTCGGCCGTGGGCGACGCCAAGAGCCTTCTGGGGGGCACGCTCGTCACGACCCCGCTCAATGCCGCGGATGGCCAGATCTATGCGGTGGCCCAGGGCACGATCATCGCAGGCGGCGCCTCGGTCGAGGGCGAGGCCGCCAGCGTGACCCAAGGCGTGCCGACGGCAGGCACCATCCCCGCCGGTGCACGGGTGGAACGCGAGATTGCCTTGTCGCGGTCAGCCAGGGCAACCTGACCCTGCGGATCGAGGAAACACCGCTTGCCGTTCAGCCCGACCCCTTCTCAGAAGGCGAAACCGTGGTCGTGCCTCGCACCAGCGCCAGCATAGAGGAGGAGCCAGGCATCGGTATGGCGGAAATCGCCGCCGGCGCTTCGCTTTCCGAAGTGGTCGCGGGGCTGAATGCACTCGGCGTCTCGCCGCGCGACATGATCGATATCCTCAAAAGCATCAACTCAGCCGGCGCGCTGCATGCAGAATTCATCGTGCGCTAGGACTCGGCCCCGCTCAGACGCAGGGTCTCCAGCGCGGGCCAGTCTGACGCTGCGATGACTTCGGCGACTGCATTCACGTCGCGCGTCCAGCAAAAGAGGCAAAGGAACGGGACCGGCCCGACCTTGGTCAGATGCGGCGCGAACGGATCGTTCCAGACCGGCTGGTGCGCCGGGCGGACCAAAAGCGGTCGGTCAGGGCCGAACCGCCAGCCGTGCGGGCCGGTCAGGGGGGCATAGAGTTCCGGCGCCCGGTGCCGGTGGTCTCGGTAAAGCACATTAGGCGCGATCAGGAACAACCCCAGATCCCAGTCTGGCGCCGCAAGCGCGCCCTCCTCGCCGATCAGCGAGCTATAGGCATGGCCGCGCGCAAATTCCGCCCCGATCTCATCTGGTGGATAGCCGTCATAGGTGATCCAATGCAGGTATGGTGCCGCCAGACTGATCGCATGGGACAGCGCCTGGTGCGAAAGCACCAGTTGATCCAGTGCGGGTTTCAACCAGCGTTCGACCACCCCATTGCGAGGCGGATCGTCGGGAAGGCGGATCGCCCCGCCACCCCACTGCGCAACACCGGCCCGCGCCTCGGCGATGCCGGGGCCTCGCAAGCCGGCCAGATAAAGATCGGTTTCATCCAGAAGTGACCGCAGAGCAGCCGTGCCGGACGGGATGCCAGCGTTGGGGATTTCCGCCGCCAACCCGCGGTCGCGCAGAAGGTCCGCGGGGTCTTCGCCGTCATAGGGCGAGCAGATCCGGAAGACCTCCAGCGCTTCGTCGGAGAGCTGGCCCGCGCGGTTGAAATGCATCGCCGCCGCATAGCGGACCCGACCGGACCCAGGTTGCCCCGGCGGTGTGCAAAGCTGCGCGAGTGCGCTTTTGTCCTCGTCAGTCAGTGCGATGATCATGCGGTTTCATTGGTTGGCACGATAGGCCAGTTGGGCGTCCAGATTGCGCCGCCTCTCGGCACGGTTCATCAAAACCCCGGCAATGACGACACCAATCCCGACAATCGCGACGGTGATGGTGGCCAGCGCATTGATATCGGGCGTCACGCCCAGTTTGACCTTTGACCAGATCAGGATCGGAAGTGTCGTGGTGCCGGGGCCGGTGGTGAAGTTGGTGATGACCACATCATCGAGCGAGATGGTGAAGGCCAAAAGCCAGCCCGACAGGATCGCGGGAGAAATGATCGGCAGCGTGATGTCCTTCATCACCTGCCAGGGCCGCGAGCCAAGGTCCATCGCCGCCTCCTCGACAGCGACGTCGGCACTGAGCAGACGCGACTGCACGATCGTGGTGACGAAGGTCATCGAAAAGGTGATGTGCGCCAGCGTGACGGTGGTGAAGCCGCGCTGCGCTGGCCAGCCGATATATTCCGCCATGAGGATGAAAAAGATCAGCGAAGAAATGCCAGTGATGACCTCTGGCATGATCAGGGGCGCCGTCACCAGCCCGGAAAAAAGCGTCCGACCCTTGAACCGGCGGAACCGCGCCAGCGCGATGCCAGCCATAGTGCCCAGGATCGTGGCCATGGTGGCGCTGAGGAGGGCGATGCGGATCGACAGCCAGGCCGCCTCGATCACCTGATCGTTCGACAGGAGTTTCAAATACCATTTCGTCGAGAACCCGCCCCAGACCGTCGCCAGGCGCGAGTTGTTGAAGGAAAAGACGATCATCGACAGGATCGGCACATAGAGAAAGGCAAAGCCGAAACACAGGACGCTGATCAGGAACATGGGGCGCCGGTTCATGGCTCCATCGCCTTCTTTTCCTGCGCTTTCGCGTCGTAATGTGCGTAAAGCATCATGGGCACGACCATCAGCACCAGAAGTGCCACCGCCACCGCCGAAGCCATCGGCCAATCGCGGGCCGAGCCGAATTCATCCGAGATCACCCGCCCGATCATCGGCTGCGACGGATTACCGACAAGGCCCGGAATGATCAGCTCGCCGCAGGCGGGAATGAACACCAAAAGCCCGCCCGCGATGATCCCCGGAACCGACAAGGGCAAGGTCACATCCAGAAACACCCGCCAGGGCTTTGAGCCGAGATCCATCGCCGCTTCGTTCAGTGTCAGGTCCAGCTTTTCCAGATTGGCGTAAAGCGGCAAGATCATGAACGGCAGATAGGAATAGACCGTCACCAAAACGACCGCGAAGTTGGTGTTCATCATCTGGATCGACCGCACCGCCCAGTCTTCTGGCGTCATGCTGTTCCACAACCCGGTCAGAAGCCGGTTGAACCAGCTGTTGTTGCCCATCAGCCCCATCCAGGCGTAGACCCTGAGCAGGAAAGACGTCCAGAAGGGCAAGATCACCAGCATCAACAGGATATTGCGCGACGATCGCGAAACCCGCGTCAGGCCCAGCGCCATCGGATAGCCAACCAGAAGGCACAGGATCGTCGCCAGCGCCGCATTCTTCACCGAGGTGATCAGCGCGCGCACATAGAGATCGTCCTGAAACAGGCGCGCGAAGTTGCTGTAGTCCAGCCCTCCGCCATCGACGCCGAACGAGAAGGGCGGCGAGGTGGGCGTGCGTGTCGCAAGGCTCATCGCCACCACGATCAGGAACGGGACCAGGAAGAAGATCAACAGCCAAAGGTAGGGTGTCGCGATGGTGATGTCTGCCCAGCCGCGCGCATTGAACCAGCGCATCAACGCGCCATCTCGGCTAGATGCGGCGGCTGATGCAGGGGGGGTGGACAGGTCTGTCGTCATTTCCCCTATTCCTTCAGCAATATTGCCGAAGCCGGGTCGAACGACAGCCAGACCTTGTCCTCCCAGTCCGCCACCCTCCCGCTTTCACCCACGCGGCGGGCGTTCACCGAACTGACCGACAGGACCGTTCCGCTGGCCAAGGCCACCTTGTATAGCGAATCCTTGCCGAAATAGCCAAGGTCGCTCACGACCCCCTCCATCGCATTGCCGGTATCCGGGCGGTCGCGGCTGATGGTGATTTTCTCGGGCCGAACCGCGAGCGTTACGCTGTCGCCCACCCCAATGCCCGCCACAGCGCGGGCCGACATGCGCCCGCCCATCGCGGGCACGTCCACCGACGCCAGCCCGCTGTTCAGATCCGTCACGCGACCTTCCGCAAAGTTGATCGACCCGATGAAGCCCGCGACGAACTTGTTGCCGGGATATTCATAGATATCGGTCGGCGAGCCGACCTGGCGAACTTGGCCCTTATCCATCACTGCCATCCGGTCGGACAGAATCATCGCTTCTTCCTGATCGTGCGTGACAACCACGAACGTAACGCCGGTCTTGGTTTGGATGTTCATCAGCTCGAACTGGGTATGTTCGCGCAGTTTCTTGTCCAGCGCCGCCAGCGGTTCATCCAGCAAAAGCAACTTCGGCGCCCTAGCCAACGCCCGTGCGAGCGCAACACGCTGTCGCTGGCCGCCGGATATCTGGTGTGGTTTGCGATGGCCAAAGTCGGTCAGTTGCACCAGATCAAGCATTTCGCGCACCCGATCCTTTCGCTGGGCGGCGCTCATATTTTCGTGCTTCAGGCCGTAGGCCACATTGCCCTCGACCGTCATATGCGGAAAAAGCGCATAACTTTGGAACATCATGTTCACCGGGCGCTCATAGGCCGGAACGCCGGTCATGTCCTGTCCGTCAAGGAAGATGCGCCCGCTCGTCGGCACTTCGAACCCCGCCAACATCCGCAAGAGCGTGGTCTTTCCACAGCCCGATCCGCCGAGTAGCGCGAATATCTCGCCCTTCGCGATATCAAGGCTGACGGTGTCGACCGCTTTGAAGCTACCAAACGACTTCGACACATTGTCGATACGAATAGACGGCAGGGACGTGGCCGAAGCTTGCGTCATCGTCTGCATGATTGCTCCGCGCACTGTTCTTATTCAGGCTCAGCCTGTCTTGATCTCACTCCAGGCGCGCGTGATGGCGCGGTCCTGTTCCTCGGTGAAGGCGTTTGGTGCCCACAGACGGCTTTTTACCGTCTCGTCTGGATAGACGGCCGGGTCCGTGCGGATTGCCTCGTCAACAAATTCGAGCGCCGGGACATTCGCGTTGGCATAGCCGGTAAAGTTGGTACAGGCCGCGATGACTTCGGGCTGCATCATGAAATCAAGGAACTTGTGCGCATTGTCGGCGTTTGGTGCATCGGCGGGGATCGCCATGCAGTCCACCCAGATCGGCGCCCCGGTTTTCGGCACGAAATAGGCAAGGTTCATGTCGATCCCGGCTTCGGCGGCACGTGATTTGGCGACGCCATAATCGCCGGACCAGTTGTTGATCACACAGAGTTCGCCGTTCGGTATGGCGTTAAGGTAGTTGGTATTGTCGAAGGTGCGGATGTGGGGGCGGATCGCCTTGAACGCTTTGACAACCTTGTCGTAGTCGGCCACGTTGGTCGTATTGCCGTCCAGCCCCAGATAGGTCAGCACCATCAGCATGATGTCCGTCGGGCTGTCGAGGATCGAGATGCCGCAATCGGCCAGCTTTTCGGCATTCTCAGGTTTGAAAATGATGTCCATGCTTTCCAGATCGGCGTCGGGCAGGCGTTCTTTCACCAGATCGAGGTTGAAGGTGAAACCGACCGAACCCCACATGTAGGGAACGCCATATTCATTGCCCGGATCCCAACCTTCCATGATTTTCAGGATCGCCGGATCAAGGTTCTTCCAGTTCGGCAGCTTCGATTTGTCAAGCTTCTGATAGACGCCTGCGGTGATGACCTGCGGCATGTTCAGGCCCGAATGATCCACCACATCGTAGCCCGTCGATCCGGCCAGCATCTTGGCCTGCATCTCTTCGGCCGATGAATAAGTATCGTAGACGACGCCGATGCCGGTCGCTGCCTCGAAATCCTCAAGTGTGGTTTCACCGATATAGTCGGCCCAATTGTAGACATTGACGGTGCTTGACTGCGCCCAGGATGGCCGGACATAGGGCATCGCCAGGGTGGCACCCAACGCAGCAAAGGTCTGACGGCGGTTAAATCTCATCGGTTTCTCCCCCACGCTGTGACCCGACCTCTGTCGGTTTTGAATAATTTGATCAATTTGACTCCGATTCGCGGGCCAAGAGAAGTAAATTATGATTGGCGGCGGCGATTAGTTGTTCCGCCGGAGGCTGATCCATGCACATGACAGGCAGGATTTGGCGCAAATGATCGTGGTGGAACCGCACCCCATATTCCAGATCAGACAGATGGAAGCCGTCAAAGGCCGATGATTTCATCGACTCGTTCGACCAGATGGTCAGCTGCTGATCCTCGCGAGAGGTTTCGCGGTCTATCCGATAGGCAAGATAGCGCGCCGCCCGGGCTTGGCGGCTTTCGTCTGGCTGCCTGTACAGCGTTCCGGTAATCCGGGTCTCGCGCGCCGAGATGGGGATTTCCTGATAGAACTGGACGGTTTCGGGCGTGAAGATGAAAACCGCGTTCGGGAACAGTCCATAGTAATTCCAGGCCCGACGCAGATGTTCGGGCAGCCAGTCGTGACGCGGCGAAAGATCCACATACCGCTGCACCGACCAACGCCGACCCGGCCTGTCACCGAAGGTTGCGTTCGACTGGGCCAGGCCGCTGGCATGAAAGATGTCGTGATAGCTTCGTCCGTAAAGATCCTGAAGCGCCGGATGGGCAAGCGCGACATGATAGCCCTCGTTGTCCACATCGCGCACCGATTTCCAGTTGACCGGCAGGACGGTGCCCCAGTCAGGTTTGGTGGTCGGCAGCACACCCGCCGCCCGAAAGGCGGTGAAGTCCGCGTCATAGGGCTGAAGCCATTCCGCCACTGACGGTTGCGGCCCCCCCGGCAAGAAGCGGATGAAAATGAAGCCATGCCAGACTTCCATCTCGATCGGTTTCAGCCCGAACTTGTCGCGGTCCATGTCGCCGAATGTCTCTGGCCGCGCCGCACCGCGCAAACTGCCGTCGAGGTTGTAGACCCAGCCGTGAAACGGGCAGACCATCGCTCCCTTGCAGTGCCCCGACACACCATCGACAACCCGCGCGCCGCGATGACGGCACAGGTTGTGAAACGCCCGCACCACATCATCCTTGCCGCGGACGATCAACGCCCGTTCCCCCAGAAGATCGAACGAAAGCCAGTCGCCGGGCGCCGGAATGTCGTTCACATGGCCAACGATCTGCCAGTGCTTCAAGAACAGCTCGGTGCGTTCAAGCGCGAACAGCGCGTCCGAATTATAGGTCCAACCCGGCAGGCCGCGACGATCCCAGTCGTTCGGAATCGTCAGGGCATGTTGAACGACCTTGTTCATGGCTGATCCTCCATCTGGCGCAAGATCCACCCGTGGAAATCGTGGATGGCATATTCCTCGGGCATGAGCGTGCCGTGCCGATAGGCGGGCGAACGAATCCCCGCCTGATTGAGCTCGGCCACTTCCGCGTCCTGCGCCATCACGATCTTGGCAAAAGCCGCGACCTTGGCCGCATCGAACCCTGGTTGATCGAGCGTTTCTTGCGGGAAATAACATTCGGCGGTCAGGCGCGTGGTCTCTGGCCCCGTCGGCTCGATATAGACGGCGCGGACATAGTCCACGTGGGCGACGGCGAACATCGCGGGATAAAGCGTGACGAAGTTGTAGCCGTTCTGCCGCTCCCGCGGGGTCAGGCCTGCAAATTCCGGGCCACAGGGTTTGCCATCCGTCGTCCAAGTGGCGGCGCCCTCTCTCAGCGGGGGCTGGTAAGGTTCCTCAGGGGTCCAGTCGGGCCTTTCCCTCTGTCCCATCACCCCTGCGCCATAGACCGGCACCAGATCGCACAATTCAGGGTGAACACCCGGACAATGCAGGCATTCGTTGTAATTTTCCCAAAAGACCTTCCAGTTGCACTTCAGATCCTTGACCGCTCGGTGTCCGGTGATCAGGCTCTCCATCGGCCAGTTCGTCAGGTAATCAAGGCCCATGTCGGGCATAAGCGGGCCGGGGTTTTGCGAAAGGTTCAGGAAAACGAACCCCTCCCAGACCGTGACGCTGACCGGCACCAGCCCGTGATCATCCTTGCGAAAATCCTCGGTCGGGTGGGCATGGCCCGTCGCCACAAGCCGGCCGTCCGTGGCCGCATAGGACCAGGCGTGATATCGGCAGGTGATCAGCTTGCCCAGCGGCTGTTCGTCCTCGGCACACAGCGCCGCACCCCTATGGCGGCACATGTTGTGAAAGGCCGAAAGCGCGCCGTCCGCCGCCCGGCACAAGATTACGCTCGCCGCCCCGATCCGGTGGCGACGCATCGAGCCGGGCTTCAGGTCGTTCAACCGCCCCACCGCCACCCAATTCCGGGCCCAGATGGTGCGCTGCTCCCGCGCATACCAGTCCGTATCGAAATAGGCATGGGACGGCAGCGTCGCGGGACAATGGTCAAGAAGCGGCGAGTCCGGGTGATGATGGGCCGTCATGCTTTTGCCTCTGCTACTGCGACGCCCGGTGTTGCGTACGGGGGCGACCATCCTTATGCGCGCTGCGCCTCTTGCTCGAAATGTTCCAGTGTCAGGTCGACGGCGACCTCAACTGCCTTCAGCGTGTCCGTCAGGCAGGTTGCGTCATGGCCATGGGCTTCGCACATGAACCACGGCTCGCGCGAGTCTGGTTCGACGATGATGTTCAGGTCATGCAGATGATAGGCCATCCGGTCGTAGAACGAATAGTCCGAGGTCTTCCAGGCGCGATAATTGTCGGGGGGCGTTTCGGCAAAGAACAGGCCAAACATCGAAGGATGGCCGGTGTAGGAATGCACGATACCGCGCGCGTTCAGGATATTGGAAATCCCCGCCTTCAGCCGTTCACCATAGTTGGCCAGTGTTTCCAGCGCAGGCGTCTCATCAAGGATGCGCAGGGTTTCCTCTGCTGCCGCCAGCGAAACGGAATGTGCCGTGTAGGTGCCGCCGTGCGAGGCGCCGCCATAGCGGAAGGTGCGCATCACCTCTTCGCGGCCCGCCACAACCGATATCGGATAGCCGTTGGCCACCGCCTTGGCGAAGGTGGTGATGTCTGGGGTGACACCCATCAGACCCTGGATGCCGCTCTTGCCGACACGGAAGCCAGATTTGACCTCGTCGATGATCAGCATGACGCCATATTTGGTGCAGAGTTCGCGGGCAAGCCGGACATAGTCCACCGATGCCATGATCGAACAGCAGTTGCCCTGAATGGGTTCGATCAGCATCGCGGCCAGCTTGTCGCCATGCTTCCTGAACATGTCTTCCAACCGCTGAAAGTCGTTCATAGGCGTGATGTGCGTGAGCTTCTTGACCGTTTCGGGAATGCCCTTGCCATAGGGCACAAGCTCCGGGTCGCGGTTCGAACCAAGATCCCACTCCTCCATGTTCGACATCCACATGGCCGCGTCAAAAAGGCCATGATAGCCGCCTTCCACCAGCAGATAACTTTCGCGTCCGGTATAGGCGCGGGCCAGCCGAAGCGCGGCCATCACCGCCTCGGTCCCGGAGTTTGAAAAGCGTACCAGCTCCGCCGCCGGCACCATCTTGGAAATCCGCTCGGCCACGATCAGTTCACGCTCGGTCGACAGCGCAAAGACGCCGCCGACTTCCATGCCCTTCCTTGCCGCCGCATCCACCCGGTCATCTGCATAGCCAAGAATCGCCGGGCCATAGCCCAGCCGGTAATCGACATAGCAGTTTCCGTCGATGTCCCAGGTGCGCCCGCCCTTGCCATGATCGACATAGATCGTACGGTCATCACCCCAGTAGCGGAAGGTCGACGACACACCCAGCGGCAGCTTCTTCACCGCGCGCTGAAACTGCGCATTGGATCTGGCCAGTGTGCGACCCGGTGCTGCGCGCATAAACTATTCCCCACCTGCTGTTCACGTCTTGGCGGAAATGCTAGTTTCATTTTGACTGGCCTGTCAATCAGAATATTGACTGGCCATCCAGAATGACACATTTTCACTTGCAGCACGGGCCACTGGGGCTATGTATGCCCGGAACGGAACCCTGAAGGACGCCGGATGGATCAGCAGACCACCACCCCGCCCTCCGACACACCGCACACCCCCCGCAAGCTGAGCCGCGAGGCACGCAGGGCGCAGCTGATCGACGCCACCATCGAAACCATTGCCGTGCGGGGGTATGCCCGCACCACCCTGACCGATGTGGCAAATCAGGCGGGTCTGTCACACGGGCTGGTGAATTTTCACTTCCAGACCAAGGAAAAGCTCCTGTCCGAAACGCTTCTCTGGCTGGCCGAAGAATACCGGCTTAACTGGACCGAAGCGTTGACTGCGGCGGGGCCTGGACCAGCACAGAGGCTGGATGCCCTCCTGCGCGCAGACTTCAATACCGCCATCTGCACCGACGCGAAATTGTCGGCCTGGTGCGCCTTCTGGGGCGAGGCGCAATGCCGCCCGCTTTATCAGGAACAATGCGGATCAAACGATGCAGCCTATCTTCAGGTTCTCGAAACCCTGTGTGCCGAGCTGAAAGCCGAAGGCGGCTATCGCTATGATCCCATCCGCGCCGCGCGGGTCATCCGGGTCACGACCGAAGGCGTCTGGCTTGATCTGATGACCATGAACACCCCTTACAGCCGGCAGGAGGCGCTCTCGACCGTGCATTCCTGCGCCGCCGCTTTCTTCCCGAACCATTTCGGCGATCACGGCCTGCTGCGATCTGACGCTGCGTAAGTCTTGAAGCGCGGTATCACTGGTGGTGATCCTCCAGACAGCCGTTGGGGGAAAACCATGCGTCGCTGGGCAAAAAGACTTTCCGCGATCCTGTTGATCCTCGTCCTTCTGCTCGCCTTCACTGGCCTGTGGAAGCGTGAGGAAGTCGCCCGCCTGCTGGCGGTCAACAGCCTGTTTGACGCCGACCGTATCGTTCAGAACTTCAGCCATATGGACCGGCTCTTCCTGTATCGGCCGCTGTCGCTCGGCGATGGCCCGGTTTCGCCCTTACCTGTGGCCGGTCAGGCCGACCTGCCCGCCGAGGCCCAGCAATGGATCACCGAGCGGTCGGTCACGGCACTGGTTGCGCTGAAGGACGGCAACATCGTGCATGAAAGTTACTACCTTGGCACCGGGCCGGAGGATCTGCGCATCAGCTGGTCGATGGCGAAAAGCCTTCTTTCGGCTCTCTTTGGCGTCGTCATGGCCGAAGGCGCTATCAAGTCGCTGGATGATCAGGTCGTCGACTATGCGCCCCTCCTGAAAGGATCGGCCTATGATGGCGCGACCATTCACGATGTGCTGACCATGTCATCGGGCGTTGCGTTCAACGAAGACTATCTTGATTTCTGGAGCGACATAAACCGGATGGGCCGGGTTCTGGCGCTTGGCGGCTCCATGGATGAATTTGCCGCCGGTCTGACCGGCCGCGCCGCCGATCCGGGTACGCGCTGGCACTATGTCTCCATCGACACGCATGTGCTTGGCATGGTGATCCGGGGCGCGACAGGCAAGGACATTCCCGAATTGCTCGAAAGCCGTATCCTTGCCCCGATGGGTCTGGAAAAGGCCCCCTTTTATCTGACGGATGGCGAAGGTGTTGCCTTCGTGCTGGGCGGGTTGAACATGACCACGCGCGATTACGCCCGTTTCGGCCAGATGATCCTTCAGGGCGGCCAATGGCAGGGCCGCCAGATCGTGCCCGCCGGCTGGGTGATGCAATCCACCCGGCCGCAGGCAAAGGACGGCGCCGACTATGGCTATCAGTGGTGGGTGCCGGCAAACGCTGCACCGGGCGAGGTGATCGCGCAGGGCATCTATGGGCAGTTCATCTATATCAACCCGGTTTCGGGTGTGGTTCTGGCCGTCAATGCCGCGGACCGGGGCTTTGAAGACCCCGGCGTCTATGAGGGTGACATCGCCATGTTGCGCAAGATTGCAGCCGCCCTCAGCCCTTCGATGTGATCCGGCGCAGGACGGCATCCAGCCCGTCGCCCCAGGCGGAAAGCGCGCCCCGCCCTTCCAGATGATCGAGTAGCTGCAAGGTGATTCCGCCCGGCGTGGTGACGCCTTTGGCGATATCGGGCAGGGGGCGCGGCTCTTGCAGCAGAACCTCTGCATTTCCGCGCAGCGTGCCCGCGACCAGCGCCCTCGCCGTTTCGGCAGGCAGGCCCTGCGCTTCAAACCAGCGGATAATCTGAGCCATCCAGCCCACGGTCGCCCCTGAAAACGCGCCAAATGTTGCCGCTGCGGTGAACAATCGCTCATCTTCAAAGACATGCACCGGCCCGACCGTCGCAAGCGCATCCTGCCAGAACCCATCCTCTGGGCAAAGGATGCAAGGACCAAGCCGGTAGGCATTGGCATATCCGGGCATCATCCCCAAACAGGCGCGCGCCGGGGTCGTCACTTCCGCCAGCCGCCGCAATCCGGTGCCAGCCATCGCCGACAGAACCGGCTGGTCCGGTCGAAACCGCAGCCGTGCCAGTTCCTCGGCTCCGCTGTCAGCGGGCAGGCTGACGAAGATGGCATCCGCGCGGTCGATGACCTCCTGATTGCTCCCGGCCCTGACATGGCCGAACTCCTCTGCCAGCCGCGCTGACACCTCTGCCCCGCGCGGCGACAGGATGAACCGATGGCCCGACCCCGCGAACCCCCGCAGCATCAGTTCGGCCAGCCCGCCAACGCCCAATATGCCGATCACCGCCATCAGGGCATCTCCTCCAGCACTTCGGCCATCGCTTGCGCGGTCGTCAGGATATCGGCCTCCGTATGAGCGACGGACGACAGGGAATGCAACGTCGCGGACGGGTTCATATAGATGCCTTTGTCCATCAGCCGCACCGCAAAATCCCGGAATTTCACCCGGTCCACATGGTGGCAGAAGTCACGATAGTCAGCAATCTCATCAGCCTCGGTGAAAAAGATCTGGAACATCGAATTGACGCCCTGACAGATCATCCGGTGCCGGTTCGAATGTTTGGCGACCTTGCGGATTTCGTCGGTCATCGCCTTGCCCAGGTTCTTGATGCGCCGGTAGCCCGCCTGATTGTCCGCCAGCATTGTCTCAAGCATCACTTTCGTCACATGCAGCGCCAGCCGGGCGGCATTGTGCGTCCCGTAATGCAGCACCTTCCCCCATTCGAGACCGGCCATGATCTCCGCCCGGCCACCGATCATCGCCATGGGCAGACCGCCGCCCAGCGCCTTGCCATAGGTCACGATGTCCGGGGTCAGGCTGTAAAGCTCCGCGCACCCCCCCGCCGCCAGACGAAAGCCCGTCACAGTTTCATCCAGATAGAAGAGCGCCCCATGCTCGCGGCACAGGTCCTGCATCCGGTTGAGGTAGCCCGGTTTTGGCGGGATCACCCCCATGTTCGACATGACGCCTTCGGTCACGACACAGGCGGCATCGCGCCCATGCAGCGCCATAGCCCGTTCCAGCGCGTCAAAATCGTTCCAGCGCACCACGATCGTATCTTTCCACGCCTCTTCGGGAATGCCCGAGGAATCCGGTATGCGGATCGGGTCGTTCGGGTGGCCCAGCAGCGTAGGCGGATAGGGGTTGGTATTGACCAGCACCGCATCCCACCAGCCGTGATAATGGCCTTCGAACTTGATGATCTTGCGCCGCCCCGTATGGCCGCGCGCCAGCCGGATTGCGCCCATCGCGGCCTCGGTCCCGGTATTGGCGAAGCGTACCTTGTCGACGTGCGGCAACAGCTTCACCAGCATCTCGGCCACCTCGACCTCGACCTCAAGGGCGGTGGCGAAATGTGTTCCGCGCGCCACTTCGCGGGCGACCACTTCAACGATCTTCGGATGGGCATGGCCAAGCGGCAGCGCTCCGAACGCCATCATCCAGTCGATGTATTCGCCGCCATCCACGTCATAAAGCCGCGCGCCCGCCCCGTGCGACATATAGCGCGGCGTTGTCCCGAACGCCGCTGGCCCGCGCGAGGCAGAGGAGACCCCTTCCACCAGCACCTTACGCCCACGTTCGAACAGCGCTTCGGAATTTGGACCGGCCATGAGATTCCCCTCTCTTGTCAATTATCGGAACATAATGTTATTATAAGAACAATCAGGAGTCAAACCACCCGATGCCACCCCGCGCCGACCGCTCTCGCCAGACCGACGCCCATGATGCGCTTGCCGACCGGATCCGCCGGTGGCGCGACAGCCGCGGCTGGAACCAGCAGCAGCTTGCCGACCGCGCGGGTTTTGCCCGCTCGACCCTGTCGAAGATTGAAAACGGTCTTCTGTCGCCGACCTTTGAAATCCTGCTGAAGATCGCACAGGGGTTTGGTTGCGACTTGTCCGATCTTGTGCGGGCAGAAGGCCCCGCTCTTGCGGGCCGCATGGTGATCGAACGCGGCCTGCCTGGTGCGCCCGTTGCGGATGCAAACAACCAGCTTTGGCCGCTGGGCGCCCAGATCAAGGGGCGCGCCTTTCAGGCGATGGTGGTTGATTTCACCCAGACCGACCTTGCCAGCTTCGGCCCCTGGAACCGGCATGAAACCGACGACATGCTGCATGTCCTTTCCGGGCGGCTGGAGCTGCACAGCGAAGGGTATGAAACCGTCCTTCTCAATCCCGGCGATACTGTCCATTTCGACGGCATGATGCCCCACGCCTGTCTGAGTGCGGACCCCACCCCGTGCCGCTGCCTTTATCTGTTCGCGCCAAGGCCGGGCGCTCGTCTTGCACTGCAGACATGATGTGGCGCTAACCCGTCGCAGGCACCGCCATTTGATGCGCTAACAAAACGCTGGTTTTTGAAAATATAAACGATTACATCTAACCCGTCCCGTCGAATCATTCACTCGGCGCGACATTGGGGGGAATGACTTGGCCGGGCTGAGAATCGAAAACCTGCGCAAGAGCTTCGGCGCCGTGGATGTGCTGAAGGGGATCGAGCTCGATATCCTCAATGGTGAATTTGTCAGTTT
>Ga0073899_10001838_pt1 | contig 19283 bp, 17 predicted proteins | sample KloWWTmetaKNB5Ph_FD_88975 | JGI IMG/M metagenome (GOLD analysis project Ga0073899, IMG submission 88975) | Active sludge microbial communities from Klosterneuburg, Austria, studying microevolution and ecology of nitrifiers - Klosterneuburg... | ecosystem: Engineered > WWTP > Aerobic digester >... | reverse complement strand
GTCAGCGCCGGGTCCTTGCGCACCACGACGGCCTTGACCGCCTCGCCCGAGCGCTCGTCGGGCACGCCGATGGCCGCGGCCTCCAGCACGCCCGGGTGCAGCGTCAGGACATCCTCGATCTCGTTGGGGAAGACCTTGAAGCCCGACACCACGATCATGTCCTTCTTGCGGTCGGTGAGACGGATGCCACCGTGCTCGTCCATCACGCCCATGTCGCCGGTGCGCAGCCAGCCATCGGCGGTCAGCACTTGGGCGGATTCCTGCGGCCGCTGCCAGTAGCCCGTCATCACCTGCGGGCCGCGCAGGGCGATCTCGCCCACTTCGCCCAGGGGCACGGGCCGGCCGGCTTCGTCGAGCAGGGCGGCGTCGGTGCTGGGCAGCGGCACGCCGATGTGCCCGCTCCATGCCTCGATGGTGACCGGGTTGGCGATCGCCACCGGGGCGCTCTCGGTCAGGCCATAGCCCTCCACCAGCGGCACGCCGCTGCGCTCCTTCCAGCGCTGCGCCACCACCTGCTGCACCGCCATGCCTCCGGCCACGGCCAGCTTCAGGGGGCGCAGGTCGACCTCGGCAAAGGCCGGTGCGTCCAGCAGGGCGCGGAACAGCGTGTTCACGCCGATGATGGCGGTGAAGGGGGTCTGCCTGAGCGCCCCGATGAAGGCCGGCAGGTCGCGCGGGTTGGCGATTAGCACCGTCTGCGCCCCGCGGCTGAAGAAGGACAGGCAGCCCGTCAGCGCGAACACGTGGTACAGCGGCAGCGGGATGACCACGGTCTCCTCGCCGTCGCGCAGGTTGGGGGCGACCCAGGCGGCCACCTGCAGCACGTTGGCCACCATGTTGCCGTGCGTGAGCATCGCGCCCTTGGCCACGCCGGTGGTGCCGCCGGTGTATTGCAGGAAGGCGAGGTCGTTGGCGCCGAGGGCCACGTCGTCGAGTTGCTGCGCCCGCCCGGCGGCCAGCGCAGCGCGCCAGTCCACCGCGCCGGGCAGCTGCCAGGGCGGCACCAGCTTCTTCACGTGCTTGACCACCGCGTTGGTCAGCCAGCGCTTGAGCGGTGGCAGCAGGTCGCCTACCTGGGTGGTGACCACGGTGCGCAGCGGCGTGGTGCCGATCACCTGCGCCAGCGTGTGCGCAAAGTTCTCCAGCACCACGATGGCGGTGCAGCCAGCGTCCTTGAGCTGGTGCTCCAGCTCGCGTGGCGTGTACAGCGGGTTGACGTTGACCACCACCAGGCCCGCGCGCAGCACGCCGAACAGCGCCACCGGGTACTGCAGCAGGTTGGGCAGCATCAGCGCGACGCGGTCGCCGCGCTGGAGCCGGGCCACCTTCTGCAGCCAGGCGGCAAAGGCGCGGCTGGCCTCGTCGAGCTGCCGGTAGGTCATGGCCGCGCCCATCGAGCGGTAGGCGGGGAGGTCGGCAAACCGGGTGCAGCTGGAGGCCAGGACCTCCTTCAGCGAGGCGAACGCGTGGGCATCGATCTCGGCCGGGACACCGGCCGGATACTGGGCCAGCCAGGGTTTTTGCATGGGGAGCGCCACTTTCCTGCGGGCGAAGGGGCCCGCATGGCACCAGTGTGGGCCCGGGACTGCCCGTCGGGTCTGCGCGATGACAAGGTGCGCGCAGGTGGGCGTCGTGCCTCAGCGCGCGCGTGGCTGTGGCGCCAGATCCGGTTCGCGCAGCATGACGGGCTCAATGGAGCCGCCGGCCACGCGGCGGCGCACCGCGGCATGGATCTCGTCGATGTGGGCGCGGTAGGTTTCCAGCGCATCGTCGTCGCTGCGCTGGGGTTGGTAGCGGTAGTGCAGCGTCTGCATGCCCACGGTGGCCCCCACCTGGGCGTCGCCGATCACGACCCAGAAACGAATGGAGCCGGAGGGCTGGTGGAAGAAGGCTTCGTCGGGCTGCATGGCGTGTTTCAGCGCTCGCGCCAGGTCACTTCTTGCGCGCAGCCGGCACCGCGGGGAGGCCGGGCAGGCCAGGGACGGGCGCACCCGGCTTGACCACCACGCCAGGCACCTGCTTGGGCTTCTTTGCTTCCTTGTTGCCGCGTTGTAGCTTCTTGGACATCGTGTTCCTTGTTTCTGCGTCAGGGGGCACAGGCTGTGCCTCGCACGATGTTGAGGTGCGGGGCCCGGGCCTGTCCGTGCGCTGCCGCACACAAGGAGGCGGTGCCGCACCCGGTGCGGTGAGATTCAGGGCCTGGCGCCGGTGTCCCAGCCGCCGCTGGCGGGCCGCTGGGCCCGGTCGGCGCGCTCCTGTGCAAACAGTTCCTCCAGCTGCTGACTGCCCTGCTTGGCCAGGGCGACGAGTTTCTGGGTGTCCTGTCGATGTGGCCAGGTGCGCTCGACGATGGCGTGGTTGAAGCGCCGGAAGCGCATCGCCAGCTGCCAGGCGCGGTGCGGCTCGTGGCCCATCAGCGCCAGCACGCTGCGCCCGCTGGCCAGTGCGGACTCGAAGGTCTCGCGCTCGATGTGCAGCACCCCGCGCTCGCGCAGCGCGTAGTGGTGCTGCACGTTGCGGGCGCGCACCACCAGCTGCGCCTGCGGGAAGTGGGCCTGCGCCAGGTCGACGATCTTCAGGCTCTGCTCCACATCGTCCACCGCCACCACGATCACCCGGGCCTGCTCGGCACCGGCGGTGCGCAGCAGGTCCAGCCGGGTCGCATCGCCATAGAAGACGCGGAAGCCGAAGCGGCGCATCACCGCCACCTGGTCGGCGTCGTGCTCCAGGATGGTGACCTTGTGCCCGCTGGCGTAGAGCAGTCGGCCGATGATCTGCCCGTAGCGGCCGTAGCCGCAGAGGATGACCGGCGCGTCCTGCGGCTCGTCCAGCGGGTGCTCGGGCGCCGGTGCGGCCGATGCCGCCTTCACGGCTGCCAGCCGCGGTGCCACCCAGCGGTCCAGCGCCACCAGCAGCAGCGGCGTCAGCAGCATCGACAGCGCCACCGCACCGGTCAGCACCGAGCCGACCTCGTCGCGGAACACCCCCGCCTGCGTGGCCTGCTGGAACACCACGAAGGCGAACTCGCCGCCCTGCGCCAGCAGCAGCACCCAGACCGGCCGCTCCACCGCGGGCAGCTCCAGCAGCCGGGCCAGCAGCGCCAGCACCAGCGCCTTCAGCGCCATGAAGCCCAGCAGCAGCGCCGCAACGATCCAGGGGTGCTGGCGCAGCGCGGCAAAGTCGATGCTCATGCCCACCGCCATGAAGAACAGGCCGAGCAGCAGGCCCTTGAAGGGCTCGACGTCGGTCTCCAGCGCGCGCTTGTACTCGCTCTCGGCCAGCAGCACGCCGCCCAGGAAGGCGCCCAGCGCCATCGACAGGCCCACCGCCTGCATCAGCGCCGCGATGCCCACCACCAGGCCGAGCGAGGCGGCGGTGAAGACCTCCGGCGTGCGGCTGGCCGCCACCCAGCGCAGGCCGTGGCGCAGCAGCAGCCGGCCGACCAGCACGATGGCGATGACCACGCCCAGCGCCTCGGCCGCGTCCGCCCAGGGGTTGCCGGAGGCCTCGCCCTTGCGGCCCAGCAGCGGCAGCAGCGCCAGGATCGGGATGGCCGCCACGTCCTGGAACAGCAGGATCGCGAAGCCGGACTGCCCGCTGCGCGTGGGCAGCAGGTTGCGCTCTCCCATCACCTGCAGCGCCACCGCGGTGGAGGACAGCGCCAGCCCCAGCGCCGCCGCCACCGCCCAGCGCCAGGGCACGCCGGCCAGCACCGCCACCGCGCCCAGCGCAGCGGCGCAGGCCAGCAGCTGCGCACTGCCGGCGCCGAAGATCGGCCGGCGCAGCGCCCAGAGCCGGCGCGGCTCCAGCTCCAGTCCGACGAGGAAGAGCATCAGCACGACGCCGAACTCGGCAAAGTGCAAGGTGGTGTCGGGGTCGTCCACCAGCCGCAGGCCGAAGGGGCCGATGGCGATGCCCGCGGCCAGGTAGCCGATGATCGCGCCCAGGCCCAGCGCGCGGGCCAGCGGCACGGCGATCACCGCGGCGCCGAGGAAGACCAGGCTGTGCGTGAGCCAGTTCGAGGTCATGCGCGGGCCTCCAGCCGGGCCACCGGGCGGTCCTGGTCCGGGGTGTCGCAGGCGTCGCAGGCGGGCAGGTCGTCCAGTTCGGGCCAGGCGGGGTAGCTCGCGAGCCGCTCGACGTAGGTTTGCGCATGCGCTGCCAGTTCGGCCTCGCCGACGCGCAGCGCGCCGTGCAACACCAGCGGTGGCAGGAAGCGCAGGCCGCACAGGGCGGCGGTCTGCTCGTAGGGCGGCAGGAAGGCGTCGAAGAAGTGGCGGTTGTAGCCCGCCGGGTGGTACGCCGCCTCGCTGCCGCCGGTGGACAGCACCAGCCACAGGTCCTTGCCGGCCAGGGCGTTCCCCCCGTGGCCGTAGGCCCAGCCGTGGCGCAGCACCTCGTCGACCCAGAGTTTCATCAGCGCGGGCATGCTGTACCACTGCAGTGGGTGCTGCCAGACGATCAGGTCGGCCTGGCGCAGCGCCGCCTGCTCGGCGTCGACGTCGATCGCAAAATCAGGGTAGAGCGCGTAGAGGTCGCGGACCTCGATGGGCTGCGCTCCCGCGGCGGCCAGCGTGCCAGCCTGGTTCAGCAGGCGGAGGTTGACGCGTGAGCGGCGCAGGTCGGGGTGGGCTGCCAGCACCAGCACCCGGGCCTTGGGCAGAGGCGGTTTCGTCATGCCGGCGAGTGTCGCAGGCCACCAACCCGCCATGCCGGTGTTGCGCGGCGGTGGCGGGGGCGCACGGGTTCCCTGTGCCTTGCGGGGGCGGTCGATTACACCAATTCATCTGCTTTGGGGATCCACCTTTTGGGGGTGCCTGAGGGCTTCGTTACACCCTTACGATCCAGCTCGTCAAGGCGTGTAAAAGTACCGCCCCGCAGCTGCGGTTCATGGCGGAGAAGAACATGAAGGTCCTGCTGATCGACGATCACCCGCTGATCCTGTCGGCCATACGCCACGTGATCCGCGACCTGTCGAAGGACGTCGTGGTGGTCGGGGTGGAGTCTGCGGTGGAGGCCCGCAGCGCGCTGCGGCGTGAGCCGAACTTCGATCTGCTGCTGCTGGACCTGAACCTGGGCGACATCCCTGGCTTCGACCTGCTGGCCGAGTTGCGGGCCTGCTACCCCGCCATTCCGGTGGTGGTGATCTCGGGCTCCGAGCGGGCCAGCGACGTGATCCAGTCGATCGACGGCGGCGCGATGGGCTTCGTGCCCAAGCGCGCGAGCACCGAGTTGCTGTTCGAGGCCCTGCACCTGGTGATCTCCGGCGGCATCTACGTGCCGCCGATGGCCTACCTGCGCGGTGACAGTGTCGGCCCACCCCTGGCCGATGTCGGGCCGCTGTCGAACGACTCGCAGACTGCGGTGGTCGACTTCGATGTGGCATCCGCCAGCGCGCCGGCACCGCCGCGCAGCACCCCGCCCGCGGGCACCGCGACGGCGCCCCTGTCCGTCGAGGGGCTGGGCCTGACGACGCGGCAGTGCGAGGTGCTGACCCTGCTGTTGCAGGGCAAGGCCAACAAGGTGATCGCGCGGGAGCTGAACCTGTCGGTCGAGACCGTCAAGGACCACGTGGCAGCGGTGCTGCGCAGCCTGGGGGTGAACTCGCGCACCCAGGCGGTGCTGGCGGTGAGCCAGTTGCAGGAAGGTGGCCGCCAGGCGCTGCGCCCGGTGCGTGGCTGAGGGGCGGGGCTGGCGTGCTTGATCACTCCCGCCACCCGCACCGCCCGAATCGCCTGCCCGCCGCACCGCGCTGGGCCCAGCGCATGGCTGCGCTGGGGGTGCGGCCCGATTACCGGCTGGCGCACAGCGACCGGCCCGACCCGGATCTCACCGCCAGCCTCTATGCCCGCACGCCGGCGGCCCTGCTCGGCCACACGCTGGGGGCGGTGGCCGTCATCACGCTGTGCCGGGGCTCGGCGCCGCGCTGGTTGCTGCTGGGCTGGCTGCTGATGTTTGCCGCCGCCTGGGGTGCACGGGTGGCGGTGGCACGCCGCTATGCGGCCTCCCGGCCCGCGTCGACCGAGGCGTACCGGCGCTGGCAGCAGGCCTGGGACATCACTAGCCTGGCCTGCGGGGCGGTGTGGGCGCTGGCGGTGGCGGCCTTCTACGACAACGGCCACAGCCTGCAGAGCACGGCGCTGATCCTGCTGGTGTACAGCTACTGCATCGGCTCGCCGGCGACCAGCTACCGCGTCTTCGTCGTCTACCTGCTGATGTGCTTTGTACCGATGGTGGTGCACGTGGTGGCCGACGGCCTGCCTGACAGCCTGCCCATGGCCGGGCTGATCGTCGGTGGCCTGCTGGTGACCCTGGTGATCGGCCGGCAGTACCGGCAGGCCTTTGGCGAGCTGCTGGCACTGAAGGTGGGCAACGAGCAGCTGGCCGACCAGCTGGCGATCGAGAAGGCGGCGGCCGAGCAGGCCCGCGCCGCGGCAGAGGAGGCCAACCGGGCCAAGACGCGCTTCTTTGCCGCGGCCAGCCACGACCTGCGCCAGCCCTTGCATGCGCTGTCGCTGTTCACCGAGACCCTGCGCCAGCGCGCCTGCGAGGACGAGACGGCGCTGCTGGCCGGGCGCATCGCCGAGTCGGTGGCGGCGCTGGAGTCGCTGTTTGGCGAGCTGATGGACCTCAGCCGCCTCGATGCCGGGGGCGTCGAGCTGGCGGTGCAGGACTTCCCGATCGCCGAGGTCTACGCGCGGCTGCGCCTGCATTTCGAGCCCCTGGCCTTCGACAAGGGGCTGGCGCTGCGCTTTCGGGGGCGCGCGCACTGGGTGCACGGCGACGCGGTGCTGGTGGAGCGGGTGCTGCGCAACCTGGTGTCCAACGCGGTGCGCTACACCGAGGACGGCGGCGTGCTGGTCGGCTGCCGCCGCCGGGGTGACCGGTTGCTGCTGCAGGTCTGGGACAGCGGCATCGGCATCCCGGTCGAGGCGCAGCCGCATGTCTTCGACGAGTTTTACCAGGTCGTCCATGCCCACGCCCTGGCCGCACCGCGGCGCGGCGGCAGCGGGCTGGGCCTGGCGATCGTGCGCCGGCTGGCGCAGCTGATGGGGGCGCCCATCGAGCTGGTCTCGCAGCCGCAACGGGGCACCGTCGTCACGCTGACGCTGCCCGTGGGCCAGCCGCGCTTGCGCGAGGCGGGTGCGGCCGCCGGCCTGGCCAGGCCGGTGCCGACGCTGGCGGGCTGCCACATCGTGGTGGTGGACGATGATGCGGCGGTGCGCGAGGCGATGTGCGCCCTGCTGCTCAGCTGGGAGGCCGAGGTGGTCGGCCTGGGCAGCCTGGCCGAGGTCGATGCCTGGCTGGCCGCCCGGCCGGCGCAGGGGACGCCGGAGCTGCTGATCGTCGACCGGCAGTTGCCGATGGGCCACACCGGCGCCGAGGTGGCGCAGCGGCTGCGCGCGGTGTTCGGGGCGGACCTGCCCATCATCATGGTCACTGGCCAGGTCGATGCGCAGGACGAGGCCATGGCCCGAGCGCTGGGCTGCCACCTGCTTTACAAGCCGGTGGCGGCCAACCGGCTGCGTGCCCTGATCGGCTACAAGCGCAGCGAGCGGCAGCGGCCCACCTGAGTCACCGTCTCCTGTGCGCCAAGGCCGGGGGCGCCAACTCTGCACGCATACAATCGCAGACCCAATCGAAGGGACCTCACATGGGCATGGACGATCGCGACGGCAAGATTTGGATGGATGGTCAGATGGTGGATTGGCGCGACGCCAAGATCCATGTGCTGACCCACACGCTGCACTACGGCTGCGGCGCCTTCGAGGGCGTGCGCGCCTACAACACCGTGAACGGGACGGCGATCTTCCGCCTGCGCGAGCACACCGAGCGTCTGTTCAACAGCGCCAAGATCCTGCGCATGAAGATGCCCTACAGCTTCGACGAGGTCGTCGAGGCCCAGAAGGCCGTGGTGCGCGAGAACAACCTGGAGAGCTGCTACCTGCGCCCGCTGGTGTGGATCGGCTCCGAGAAGCTGGGCGTGAGCCCGAAGGGCAACACCATCCACGTGATGGTCGCTGCCTGGCCCTGGGGTGCCTACCTGGGTGAAGAGGGCCTCAAGCGCGGCATCCGCGTCAAGACCTCCAGCTACACCCGCCACCACGTCAACATCACGATGACGCAGGCCAAGGCGGTGAGCAACTACACCAACTCGATCCTGGCCAACATGGAGGCCACCGACGAGGGCTACGATGAGGCGATGCTGCTGGACTCGGCCGGCTTCGTCAGCGAGGGTGCGGGCGAGAATCTGTTCATCATCAAGAACGGCGTGATCTACACGCCCGACCTGTCCGCCGGGGCGCTCAACGGCATCACCCGCAACACGGTCTTCCACATCGCCAAGGACCTGGGGCTGGAGATCGTGCAGAAGCGCATCACCCGCGACGAGGTCTACATCTGCGACGAGGCCTTCTTCACCGGCACCGCTGCCGAGGTGACGCCGATCCGCGAGCTCGATCGCATCGAGCTGGGCGCCGGCTCGCGTGGGCCGATCACGGAAAAGATCCAGAGCGCCTTCTTCGACATCGTCAACGGCCGCAACCCCAAGTACGCCGAGTGGCTGAGCAAGGTTTGAGATCATGAGTGACCACAAGGCTGTCGTGGAAGTCACTGCCAAGGACCTGCAGGGTCCGGGCGTCGTTTTCTGTCCCAACCCCAAGCAGGCGCTGTGGAGCGGCCACCCGCGCGTGTTCATCGACGTCGCCGGCCACGGCGAGGGCCAGTGCCCGTACTGCGGCACCGTCTACCGGCTCAAGGCCGGCGAGAAGGTCTCCGGCCACCACTGATCCGCCATGTTCCGGTCCCTGGTCATCGCGCCGCCCTCGGTGCGCGAGGCGGTCATGTCGCAGCCGCTCATCGCCACCCTGGCGCGCCGGGGTGAGGTGGTGGCGGTGGCGGCTTCGCCCGATGTGGCGCCGGTCTACCGGGCCATGGGCGTGGCGGTGGCGCAGGTCTACGAGCTGCCGCTGCGGCCTGGCCGGGTGGACTGGGCGCTGCGCCGCTCCGTCGGCGCCAGCTGGCGGCGCCGCTACGACGTCGCCTATGTGCTGTCCGACGCCCTGCCCGATGCGCTGCTGCCCTGGTTCGCCGGGGTGCCGCGGCGCATCGGCCATGCGGGGTCGCGCCGCCCGCTGCTGATCAACGAGCCGCCGGTCGGCCCGCAGCCACGCTCGGGTGTCGCGCGCTTTCTGGCGCTGGCCGGGGAACCCGCGGGCGAGTTGCCCCAGCCAGCCCTGGCACCCGCGCCGGAGCGGCTGGCCACGGTCTGCGAGGCCCATGGCGTCAAACCCGGGGGCTACTGGGTGCTGGCGCCGGGAGGTGACGGCGCCCCGGCGCGCTGCTGGCCACCGGGGCAGCATGCGCAACTGATGCGCCAACTGCACGGCCGCAGCGGCTGCCCGGTGTTGCTGATGGGCTCGGGTCAGGACGTGGCGCTGGCGCAGCACATCGCTGCCGAGGCCGTGGGCGTGCCCAGCCTGGTGCTCGCCGGCACGGTCGGCCTGGACGACGCGATGGCGCTGCTGGCTGCGTCGGCCGGTGTGCTGGCCGGCGACAACGGCTGGATGCAGCTGGCCTCGGCCCTGGGCGTGCCACAGGTGGCGCTGTTCGGGCCGACCACGCCCGACGACTGCGGCCCCCTGCACCGGCACACCCGGGTCCTGAGGCTGGAGCCGGCCGCGGCGCCGGCCTGCGCGCCCTGCAACGCCCGCTCCTGCCCACCTGGCCATGGTCGCTGCCTGCGGGACCTGGGGCCTGACCAGGTGCTCGAAGCGCTGCTGGCCCAGGCCCGGCAGGCTGCCGAGGAACCGCTGCCGAGCCCGCCCAGGCGGGTGGGTGCATTCGCTGCCATGCCGGTCGAGACTTCTGCCCGGTTGGCCATCGTCGGCGCCTGACCCTCGGCCTGCGTGAGAGAGGGCGCCAGGGCGGCCCGTAGAATCCTGTCCACCATGCCCGTGACCCCTGCTGCCCCCGCCCCCGCTCCCGCTCCTGCCGTCGCCACCGCCGTCGCCCCCGCTGCTTCCAGCGCCAGCGAATTCGTCCTGACCCTGTCCTGCCCCGATGCCAAGGGCATCGTGCACGCGGTCTCCGGCCTGCTCTACCAGGCGGGCTGCAACATCCTCGACTCCCAGCAGTTCGGCGATGTGCGTGGCGAGGACGCCACCGGCCTGTTCTTCATGCGGGTGCACTTCGATGCCCCCGCCCACTTGGCCGATGCGGGCACGCTGACCAACCTGTTCGGGCACGTGCGCAGCCAGTTCAGCATGCGCGTCAAGTTCCACAGCCTGTCGCGCCGCCCGCGCGTGCTGCTAATGGTCAGCAAGCACGGCCACTGCCTGAACGACCTGCTGTTTCGCTGGAAGAGTGGTCAGCTGGGGGTGGACCTCCCGGCCATCGTGTCCAACCACCCGGACTTCGCCGAGCTGGCCGGCAGCTACGGCATCCCCTTCCACCACCTGCCGCTGCACCGTGACAGCACCGGCAGCAGCGCCGAGGCCAAGCGCGCCCAGGAGCGCCAGGTCGAGGCGCTGTGCGAGCGCGAAGAGATCGACCTGGTCGTGCTGGCGCGCTACATGCAGATCCTCAGCCCCGAGTTCTGCGAGTTCCTCGCCGGCCGCGCGATCAACATTCACCACAGTTTCCTGCCCAGCTTCAAGGGCGCGCGCCCCTACTACCAGGCGCACGAGCGCGGCGTGAAGCTGATCGGCGCGACGGCGCATTACGTCACCGCCGACCTCGACGAGGGCCCGATCATCGAGCAGGACGTCGACCGTGTCGACCACACGCTCAGCCCCGAGGACTTCACCGCGGTGGGCCGCGATGTCGAGTGCGTCGTGCTGGCGCGCGCCGTGCGCTGGCACGTCGAGCACCGCGTGCTGCTCAACGGCCGCAAGACCGTGGTCTTTCGATAGCAGCCCCATGGCCCAGCCAAAACCGTTGCAGGCCCTGTTGCTGGCCACGCCCGATGACACCGAGGCGCAGTTCTACGAGTCCCAGCAGCAGGCCGACATCGAGCGCATGATGGCCATCTGGGCCGATGACGACGAGATCGCTTGCGTGCATCCGCAGGGGACCCGGCTGGTGGGCGCCCACGCGATCCGTGCCGGCTTCGACGAGATGTTCGCGCAGGGTGGTGTGGACGTGCGCGCGGTGCAGGTGCGCCGCAGCGTGATCGGCAGCTGCGCGGTGCACCAGGTGCTCGAACAGGTGCGGGTGGCCACGCCCGAGGGACCGCAGACCGGCTACCTGATTGCCACCAACGTCTACCTCAAGACGCCGCAGGGCTGGCGCATGTTCCTGCACCACGCCAGCCCGGGTGGCCAGCGCGAGCTGCATGAGATCAGCGAGTCGCCCTCCACCCTGCACTGAGGTGGATCAGGTCGACCACGCCGGCTTGCTGCCGAGTCCGCCGCGCTGGCTGCCGGGCGGGCAGGCACAGACGATCTGGCCGGCGCTGTGCTCGCGCCGGCACCGGGGCCCGGCCCCTCGCTTTCGACGCGAACGCTGGACCACCCCCGACGGCGACTTCATCGACGCGGACTGGCTGGCCGACCCGTTGCCTGGCCCGTGGCCCGGCGCGGGGACGGCGGTCCCCGGTGACCGCCCGCTGCTGGTGCTGTTCCACGGCCTCGAAGGTTCGTCGCGCAGCCACTATGCGCAGGCCTTTGCCGACGCGGCGCGGCGGCGGGGCTGGGGCTACGTCGTGCCGCACTTCCGGGGGTGCTCCGGCGAGATCAACCTCGCGCCGCGCGCCTACCACTCGGGGGACCACGCCGAGATCGGCTGGATGCTGGCGCAGCTGCGCCAGCGCCACCGCGGGCCGGTGGTGGCGGTGGGCGTCTCGCTGGGGGGCAATGCCCTGCTGCGCTGGGCCCAGGAGGCGGGCGAATCCGCAGCGCAGCAGGTCGCGGCGGTGGCGGCGGTGTGCTCGCCGATCGACCTGATGGCGGGCGGGCGCCGCATCGGCGAGGGCCTGAACCGCTGGATCTATACGCCGATGTTCCTGCGCACGATGCGCGCCAAGGCGCTGGCCAAGTGGCAGCAGCACCCGGGGCTGTTCGACCGTGAGCGGCTGCTGGCCGCGCGCAGCATCGAGGCCTTCGACGACGTGTTCACCGCGCCGCTGCACGGCTTTTCCGGCGTGGCGGACTACTGGCGGCGGGCCTCCGCCAAACCGCACCTGGCGAGGCTGCGCCTGCCTGCGCTGCTGCTCAACCCGCTCAACGATCCCTTCGTGCCGGCCGCCTGCATGCCCGCGCCACAGGAGGTCGGCCCCTGTGTCACGCTGTGGCAGCCCGCTGGCGGCGGGCACGTGGGGTTTCCCGGTGGGCGCTTTCCTGGCCACGTGCTGGGCCTGCCGGCGGCGGTGACGGGCTGGCTGGCGGGGCATCTCCATGCTGAGCGCACGGGACCGGGCTGAGGCAACATCCCGCCATGGATGACATCGTCAAGGCGGCCCTGAAGAAATGGCCCAACGTGCCAGCCTGCTGTGGTTGGCTGGGGCTGGATGCACGGGGTGACTGGTACCTGCGCGACGCGGCGGTCCAGGCGGCAGGACCCTTCCCGGGGGTGAAGGGCAGCCGCCTGCAGCACGAGAAGCTGCGCGAATTCATCGGCCGCAACTACGAGGCCGAAGGGGGCGGGGCCTGGTTCTTCCAGAACGGGCCGCAGCGGGTCTTCGTGGAGCTGGAGGCCGCACCTTGGGTGCTGGGCGTGCAGCGCCTGGGCGGTGACTGGCTGGTGCACACCCACACCGGCGAGCCCTTTGGTCGGGTGACCGAGGCCCTGCTGGACGAGGCGGGGCGCCTGTTCCTGGCCAGTGCGCGCGGTCTCGGGCTGGTGCGCTCGGTGGACATGGCTGCAGCGGCCGATGCCGTCGAACAGGGCTGCTGGCCGCTGCAGGAGGTGCCGTTCGAGTTGCTGCCGGCCCGCTTCGGCTATCGCCTCAGCCCGATGGCCGATCTGCCCGAACGCCCATGAAAAAGCCGACCCTCGGGTCGGCTTCTGGTCGCACCGGCCGACGCCACGGGGCTGTGGCAACGGGCGGGCGTGGGGCTCACTTCGACGCAGCAGCGTCCGGGGCCTTCGGCTCTTCGAACTTGGCGCCACCGGCATTGGCCATGTAGGCCACCGCGCGGCCGATCTCCAGGTCGCTGAAGTCACCACCGCCCTGGGCACCCATGTTGCCCTTGCCCTTCAGGGCCGAGTTGAGCAGTGCGGCGTAGCCGGCACCCACGCGCGGACCCCATGCGCCAGCGTCACCGAACTTCGGTGCACCGGCCAGGCCGGCGGAGTGGCAGGCGCTGCACTGGGCCTTGAACACTTCCTCACCCGTCTTCAGCGGGCCACCTTCGAGCTTGATCGTCACGGCGCCAACCGGCTGGATGCGGGCGTTGGCCGCCTCCACCTCACCATCGTTGCCGGCGGCCGACTTTGCCGGACCCTTGCCCAGCATCATCGCTGCGACCACCGAAACCACCAAGGCAGCGGCGCAGGCCAGGAAGATCTGGGAGGAGGACAGGCCGACGGGGCCGCCGCGAGAATCAGACTTGTGTTGAGCTTCGCTCATGGGTTCCTCTGGCTGGGGGGCGAGGCGCGTGCATCGTGCGCAAAATCTGTAGATTATAAGGGGAGGGGTGTCGGCCTGGTTGTTGTGCGCACGCTGCCCCGCGGGCCTGCTAGAATCTCCTTTTCCGCGCCCGTAGCTCAGTGGATAGAGTATTGGCCTCCGAAGCCAAGGGTCGCTGGTTCGATCCCAGCCGGGCGCGCCACCCACCTCGTGGGTGATGACCTTGATTGCCAAACGCCCACCCGCCCATCCGCGCGAGCTTGATGGGCGTTTCTGTTTTGGCTGCCAATCTCTGCTGCCGATGTGAGTGGCGGTACGGCGGGTGAATGTGTGATGTAAGTCACACGGTTGCGCCTGGGCCGGGGGCCGGCTAACCTCGCCGGGACGTGCCGTCCGGCACGCGCCACCACAGGAGCGTTTCACCATGGGATTGTTCAGCTTCATCAAGGAAGCCGGCGAGAAACTGTTTGGTTCGGCCAAGCCCGAGGAGGCGGTCCAGCAGGCCCAGGCCGCACCGGATGACGCCGCGCTGCAGGCCCGTGCCGCAGAGGCCAACCGCATTGCCGGTGAAGCGATCGCGCAGTACATCGTTGCCCAGGGGCTGACGGTGGAGGGCCTGCAGGTGGCTTTTGACGGCGGCCCCTGCGAGGCCACGGTGAGCGGCAACGCGCCCGATCAGGCCACCAAGGAGAAGGTGCTGCTGTGCGCTGGCAACGTGCAGGGCGTCAAGGGCGTGAACGACGACCTGACCGTCACCGAGGCTGTGGAGGAGTCGCGCTGGCACGACGTGGTGCGCGGCGACACGCTCTCGGCCATCGCCAAGACCTACTACGGCAATGCCAATCTGTACCCGAAGATCTTCGAGGCCAACAAGCCGATGCTGAGCCACCCGGACAAGATCTACGTCGGGCAGAAGCTGCGCATCCCGCCGGCCTGAGTGCGGCTCAGGGCCGCGCGGCCACCGGTGCGATGAAGCGCTGGTGGATCGGCCCGGTGAGCAGCAGCACGATCACGTAGCGCACGATGTGAAAGGCCGTCACCAGCGGCACGCCGAGCTCCATCACCTTCGCGGTGATGCACATCTCGGCGATGCCGCCGGGTGAGTTGCCCAGCAGCACCGCAGCCGGTTCCAGCCCGGCCGCCTGGGCCACGGCCCAGGCAAAACCGGCACTGGCCAGGATCATCCCCAGCGTGCCGACCGCCACGGCCGCCAGCCAGCGCGGCGCGGTGTGCAGGAAGGCCGGCGTGAAGCGCGTGCCCAGCGACACGCCAATCGCCAGCTGCGCCGCCTGGCTCAGGCCGGGCGGCAGGGCGCTGGGCGTGTGGCCGCTGGCGGTGATGGCCAGCGCGACCGCCAGCGAGCCCAGCACCCAGGGGTTGGGCTGGCGCAGGCGCAGCATCAACCAGGATCCCGCGGCGGTGGCCGCAGCCAGCAGCAGCAGGCCGAGCGGCAGCACGCCCACCGCGGCGGCTGGCGCGGGCGTGCTGCCATGGATCTGCGCGAACTGGTAGGTGAAGGGGATCGTCACCACCACCAGCAGCACGCGCAGCGAATGCGCCGCGGCCACCAGGTCGACCCTTGCGCCGAGCCGTTCGGCAAAGGCCGCCATCTCCGAGGCGCCGCCGATCACCGTGGCGAAGTAGGCCGTGCCGGCATCCACTGCGCCGCCGGGCGCGCGCGCCATGCTCCAGCGCAGCCAGCGGTAGAACAGGTGCCCCAGCCCCAGCGCCCAGGCGGCGCCGAGCAGGGTCCAGGGCGCCAGGCGCAGCACCTGCGCCAGCACCTCGGGCGTGAAGTACAGGCCCAGCGCGGTGCCGATCACCCACTGCCCGCCATTGCGCAGGCGCTGCGAGGCCAGCAGCGGCACGCCCACGATCGACAGTGCCGCGCTGCCCAGCAGCGGGCCCAGCATCCAGGGCAGCGGGGAATGCAGCCACTGGCACAGACCGCCCGCGGCGGCGGCGATGGCCAGGGTGAGCAGCAGGCGCAGGAAGCGGGGCACGGGGCGGGGCAGGAGTCGGGACAGGGACGGGGGCGCGGCGGACACGGGCAGGATCGATGTGGCCGGGAAGGGCTGGGAGAGGCTGGGAAAGGCCTGAAAGGGCCGGGATGTTACGGCGCTGCGGCGTGGCAGGGACTTCCGCACGGCGACCCGCGGTGCATGGTGGCAAGATCCCAGCTGCCCCGCCGCAGGGCGGGCCAGGACCCTGCAGCGGCTTGGCCCGACTCGCCTTTCCACGTACCCCCACGTACCTCCACGTTCACCGCCGTCCCGATGCCCAAGCCCCGTTTCCTGCCCCAGGCCGCCCTGGAAGACTCCAACCGCAGCGCCAACCCTTCCATCTGGGAGGTTGCTGCCCAGGGCGAGGCCAGCCGCAGGCAGCTGCTGCGTGGCGGGCTGGCCAGCCTGCTGGGGGGGCTCACGGGGGCGCTGTCCACACCACTGTCACAGGCGGCGGACGCCGGCACGGGCGCGGGCGAACTGGCCTTCGAGCCGCCATCGGCCGGGCCGGCGTCCGCACCGGCCACGGAGCTGGCGAAGCTGGGCCGGCGCATCGGCTTCACCGCGGTGCCGATGGGCGTGGCCCAGCCGCTGGTGGTGCCGGTGGGCTACAGCGCGCGGGTGCTGTACCGCTGGGGCGATGCGGTGGGCATCGCCGGGCGCATGCCGGCCTTCAGGGGCGACGGCAGCCACACCGCGGCCGAGCAGGCCCTGCAGGCGGGCATGCACCATGACGGCATGGGCTGGTTCCCGCTCGGGGATGGGAAAGACGCAAGGGACGGCAAGGAGGGCCGGGGCGGCCCGGGTGAATCGCGCCACGGCCTGCTCGCCGTCAACCACGAGTACACCGACGAGGCGCTGCTGCACGCCGACGGCATGATGAACTGGAGCGCGGACAAGACCGCCAAGTCGATCGCCGCGCATGGCGTGTCGGTGGTCGAGGTGCGTGCCGAGCCGCCCGCGCGGCCGGGCGAGCCGCCGCGCTGGGCGCTGGTGCGGCCCTCGCGCTACGCGCGGCGCATCACCGCCGCCACGCCGATGCGCCTGGCCGGGCCGGCGGCCGGCCACCCGATGATGCGCACCGCGGCCGACCCGGAGGGCCGCCAGGTGCTGGGCACCTACAACAACTGCGCCGCGGGCGTCACGCCCTGGGGCACCTACCTGACCTGCGAGGAGAACTTCTACGGCTACTTCGAGCCGCCCGAGCAGCTCGATGCGCACCACATCCGCTGGGGCCTGAAGCCGGGCGGGCGCTGGCACCGCTGGCACGAGTTCGAGGAGCGCTTCGACCTGCGGCGCCACCCCAACGAGTTCAACCGCTTCGGCTGGGTGGTGGAGATCGACCCCTACGACCCGCAATCGATCCCGGTCAAGCGCAGCGCACTGGGCCGCGCCACCCATGAGGGCGCCACCAGCGCGCTGCTGCGCGACGGCCGGGTGGCGGTGTTCATGGGAGAGGACGCGCGCTTCGAGTACCTCTACCGCTTCGTCAGCCGCGACCCGGTGCGCCCCGGCGGCGCGGCCGCCAACCGCGACCTGCTCGACCACGGCACGCTGTCGGTGGCTCGCTTTGACGCCGACGGCCGGGGCCGCTGGCTGCCGCTGGTGCAGGGCCGCGGCCCGCTGACGCGCGAGAGCGGCTTTGCCGACCAGGGGGAAGTGCTCATCAAGGCCCGCCAGGCCAGCGACGCGCTGGGCGGCACCAAGATGGACCGCCCCGAGTGGACCGCGGTGGACGCGGCGACCGGGCAGGTCTACGTGACGCTGACCAACAACAGCGCGCGCGGCCGGCCTGGCCAGCCCGGGCCCGATGCCGCCAACCCGCGCGGGCCCAACCCGATGGGGCACATCCTGCGCTGGAAGCACCACGGCGACCTGGGCGCCGAGACCTTCTACTGGGAGATCTTCGCCCTCGGCGGCGACGCGGGGGGCGACGCCTTCGGTGGCCCGGACGGGCTGATGCTCGATCCACGCGGGGTGCTCTGGATCGCCACCGACCACTCGCCCAACGCCGTGCCGGCCCAGCCCGGCGAGCGGCTCTGGCTGCCGCGCAACCAGCTGCTGGCCTGCGACCCGAGCCGCGCGGGCGGGGCGCAGCCGCGGCGCTTCCTGGTCGGCCCGCATGGCTGCGAGATCACCGGCCCGGTGATGACGCCGGACTGCCGCACGCTGTTCATCAACGTGCAGCATCCTGGCGTCGACCCGGCGGTGGACGGCGCGGCCGGCGACCTCTGGGCCGGCTCCTGGCCCGAGCCGGGCATCCGCCCCTGCTCGGCCACGGTGGTGATCACCAAGGACGACGGCGGCGTGATCGGAACCTGAGCAACACCTGAGGCACGCACGATGCACGACACCGCCTACCACAGCGTCCAGGCCACCGAACCCAGCCAGTTCGCGCTGCTGCGCCAGCGCCGCTTCGCGCCCTTCTTCTGGACCCAGTTCCTCGGCGCGGGCAACGACAACCTGTTCAAGTTCGCGCTCACCATCCTGGTGACCTACCAGCTGCAGGTGGCCTGGCTGCCGCCGGCGATGGCGGGGCTGGCGATCGGGGCGCTGTTCATCCTGCCCTTCCTGCTGTTCTCGGCCACCAGCGGCCAGCTCTCGGACAAGTACCCCAAGGAGCTGGTGATCCGCTTCGTCAAGACGCTGGAGATCGCCATCATGGCGCTGGCGGCCTGGGGCTTCGGGCGGCAGGACGTGGCGGTGCTGCTGGCCTGCGTCTTCCTGATGGGGCTGCACTCCACGCTGTTCGGCCCGGTCAAGTTTGCCTACCTGCCGCAGCACCTGAACGAGCGCGAGCTCACCGGCGGCAACGGCATGGTCGAGATGGGCACCTTCGTGGCCATCCTGCTGGGCAACGTGGCCGGCGGCCTGCTGATCGCCCTGCCCGGCATCGGTGCCAGCGCGGTGGCGATGGCCTGCCTGGGCCTGGCGGTGCTGGGGCGGCTGACCGCGCAGGCCATTCCCGCCTCGCCGGCCACCGACCCCGCCCTGCGCATCAACTGGAACCCGGTCAGCGAGACCTGGCGCAACCTCCAGCTGGCGCACGGCAACCTCGTCGTCTTCCGCTCGCTGCTGGGCATCAGCTGGATGTGGTTCTTCGGCGCCGTCTTCCTGGCCAACTTCCCGGTCTTCGCCAAGGACGTGCTGCACGGCGACGAGCACGTTGCCTCGCTGCTGCTGGTGGTGTTCTCGGTGGGCATCGGCATCGGCTCGCTGCTCTGCGAGGTGCTGAGCAAGCGCCACGTCGAGATCGGCCTGGTGCCGGCCGGCGCGATCGGCATGACGGTGTTCGCGGTGGACCTCTACTTCGCCTCGCACGCCCTGCCGCCGGTGGCCGCCGCCTGGAGCGTGCCGGACTTCATCGCCCGCCCGGCACACTGGCGCGTGATGGCCGACCTGGGCCTGCTGGCGTTGTTTGCCGGCCTGTACAGCGTGCCGATGTACGCGCTGATCCAGTTGCGCAGCCAGCCCACGCACCGGGCGCGCATCATCGCGGCCAACAACATCCTCAACGCGCTGTTCATGATCGCCAGCTCGCTGCTGGCCGGGGCGATGCTGGGCGCGGGCTTCACGGTGCCGCAGGTCTTCCTGGCCGTCGGCCTGGCCAATGCGCTGGTGGGGGCCTACATCTTCCTGCTGGTGCCGGAGTACCTGCTGCGCTTCGTGGCCTTCATCCTCACGCGCACCATGTACCGCCTGCGTGTGGT
>Ga0073899_10001836_pt1 | contig 19284 bp, 16 predicted proteins | sample KloWWTmetaKNB5Ph_FD_88975 | JGI IMG/M metagenome (GOLD analysis project Ga0073899, IMG submission 88975) | Active sludge microbial communities from Klosterneuburg, Austria, studying microevolution and ecology of nitrifiers - Klosterneuburg... | ecosystem: Engineered > WWTP > Aerobic digester >... | reverse complement strand
GGTGCTGGCGCACCCAGCGTCGGTGGACTCGATCCCCACCTCCGCCAACCAGGAAGACCATGTCTCGATGGGCACCACGGCGGCCAGGCAGTGCGCCATGATTCTCGAGAATGCGCGCTGGGTCATTGCCGTGGAACTGCTCAACGCCACGCAGGCGCTCGACTTCCACGAGCCGCTGGTGCCCGGCCCCGGTGTCGGCGCGGCTGTGCGCCTGATCCGCTCGGTGGTGCCGCCGCTCGACGCCGACCGCATCATGACCGGCGACCTGGCCGCGGTGCGGACACTGATCACGAGTGGAGCACTGCGGCGTGCGGTGGAAGCGGTGGTTGGGGAACTGACGTGAACTGTTCAGCCGCGGTCGCCTGCCCTGAACGTAGTGAAGGGTCAATGCGCGGCGGTGAACGGTCGCCAGACATTGTCATCCTGAGCGAAGCGCCGCAGGCGCGAAGTCGAAGGACTTCTTTCCGGAGCATTCCCATGCCTCGCCTGTCATCCCTCCTGGCGGCCACGCTCCTCGTCCCCGCAAGCATCGGCGCCCAATCCCTCGCGCCGCGACTCGACTCGCTCTTCGGTGCCTACAGCACTCTGTCCGGCCCCGGCTGCGCGATCGGCATCGATCGCGACGGGGCCCCGCTGATCCGGCGCGCGTGGGGGGCGGCCTCGATCGAACTGCGCGTGCCCAACCGCGTCGAGACGGTGTTCGAGGCGGGCTCGGTCTCGAAGCAGGTCACCGCGGCGTCGGTGCACCTGCTGGCGGCCCGCGGGGCGCTGCGCCTCGACGACGACATTCGGCGCTGGTTCCCCGAATTGCACGACTACGGCACGCCGATCACCATCACCCACCTGTTGCAGCACACCAGCGGACTGCGCGATTGGGGGGCCGTGGCAGAGCTCGAAGGGTGGCCGCGCGGCACGCGCACCATCAACCATGGCCACGTGCTCGCCATCCTGGCTCGGCAGCGCGGCCTCAACCATCCGGTTGGCGCAGCGTATTCCTACACCAACAGCGGCTACTCGCTGCTGGCGATGCTGGTGGAGCGAGTGAGCGGCGTCTCCCTGGCCGAGTTCTCGGCGCGCGAGTTCTTCCGGCCGCTGGGGATGAGCAGCACCAGTTGGCGCGACGACTACGCCCGGATCGTACCGGATCGCGCCCAGGCGTATGCCAAGTCGGGCGGCCAGTGGCGCCTCGACATGCCGTTCGAGAACCCGCACGGGCATGGCGGCCTCCTGACCACCGTGGATGACCTGCTCCGCTGGAATGGCGCGCTCACCGCGCGCCGCCTCGGCAGCCCCGACGTCAGCGCCGCCATGGAAGTCCCCGGCACGCTGCGCGATGGGACGCCGATCACCTACGGCGGCGGACTCGTCATGGACCAGTACAGTGGAGTCGCGCAGGTCGGCCACAGCGGGGCCACGGCCGGCTACCGCGCCTACCTCGTGCGCTGGCCCGAGCAGCACGTCTCCGCGGCCGTGCTCTGCAACGCGGCCGATGCCAACGCGACGCAGCTGACGCGCTCAAGCGTGGCGACGCTGCTCACCTTGAGGGGGTTGTCGCTCGTCTCCATCAATGGCTTCGAGAACGCGCGGATCGGATTCCGTTACCCCGGAGGAGATGCCGCGTCATTCGCCGGCACCTGGCACTCGCCGGAGGCCGACGCGCGTTGGGTCCTCACCGCCGCCGGCGATTCGCTGGTGGTGCGGCGCACGCCCGGCGAACGGCTGGTGTTCCGGCAAGTGGCGGCGGACTCCTTCACCAACGGCCCGATCCGTATCGCCTTCGAGCGCAACGGCGATGCGGTGCCCACCGTCGCGCACGTCTCGATCGCACGGGCACTCGCGGTCACCTTCACGCGGGCCTCGCCGGAGCGCTGACCCCGCTTACGATGCTCTGACTCGCGGGCCTCGCTCGAGGTCGGTCATGCGCGGAGATTCCGCCGCACGACCCTCAACGGAGCCTGCGATGCGGATGCACTGGTGGTTGATTGGCCTCCTCGGACTCGGTTGCGCGATGCCGAGCACCCCGGACAACGGAACAGAGCTTCCGCCGCCGCCCCCGCCCGTGGCCGGTGGCGGGCAGCGCCTCCTCTTCGTCGGCAACTCGCTCACCTACACGTGGAACGTGCCGCAACTGGTTCGGACGCTCGCCGTGGCGGCGGGCAAGACGTCACCGGTGATCGTGGCGCGCACGACGGCGAACTACGCCCTCGAGGATCACTGGAACGAGGGGACGGTCCAGCGCGACCTGCGCGAGGGCGACTACGACGTCGTGATCGTCCAGCAGGGTCCGTCCACCCTGACGTCAAGCGGTGACCACCTGACCCAGTGGGTGCGCGCCTTCAGCATTGCCGCCACGGCGGCGGGCACCCGGGTCGGCGTCTTCGCCATCGCCGCACCGATGGGAGCCGACTTCGAGGCCGGGATCGCCAATTACCGCGCCGCGGCGGACTTGTCGGCCACGGCGTTCTACCCGGCATCCCAGGCCTGGCTCGACGCGTGGCAGCTCAACGAGGCGATCCCGCTCTACGGTGCCGACGGCTTCCACCCGTCGCGGCACGGTGCCGCGCTCGGGGCGATGGTGATCGCGGCGCTGATCTTCGAGATCGATCCCGCGACCATGCCGAACCTCTTTCCCGAGTTCATCAGCGAGACCGAGATCGCCCAGCTCCGCCTTGCCGCCGATCAGGCAATACGGCGAGACGGGCGCCGATGATGGGGTAACTCCGTTACGCTTCTGCCATGACACACCGAAGACGCCCGCGCCTGGCGAGGCTCCTCCCCCTCGCCGCCATCCTCGCCTGTCGCACCGGGGAACCGCCGGACGCCGCCTCGACGAACGCACCGCGGATCTCGCGCGCCGGCGACACCACCTTCGTGACCAACGCGGAGCCCGGGCTCGACGGCGCGGTGACACTGCAGGAGCGCTGGGTGCGCCCGGCCGACACGGCGCGCCTCGGCACCATCACCGCAGCCGCCCTCGGCCATGGCGGGACGGTGTGGTTCGCGGTGACCGGCGGTTCCGAGCGCACGGCGATCTACCGTGACACCCGGGACGGTGCGCTGATCGCGGTCACCCCGGCGGGGCGCGACACCGGGTCGCTCATGGCACCCCTGATGCTCACGGCACTCGAAGACGGCTCCCTGCTCGCCGTCGAACAGGCCACCGGGCGCACCCTCCGCTTCGACTCCACGGGTGTCGCGCGCGACAGCTCCGCCATTGCCTCGCTCGCGGGCGTCACCGCGATCGCCCCGGACCGGAGCGGTGGCTGGTTCGCACGACTCTCTGACAATGGCCTCTGGCGTCACCACGACCAGCGCGGCATCATCAGCGACACCCTGCGGGACGACGGTGCAGCGACGGCGCTGGTGGGCCTCGGCCGCGACGGCTCGCAGCTCCGCGCCGCCAGCGGCGGGCGACAACTCGAGCGGAGCATCGCCGGCGGACCGATCCTCACCGCGCGGTGGGATGGCACGCCCCTCGCCGGCACGTTGGCCGCCGCGCACGACGCCAAGGGACTGATCTGGATCGGCAGCGACCTCGGTGCACAACAGATCTGGCGCGCCTTCGATCGCGACGCCCGCCTCCGGTTCGTGATCACCATCCCGGCCGGCAGCCGAGTACTGGATCGCGACGGCGAGTTCCTGCTGCTGCAGGATGTGGACGGTGGGCTGCGCGTGGTCGAGGTGGTGGGCACGACGGGGTGAGGAGTGGGGGGTGACTCGTGAACGGAGGTCGCATGGTGCGCAAAATGGCTTTCCTCGCCGTCGCTTCCCTCCTCCTCGTCGGCGGCACCTTCCCCCAGGCGCCGAAGCGGCTCCTCTTCGTCGGCAACTCGCTGACCTACACGCACAACATTCCGCAGCTGGTGCAGCAGCTGGCCGTGGCCGCCGGCAAGCAGCAGCCGGTCGTGGTGATGCGCGCGGGTGCCAACCTCGGCCTCGAGGACCATTGGCGCGCCGGCACGGTGCAGCGCGACCTGCGCGAGGGGCGCTACGACGTGATGATCGTGCAGCAGGGACCCTCGACGCTCGCCGCGAGCGGGGACGACCTGTTGAAGTGGGTGGTCACCCTCGCGCAGGAAGCGTCGCCGCACAAGACCCGCACGGGCGTGTATGCCGTCGCGCCACCGGCCAACGGCAACTTCGTGGGCGGGATCGCCAACTATCGCCGCGCCGCCGACTCCGCGCAGGCCGCGTTCTATCCGGTTTCGCAAGCGTGGGACGCGGCGTTGCGCCTTGACCCCGCCTTGCCGCTCTACGGCCCCGACGGCTTCCACCCGTCACCGCACGGCGCACTGCTCGCCGCCATGGTGATCACCGGCGTGATCTTCGACGTGGACCCGGCGAAGATGACGAGCATCGCGAGCCCACTGATGTCCGAGGTGCAGTTGGATGTGATGCGGAGGGCGGCGAGTAGTGCCGTCAAATCTGCAGGGCGGAGATGAGCGTGGTGTGACGAGTAACCAGTAACCAGTAACCCGTAATAGCTCCGAACCGGTCACTGGTCACCGGTCACTGGTCACTGGTCACTGGTTACGGCTCACCCCTCACCCCGTCATCAAGATCCGCTTCGCCTCCCGCAGCGCCGCCTTGGTGCCCACCAGCACCAGCGTATCCCCGACTTCCAACCGCTCGATCTTGCTCGGCGCGGGGATGCCGACACCACTGCGACTGATGGCCAGCACCGTGGCGCCGGTGCGGCCACGCAGGCCGACCTCGGCGAGCGTCTTGCCGGCCGCCGCGTACCCCTCCTCCATCCGGAACGGCGTCGGTGCGCCCATGCCGGGGAGGAGGTGCGTCGCCGTGGTCAGTCGGTCGGTCGCGATTGGGGCGACGGGATAGAGCCCCGTGAGGCCCGTGGTCGGCATCTCGGTGGTCACCTGTTCGGGCGGGAGCGACGAGCGCAGCGCCGCAATCAGCACCTCGGCACCGGCCGCAACGTGTCCCTGCAGGTTGGTCGCGCTGCGCCACGCCGCCACGCCTATGAGCACCAGCACCACGGCAAACACGGCCACGCCACGGAATGCGGGCAGGAAGGGCTGCGTCGCGAGCAGGACCGGCAGGCCGAGCAGGAAGACGATGGCGATCTCCAGCGTCGCGACCAGCGCACGGCGCGGGGCAGCGGCGCGGTCCATCCCCTTCTGGTGCGGCATCGCGAGCCGCGACAGCAGTTGTGCCAGGCTGCGCGCCACGCGGAAGATGCCGAGCAGGAAGGGGGCGGCGAGCACGACACCCGTCGTGTACATCCCGCCCCGTGCCAGCGACGCCGAGATGCCGAACGTGTCGACGAAGAACGCCTCGACGCGTGGCCCGAAGCGGGCGAGGCCGATGATCACCGCCACCACGCACGCCGCGTCCACCAGCAGCCAGTTCACCATGCCGCGCAGTCGGTCCTTGGCGGTCCGGCGTTCCGGGGCGCGGCGCATGTCCTCGACCCAGGTGGCGTAGAGCGCGGCGTACGTCTGCAACGGCTTCGGGAGCTTGCGGTCGGCGTAGGCCGCCACCGCGACCGAGCGCTTCACCATGAACGGCGTCAGCAGCGTCGTGAAGGCGGAGACCGCCACGGCCACCGGATAGAGAAAGCCGCCGACTGCGCCGGTCGCCAGCCCGAGCGAGGCGATGATGAAGGAGAACTCGCCGATCTGGGCCATGCTCATCCCGGCCTGGATCGAGGTCTGCGTGCCCTGACCGGCGATGAACGCGCCGATGGACACCGACACCAGCTTGCCCACCACCACGACCACCACCAGCAGCACGATGGCGACGCGATACTCCCAGAGAAGTTCCGGCTGGATCAGCATGCCGACCGAAACGAAGAAGACGGCGGCGAACACGTCGCGCACCGGGCGGACCAGTTCCATCACCGCATGGCCCTTCCCGGACTCGCTGATCAGCGAGCCCGCGATGAAGGCGCCGAGCGCGACGGAATATCCCAGCGCCTGCGCGAGCAGGGCGAAGGCAAAGCAGATGCCGAGGCTCGCGACCAGCGTGGTCTCGGGGCGCTTGAGCCGGACGATGAAGCGCATGAGCCGCGGCACCACGAGCAATCCGCCGACCACCCACACCGTGAGGAGGATGGCGAGCCGCAACGTGGTGCCGAGCAGTCCCGTTCCGGCCTCCGCACCGCTGGCACCGAGTGTCGCGAGGCCGGCCATGAAGAGCACCGCGGCCAGGTCTTCCACGATCAGCACGCCGAAGACGAGGTCGCGGAGCTTCCGCCCGACGCCGTGATCCTCGAACGTCTTCGCGATGATGGTGGTACTGGAGATCGCGAGCAGCGCGCCGGTGTAGAGCGCCTCGCGCTGGGTCCAGCCGAGCAGGTACGCGGCCGAGACGCCGAGGAAGGCCATCACCGTGACATCGAAGAGCGCGGTGACCGCGACACTCGGGCCGACGCGCAACAGCCGTCGAATGGAGAACTCGAGCCCGATGGAGAAGAGCAGCAGGATGACGCCGAGCTCGGCGAGCGTCTCGGTGGTGGCGCGATCGGCTTCGACCGGGATCAGGGTCACATACGGCCCCACCATCATCCCGGCGAGCAGATAGCCGAGAATCACCGGCTGCTTCAAGCGCTGGAACACGACCGTCGTGATGGCGGCCGTGCAGAGCACGAGCGCGAAGGTGGTGAGGAAGGCGTGATTGGCGCCCACGGGTCAGCCCTCCTGGCTGGGCGGGGCGGTGGTGATCGGCCTCCAGGCAATGGCTTCCCAGGCGGCATCCAACGAGGCCAGCGCATGCGGATGCGTCGCCGTCCACTCCTTGGTCGCCACCTTCTCGGCGGCGAAGCCCACCAGCGCCAGCCAGACCGAGGTCCACAGCTCCACCACGCCGGCGCGCACGCTCCCCTCCTGCTTCCCGGCGGCCACCAGCTGCTCCAGCCCGAGGCGGAGGTCGTTGGCGGCCAGGCGCGAGGGATCGTCCAATTCGCTGTTGAGGCGCCAATTGAGCAGCAAACGGACCCGTGCCGGGTCCGCTTCGGCCCGTTCCAGCCACTTTCGGCCCAAAGACCCCAACCGATCTCCCGCACCCTTCCCCCCGGCCTGGACCACTTCGCGGATCGCCACCACCCCCCACCGCTGGCTCTCCTGATAGGCGGCGTTCAGCAACGCCTGCTTGCTCGGGAAGTGCCGATAGATGGTGCCCTCGGCCACTCCCGCCCGCTTCGCCAGGATCGGCGTGGTGGTGGCGTGGTAGCCCAGGGTGGTGAAGAGCTCGCGCGCGGCCTCGAGCAGGCGGTCGCGGGTTGTTGGTGCGCTGTCGGCCATCGTGCTCCCGGCGTGGGGGACCGCCCGGCGAGGGGGCGGATTATCTTCGGGCTCGTCTACGCACGACCCGAATCAGAGGAAACCTGGATGAAAATGCTCGTCCTCGGCGCCGGCCTACAGGGCTGCGCCTGTGCCTTCGACCTGCTGCGGGACCCCGAGGTCACCGCCGTCACCCTCGCCGACCTCCAGCCAGCCCGGATGGCGCGCTTTCTCTCGCGCCTCGACGACCCCCGGCTCCAGCCGATCACGCTCGACGTCACCGACCATGCGGCGGTCCTCGAGGCGATGCGGGGGCACGACGCCGTCCTCAGCGCCATCCCGTACTACTTCAACGGTCCCATGGCGCGGCTCGCGGTCGAGGCCGGCTGCCATTTTGCCGACCTCGGCGGGAACACCGAAATCGTGATGGAGCAGAAGAAGCTCGAGGACGAGGCCCATGCCAAGGGGCTCTCGATCATGCCCGACTGCGGCCTCGCCCCCGGGATGGTCAACATCCTCGCCGCCGAGGGCATCCGCCGCCTCGACCGCGCCGACCGGGTACGAATCTACGTCGGTGGCCTCCCCCAGCACCCGGAGCCGCCGCTGAACTACCAGATCGTCTACTCGCTGGAGGGGGCGCTCGACTACTACACCACCCCCTCGTGGATCCTGCGCGACGGGAAAAGCACCACCGTGGACGCGCTGAGCGAGCTCGAGCCGGTGACCTTCGGCGAGCCGATCGGCACCCTCGAGGCGTTCCACACCGCCGGTGGGCTCTCGACCATGGCCTTCTCCTTCGAGGGGAAGGTCCGCGAGATGGAGTACAAGACCCTCCGGTACCCCGGTCACGCCACGCTGATGAAGGCGATCCGCGACCTCGGCCTCCTCGACCTCACCCCGATCACCGTCAAGGGGAAGGAGATCGTGCCACGCGACGCCTTCATCGCCACGGTGACCCCGAAGCTCACCAAGCCCGACGGTCGCGACCTCGTCGCCCTCCGCGTGGTGGTCAGCGGCGAGAAGAGCGGCGCACCACACAGCACCACTTTCGACCTGGTCGACTACTTCGACGAGGTCCATGGCATCTCGGCGATGATGCGCTGCACCGGCTACTCGCTCTCCCTCACGGGCCTCACCCAGGCGCGCCGACAGGTCATCCGCTTCGGCGTGACCACGCCGGACGAGGGGATGCCGTATGATCGCTACGTGACGGGATTGGCGGAGCGGGGAGTGGTGATCAAGGAGACGTGACCGAGGACCGATGACCGATAACCGAGGACCGAGAGCTGGCCGCCCAGGCCTCCCTTAGTCCTCGGTTTTCAGTTCTCGGTCCTCGGTCCTCGGTCCTCGGTCGTTACCAGCCCCACCCCATCGCCACATACCACCGCGTCTCACCATTGGCCTTGGCGCCGGTGATGCTCAGCTGGGCGGCGCGCAGGACGCGGATGCCGACGCCGGCACCCGCGCCGACAATCCAGCGCCCCCCTTCCGGGGCCGGGCCGGCGGCGACGCAGGCAACGCAAGCGATGGTGAGCGGCGCTTCCTCCTCGAGGGTGAGCCGGCCGGCATCAACGAAGCCGAGCAGCGCGACGGCGCCGAGGCCACCGAAGTTGAGCAGCTCATGGCGGACTTCGGCGCTGGCGAACTGCACCGTGCGGCCGGTGAGGGCGCCAACGGGGAGGGCGCGGTGCGAGTTGGGGCCACCGATGGTGGTCAGCGGCGACTCCCATCCCGGAATGCCCTGCTGGATGCCGACCGCCTGCGTCTCCGAGACGGTGCGCGCCGCGTAGCGCGCGGTGAGGCGCGTGCCCTGGCGCGGCGAAATCCAGCCGCGCACGATGCCATACGCCCCCGTATAGCCCTCACCCGCCCCGCCAACGAATGCGCCGGCCTCGGCCAGCACGCCGCGGTTGGGGTTGTACTCGTTGTCACGGCTGTCGAACACCAGCGCGAGCCGCGCCTGCGGATCGGTCTGGGTGATGGTCACCGATTGCCAGAGGAGGCCGCAGTCGGTGGCGCCATCGGGGCAGAGCACCAGCGGTCCGTCCCACGGCGTGTTCGGGAAGCGCGAACCGAGTTCGATCGGATCGCCCTCCAGCCGCTGCCGATCGAGCGACACGCGGACGGCTGCCTGCAGTCGGCCCTGGAGGCGACGAGTCACGTCCACCCATCCCATCTGCCGCTGCCGCTCGACGAAGTTTGGCGGCACGCCGAGGGCAAACTCCACCGAATCACTGCGCGCCACGCGCGCCTCGCGCGAGGCCGTGATGCTGCCGCGCACGCGCCAGCCCTCGTCGAGCCAGAGCCGCTTGTAGTCGCCGCGCACGAACCAGGCGCCGCGCGTCGAGTAGCCGGCGTCCACGCTGTGCTCGCGCAGGTTGGTGACGCGCGCATCCCACGGCGCCTGGCGATAGCGAATCACCCGGAACGCCCCGAAGACGCCGTCATTGGGCGTGGCCAGCAAATACGGAAAGTTCGACATCCGCACCGGGGCCTCGGCCAGCGCGGTGTCCGCCTCCTGCGCCGCCACGGGGGCCGCGCACAGCGCGGCCAGCAGCGCGACGCCGACGATGCGCCTCACGAGTAGAGCGTGGCGCACTGCTCGATCCGCGCCCCCTTCTCGTCACAGACCGCGAACGGCGACGCCGTCATCGCGGCCGCCCCGTACTGGCCCTTCTTGTTGACCGCATAGAACTGGATCTGGTAGGTGGGTCGCCCGCGCTCGTCGAGGAGCGCTGGCGGCGTCAGTGCCACCACCCGCTTGAGCGTCGCGAGCGCCGCATCGGTCGGGCTCATCCCCTGACGCATGTGCTCCACGGTGAGGAAGCCGCCGCAGACCATGATGTTGGCCTCGCCGAGCCCGGTGCTACCGGCCGCGCCGACGCTGTTGTCGGTGTACTGCCCGGCGCCGACAATGGGCGAGTCACCGCAGCGACCCGGGACCTTCCACGCGAGTCCGCTGGTGGTGGTGACCGAGGAGATGTCGCCCGCGGCGTTCACCACGTTCATGTTGATCGTGCCGGTGGTGTGCTGCATCCGCTCACCGGGCTTCGGGTTGAGCCAGTTGTCGTTGGCCCCGCGCGCGGCGCGCCACTTGAGCCACGCCTCGCGCGACTCCGGCGTGAGCAGCTCCTCGAGCTTGAAGCCGTACGACAGCGCGAAGCGCTGCGCATCCTTGCCGACGAGGAGGATGTGCGGCGTGTACTTCATCACCAGGCGCGCCACTTCGCTCGGCGTCTTGATTCCCTCGAGCGCACCGACGGCGCCGGCGCGCTTGGTCGGGCCATGCATGCACGAGGCATCGAGCTGCACCACGCCCTCCTCGTTCGGGAGCCCGCCGTAGCCGACCGACTGGTCCCGAGGATCGAGTTCCTGGATCTTGACCCCCTCCACGCCGGCATCGAGCGTGTCGGCGCCCTGCAGCACCATCTGCACTGCCTTCTCGACCCCGCGGAGCCCGTTGGACGACGCGATCGCCACCGGCGTCGCGAACCGGCTGCGCAGGATGGCCGGGGCCGCCACGGCGTCGCGGGAAGCCAGGGCACTGCCGGCCACCACGGCACCAGCCGTGCCGAGGAAGGAGCGACGGGAAAGCGGGGCGTCGGACATGCGTGGAACTCCGGTGGAGGGTGAGGTCTCAATGATAAGAGGGTGAACGGTGAACGGTGAACGGTGAACGGGGCCGAAGGTGACCGGTAACCCGTGACCCGTAACCAGTGGGTGCCGGTCACTGGTCACTGGTCACCCCTCACCCCTCACCTTTCACCGATCCCCCCGCAACACCAGATTCCACCCATGGCCACTCCCCCACGCCCCCGCCTCGACCCGGCGATCTTCCACCTCCCGGTCGAGAAGATGCGGGCCGGCTACTACTCCGACAAATATTTTGTCCGCGCCCGCGAGATCCTGCTCAAGGACGGCACCTCCCCGGAGGTGACGGTGCAGGTGTTCGGCAAGTCGGAGGCATTCCTCGGCGGGATCGACGAGGCGATCGCGATCCTCAAGCTCTGCAGCGACGACTGGTCGGCGCTGCGCGTGCGCGCGCTGCACGACGGCGACGCCGTGGCGCCCTGGGAAGTGGTGCTCGAGATCGAGGGTCCCTATCAGGCCTTCGCCCACCTCGAGACGCTCTACCTCGGCGTCCTCGCGCGCCGCACCCGGGTCGGCACCAACACGCGACGCGTGGTCGAGGCCGCCGCCCCGAAGGACGTGATGTTCTTTCCGGCGCGCCATGATCACTGGCTGGTGCAGACCGGCGACGGCTACGCGGCGCACATCGCCGGGGCCATCGGCGTCTCCACCGACGCCCAGGCGTCGTGGTGGGGCAGCGAAGGGATCGGCACCGTGCCGCACGGCCTCATCGCGGCGTATGGCGGCGACACCGTCCTCGCCTCGGCCAAGTTTCTCGAGCACGTCACCGACGACGTGCGCCTGGTCTCGCTGGTGGACTTCGACAACGACTGCGTTGGCACCTCCCTCGCCCTCGCCGATGCCCTGGGACAACGACTCTACGGCGTGCGCCTCGACACCAGCGAGATGCTGGTGGATCGCTCCGTGGTGCCGCAGATGGGGCACTTCAAGCCGACCGGTGTCACGCCGCAGCTGGTGCACAACGTCCGCGAGGCACTCGATGCCGCCGGCCATCATCACGTCAAGATCATCGTCTCCGGCGGCTTCACCGTCGAGAAGATCCTCGAGTTCGAGCGCCTCGCCGTCCCCGTGGACAGCTACGGCGTCGGCTCCTCGCTCTTTCAGGGGCGCTATGATTTCACGGCCGACGTGGTGCGGCTGGATGGGAAGCCGTGTGCGAAGGTGGGGCGTGGATGGCGTCCGAATGCGAGGTTGACCTCTGTGGAGTAGCAGTGAGTCCTGAGTCCTGAGTAGGGAGAGCACACCACGCGGTTCTTCTCTCAGGACTCACGACTCAGGACTCACGACTTGCACCGGAACCCAACATGACACAGATCTATTGGGACGTCGACACCCAACACGATTTCATCGCCGCCACCGGTCTCCTCTCGGTGCCGGACGCCGAGGCGATCCTGCCGACCCTGGCGCGGCTCACGGCGCACGCGCATGCGTCCGGGATCCGGATCGTGGCCACCGCCGACGACCACGACATCGGTCATGCCGAGATTTCCGACGCGCCCGACTGGAAGTCCACCTATCCGCCGCACTGCATGCGGGGCACGCCGGGGCAGGCCAAGGTGTCGGAGACCGCGTTGCGCAATCCGCGTCTGGTGCACCCGGTCCCGCACGTGGCGGACGATCTCGCCACGCAGCTTCTCGCGCACGACGGCGACCTCCTGCTGCTCAAGCCGGGCACCGACGTGTTCCGCTGGAATCCGAACGCCGACACGGTGCTGCGCGCACTCGCACCGTCGCGCGTGGTGGTGTACGGCGTGGCGACCGATGTCTGCGTCGTCGCGGCGGTCGATGGCCTCGCGCGCCGACTCCCCGACGCAGAGATCGTGGTGGTGCAGGATGCCGTCGCGGCCCTCGACCCCGAGCGCGGGCGCGCCCTGCTGGCCGAGTGGTCGGCTCGCGGCATCTCGGTGTTCTCCTCGGCGCAGCTGCTCGGGTGACGCTCCCCGGCCGCTTCTTCCTCCCCGGACCGGTCGAGGTCCATCCCGCGGTGGCGCAGGCCATGCTCCATCCGCCGATCGGCCATCGCAGCGCCGAGGGACGCGCCCTGCTCGCGCGCGTGCAGGATGGACTCGCCGACCTGATGCAGACGCGGCGCCCGGTGATGCTGGTGACCGCGTCCGCGACCGCGATGATGGAAGCCGCGATCCGCGCCGGCGTCGAGGAGCGTGTCCTCTGCGTGATCACGGGCACCTTCTCCGAGCGCTTCGCGCGGATCGCCGAGGGCTGCGGCAAGGAGGTGGTGCGCCTGCACGTGCCGCGCGGTCAGGCACTCGAGCCGGAGTTGCTCGCACTCGCGCTCGACGGTCCGCCGGTGGACGCTGTCTCGTTGGTGCACGTCGAGACCTCGACGGGCGTGGTCCAGCCGGTGGCGGAGCTGCTGCGCATGCTGCGCACCCTCGGCAACATCGTCACCATCGTGGACGGCGTCACCTCCATCGGAGGGATGACCGTGGATCCCGATCGCTGGGGCGCGGACTTCTTTCTCGGCAGCAGCCAGAAGGCCCTCGGCGTGCCACCGGGACTCGCCTTCGCCGTCGCGTCAGAGCGCTTCCTCCACCGCGCCGAGTCCGTGGACGATCGCGGCCTCTACCTCGACCCGATCGCGTTGCATCGTGACGCCACGCAGGGCCGTTTCGGACAGACCCCGGCGCTGCCCATTGTGCATGCACTCGATGTCCAGCTCACCCGCATCGCGGCGGAGGGGCTGCCCGTCCGTCTGGCACGTCATCAGTCGCTCCGGGAGCGTGTCGAGGGATGGGTCGCTGCGCATGGCCGATGCACCTTCATGGCCCCGCCCGGACGCCGCGCCGACACCGTCTCCGCGCTCCGCCTTCGCGCCGGCGTCTCGGCAATCGGCGTGGTGCAGGCGATGGCCGAGGCGGGGTGGCAGCTCGCCACCGGGATGGACGAGGACGAAGACCAGGTGATCCGCATCGGGCACATGGGCGACCGCACCCTCGCGGAGCTCGACGCCCTCCTTGCCGCACTCGAGCCGAGGCTCTGACCCATGGACAGTGACGGAATCCAGCCCGTGCTCCGCTTCATCGCCCGCAATTTCGTCCGCGGCGTGGCGATCACCCTGCCGGTCGTGCTCACGGTCTACGTGGCCTGGCAGGCCGTCACGTGGGTCGATGGCTGGCTCGGCCTCGCCATCCCCGGGGTCGGGCTGCTGGTGGTGATGGCGATGATCACCATCATCGGCGCCCTGGCCACCAACGTCGTGACCCGCGCCGCGCTGGCCACCCTCGATCAACTCTTCGAGCGACTGCCGCTCTTCCGGTTGCTCTATTCCGCGGCCAAGGATCTGATGGGCGCGTTTGTCGGGAACAAGCGCCGCTTCAACAAGGCGGTGCGGGTCCAGCCCGACCCCAGGCTCGACCTCTGGTTCCTCGGCTTCGTGACCGCCGACGACGTGACGCGTCTCGGCCTCACCGGCCATGTGGCGGTCTACCTGCCGCAGTCCTACAACATTGCCGGCAACCTGGTCCTGGTGCCTGCCGAGCGGGTCGTCCCGATCGACGGCGACTCCTCGGAAGTGATGAGCTTCATCGTGTCGGGAGGGGTGACGGGGGGGACGGCAGTAGCCGAGGTCCGCTGACCGAGGACCGAGGACCGAGTCGGAGGCTGCCCCCGACGTCAGGACGTTGTCAGGGCCTGACGTCGGCTGGAACCTGAGGGATCGGCGGGGCGTCGAATCGCACGCCCCCTCCTGACTCACGCCACTTCGGAGCCGTCGTGCCAATCCGACTCGCCGCCCTTCTGCTGGCCGCCCAGATCATCCCAGCAGTCTGCATCCCGGCTCAGGCCACGACCCGAGCGGCGCTGGAAGCGAGGCAACGCGAGGCCCCCGCAGACGCGGTTGTTCTCTTCCGGCTTGCAGCGCTTGAGGCGAGTGAGGGACGTCCAGACGGCGCCTTGCGCTACCTCGACGCCGTGAGTCGTGCTCCGGGCGATCTCGATCCAAGCTTCTATCGCGGCTTCTGGCCGCTCCACGGCGATCCGCGTTACGAGGCCATCGTTGCGCGGATTCGGGCAGCTCAGCCGCCGATCGTGCGGAGCCACCCAGCCTTCTCGATTCCCGAGCGCGATCTGCACCCGGAAGGGATCGCCTTCGACCCACTTAGTCGCGCCACCTTCCTCGGCTCGTTCAAGGGGAAGGTCGTGCGCGTCGACTCGCTCGGCGTGGCGAGCGACTTCGTCCGGCTTCCGGCAGAGGGGTCGCAGCGGGTCATCGTCGGCATCCGCGTGGACGCAACTCGGCGCCACCTCTGGGCGACCGTTGCCGACGTCCGGGCATTCGGCGACCCGACGGTCCGTGGGGCCTCCCTGCACCAGTACGACCTGGCCACTGGTCAGCTGCTGGCGCGGCATGGGCCGGTCGAGGGGGCATTCAACGACCTTGTGATTGCCCCGAATGGCGACGTGTACGCCACCAACACGACTGAGGGAGCCGTGTGGATGATCCCCGCCAGCGACCGATCGCTGCGAAGGTTCACGGCACCAGGGTCCGTGCCAGAGGCAAACGGGATCGCCGTCGATCCGACCGGGCGCCAGCTGTACGTCGCGAGCTGGCACGACATCCAGCTCGTGAGCACAGACGACGGTCGGGTCCGGCCGCTCACCAGTGCAGTGCCGGTCGTCACCGCTTCCTTCGATGGACTGTACTGGTACGACGGCGGGCTGGTCGGCATCCAGAACGGCCTCCACCCTGGCCGGGTGGTCCGGTTGCGGCTCGATCCGACCGGCGCGCGCATCACCGAGGCCGAGGTGCTCGAACGCTACCATTCGCAGTTTGCGGGGATGACCACGGCGGCCCTCGACGGCGATACGCTCCTCTACATCGTCAACACGCAATCACGACGCTTCCTGCCCGATGGCTCGGTACGGCCCGGCGAGCGACTCGACCCGATCCTCGTGGTCCGCCTCCCACTCCGATGACCGAGCCCTTCTCGGTCCCCGGTCCTCGGTACTCGGTTCTCGGTTAACGCCCCACGTTCCATTCCGTCATCCTGTGTGGCAGCCGATACTCCTCTCGTCATCAGGTGCACAGCCTCAACAAGGATGATTCCAATGCGCTCTACCCTTTATGCCGCCGCGGCACTTCTCGCCCTTGCCGCGTGTAGCGATTCGCCGACCGGCAACGTGACCCCGCTCGCGGCCGACATTTCCGCGGACGTGGCGACTGTCTCGGCCGACATCACGGCCGAGGACGTGGACGTGATGGCCGGGATGAACGGCCTCACCGGCAATTTCTCCGCCTCGCTGGTGGACGGCATGTCGCCCCCGATGGGTCCCGGCAACGTCGGTGGTTGCGGCTTTGGCGGCGGCCGCTGGACCTGCCCGCCGAACCGTGCCAATGGCCTGACCATCACCCGTACCGTGCAGTTCTTTGACGCCGGCGACGTGATTCAGGACGCCTACGACGCCGCCTTGACGGCACGGATCGAGATCGATGCCGTGCTCGAGGGCGATGTCACCCGCGGGCCGTGGACCGCAACGATCGAGCGGACCCGTGACTTCACCTTCACGGGCCTGGCCGGCACCGAGACCAGCCGGACCCTGAACGGCACCTCGACCAGCGAGGCATCGCGGAGCCGGATCGCCGGGGAGTCGGGCACCAGGTCCTACCTGATGACCGAATCGGCGACTTTCGTGGACGTGGTGATCCCGGTCCGGGCCGAGGGGGTCGCTCCTTGGCCGCTCTCCGGTACCGTCACCCGCATCGTGACCGTGACGCCTGACGGCGGCACGCCGGTGGTCCGCACCGTCATCATCACCTTCGACGGCACGGCCACTCCCGATGCCACCGTCAATGGCGAGCCGTTCGAGCTCGACCTGGCGCAGCGGCGGGCGAATCGTCGGTAGTTGACGACGAAGGGCGAACGGCGAACAGCGAACGGCGAGTCGAAAGGCTCGCCGTTTGCGTTTGGTATGGGGGCGCGGGTCCTGACTGGCAAGATCGCGCGCCGCGGCACAGATTCTCCGTTCGCGGTTCGCCGTTCGCCCCCCAACATTCGAGCTCCGCCGCATGCGCCTGGCCATTCTCCTCCCCCTCCTGCTCGCGTCCTCGCTCTCCGCCCAGGCCTGGCCCACCGCCAAGCCGGCGGCCATGGGCGTCAATCCAGCGGTGCTCGACAGCATTGACGCCGAGATCAAGGCGGGACAGTACGGCTACGTCGATCGCTTCCTGGTGATCCGCAAGGGGAGCATCGTTTTCGACGGGAGCTACCGACACGATTACGCGGCCGCCTACGGCGACTCGGCGAAGCGCGGCACGGCGCTGGTCATGTCGGACCGGACCGGCCCGTACAACTATTTCAATCCCTGGTGGCACCCGACCTATCGCGGCGGTGACCTGCACACGCTGCAGTCGGTCACCAAGACCGTCACCTCGGTGGTGATCGGCACCGCCGTGACGCGGGGCGAGTTCCCCTCGCTCGACACGCCGATCCTCACGTTCTACGACACGACCAAGGTCGCCAACATCGATGACCGCAAGCGGAAGATCACCATCCGGCACCTGCTCACGATGACCGGCGGCTTCGACTGGAACGAGAACACCAGCTATTCCGACACCATGAACTCGGCCACGCGGATGGAGGCGAGCCACGATTGGGTCGGCTTCACCATCAACCATCCGATGGCGCGCGAGCCCGGAACGCGCTGGAACTACAGCAGCGGCGAGAGCGAACTGCTCGCCGACATCTTCCGGAAAGCCACCGGCACGGACATCGAGGAGTACGCGGCGCGGCACCTCTTTGCCCCGCTCGGCATCACCCGCTGGTTCTGGAAGCGGACCCCGGCCGGACTGATCGATACCGAGGGCGGCCTCTATCTCGAGGCGCGCGACCTCGCCCGCATCTGGCAGCTCTTCGGCAAGGGCGGCATCTGGCACGGCACCCGGGTCGTCTCCGCCGACTGGGTGACCCAGTCGGTCACCCCGGCCATCGCCACCGGCACCGCCCCGACCTCGGCCAAGTACGGCCTCAAGTGGTGGCTGCACGTCAACCCTCTCGACCCCACCAAGCTGGTCTGGTCCGGATCGGGCTTCGGTGGCCAGCTTCCCTACTACTTCCCGGAGCGCGACCTGATCGTGGTCTTCAACGCCTGGAATATCCTCCCCGGGGGGAAGGGGATTCCTCAGCGGCGGATGTTGGAGCGGTTGGGGAAAGCGGTGAACGGTGAACGGTGAACGGGGGTGTTGGTGAGGGGTGAGGGGTGAGGGGTGCACCGGAGTCCCCCCTCACTCCTCACCCAGCGCGGCCAAAGGCCGCGCCCCGTTCACCGTTCACCGTTCACCGCTTTCCCCTCCATTAGATTCCCGGGTTACACCTGAACCCGGAACGCCCCAGGATGTCCGAGCCCGACAAGTACCTGCCCGAAGCGATCGAGACCAAGTGGCGTGAGCGCTGGGCCACCCAGCACACCAACGAGCCGGATCTCGACCGGGCGGAGCGCCCCTTCTACAACCTGATGATGTTCCCCTACCCGTCGGCCGAAGGGCTGCACGTGGGGAACCTCTTCGCGTTCACGGGCGCGGACGTGTACGGGCGGTTCAAGCGGATGCAGGGGTACCAGGTCTTCGAGCCGATCGGCTTCGATGCCTTCGGGATCCATTCCGAGAACTACGCCATCAAGGTCGGCGCGCACCCGGCCGACCTGATCCCGAAGAACATTGCCAACTTCACGCGGCAGCTGACGCGGATGGGCGGGATGTTCCCCTGGCGGAACGTGCTCTCGACCACCGAGCCGTCGTACTACAAGTGGACGCAGTGGGTCTTCCTCCAGCTCTACAAGCGGGGGCTCGCCTACAAGAAGAATGGCGCGGTCAACTGGTGCCCGAGCTGCAAGACGGTGCTCTCCAACGAGCAGGTGATCGCGGGCGCGTGCGAGCGCTGCGGCACCGTGGTCGAGACGCGCGTGCTCGAGCAGTGGTACTTCCGGATCACCGACTACGCCGAGCGGTTGCTCGACAATCTCGACGACAGCACCAAGATGGATTGGTCGGACACCACCGTCGCGGCGCAGAAGAACTGGCTCGGCCGTTCCGAGGGCGCCGAGATCACCTTCCGCGCCGGCGATGCGGCGAGCTCGGCGATCACGGTGTACACGACGCGCCCCGACACGCTCTTCGGCGCCACCTTTCTGGTGCTCGCGCCCGAGCATCCGTTGGTCGACGCGCTGACCACGGCGGCCCAGCGCGAGGCCGTCGAGGCGTACCGCGCGCAGGCGTCGGCCAAGGACCTGGTGTCGCGCAAGGTCGGCGACAAGGAAAAGAGCGGCGTCTTCACGGGCAGCACCGCGCTCAATCCGGCCACCGGTGAACAGGTGCCGGTCTGGATCGCCGACTATGTGCTGATGGACTACGGCACCGGTGCGATCATGGCGGTGCCAG
>Ga0073899_10001835_pt1 | contig 19290 bp, 15 predicted proteins | sample KloWWTmetaKNB5Ph_FD_88975 | JGI IMG/M metagenome (GOLD analysis project Ga0073899, IMG submission 88975) | Active sludge microbial communities from Klosterneuburg, Austria, studying microevolution and ecology of nitrifiers - Klosterneuburg... | ecosystem: Engineered > WWTP > Aerobic digester >... | reverse complement strand
GCGGGGCGGTGATCGCCACCTGCACGCCGGTCGCCGGCGCCTGCACGATCACGCCCGCGCTCGCCCCCGGCGTCACCCGCCTGTGCGTGCTGGCCCGCGCCGACGCCGACCCCACGCTGCCCGAGAACCGCGCCTGCATCGACGTCGCGCGGCTGTGATCGCCGCGCGATCGCCTCAGCTGCGGTAGTCGGCGTTGATCGACACGTACTCGTGCGACAGGTCGCAGGCGAGGACGCGGGCGCGGGCCTTGCCGCCGCCGAGGTCGGCGGTGATCGTGTACGCGGGCGTCTGCATCACGGCGGCGGCGGCGGCCTCGTCGTAGCCGGGCGCGACGGCGCCGCGCTTGACGACCTCGACGGGGCCGATCCGCAGGCCGAGGCGCGTCGGATCGATCGGCACGCCGGCGTTGCCGATCGCGCACAGCACGCGGCCCCAGTTGGGATCGCCGCCGGCGATCGCGGTCTTGACCAGCGGCGAGGTGGCGATGCGCCGCGCGACGGCGGCGGCGGCGCGCTCGCTGGCGGCGCCGCGCACGTCGATCGTGACGACGTGGTGCACGCCCTCGCCGTCCTTGATGAGCTGGGTCGCCAGATCGGCGAGCAGCTCGGTCAGCGCGGCGGTGAAGCCGGCGACCGCGCGGCCGCTGAGCGCCGGGCCGGCGGCGCCCGAGGCGAGCACGGCGAGCGTGTCGTTGGTCGAGGTGTCGCCGTCGACGATCAGGCTGTTGTAGGTGGGCCCGACCGCGGCCCGGGTCGCGCGCGCCAGCAGCGCCGGCGCGATCGCGGCGTCGGTGCACACGAACGACAAGGTCGTGGCCATGTTGGGCGCGATCATGCCGGCGCCCTTGGTGCAGCCGACCAGCGTCACCCGCGCGCGGCCGAGCTTGACCGTGCGGCTCGCCACCTTGGGCCCGCGATCGGTCGTGAGGATCGCGTCGGCGAAGTCGGCGAAGCCATCGGCCGACAGCGCGGCGCCGGCGGCGGCGACCCCGGCCTGCACGCGAGCGATCGGCAGCGGCTGGCCGATCACGCCGGTCGAGGCCACCAGCTGCTCGCCGGGCTTGCCGCCGATCGCGGCGGCGGCGGCGGCGGCCATGGTCCGCGCGTCGGCGGCGCCGGCGGCACCCGTGCACGCGTTGGCGTTGCCGCTGTTGACGACGACGCCGCGCAGCCGGCCGCGGCTGGCCTTCAGGTGGGCCGCCGACAGCAGCACCGGCGCGGCCTTGACGCGGTTGCCGGTGAACACCGCCGCGGCGGCGACCGGCGCGTCGGCGGCGATCAGCCCGACGTCCTTGCCGCCCTTCTTCTTGATGCCGGCCGCGACGCCGGCGAAGCGAAAGCCCGCGACCTTCACGGCGCGACGCCCTGGGCCATCGCCGCGCAGCGCTCGGCCTCGGTGGCCTCCCACACCGGCCCGGCGGAGGCCCGCGCCCGCGCCTCGGCGGCGTCGCCGTCCCAGCCCGGGGTCGGGGCCGCCGGCGTCCACGCCGCGGCCCGCGCCGCCAGCATCGCCGCCTCGGCCGCGTGGACCGCGCGCTTCAGCGCGACCAGGTCCTTGGTCACGCCCGCCGACTCGTCCCACGACAGCCAGGCCTTCTCGATCGCCGGCGCCGCGGTCGCCGAGGCCTGCGCGGCGCGCGCGACGTCGCCGTCGACCAGCCACTGCTGCGCCGCCGCCAGCGCGGCGTCGGTGGGCGCCACCAGCGTCGGCAACGCCGTCGCGCGCAGCGTCAGGATCGGTCGCGCCTTCACCGCCGCCGCCACCGCCCGCTCGACCAGGGCCCGCTTGGGATCGCTCATGGCCGAGAGTCTCGCACAGCCGCCGGCGATCGTGTCACCGGCCGCCGCGCTCACGCCACCGCGGCTACTCCGCCGACGCCTCGGCCTCGTCCTTGCCGTGGCACTTCTTGTACTTCTTGCCCGAGCCGCACGGGCACGGATCGTTGCGGCCGACCTTGGGCTTGTCGCGCTTGACGGTCTCGACCTTGGCCTCGGGGTCGGCGGCCCGCTGCGGCTGCTGCGCCGCCTTGCCGCGCGCGGCCTTGGCCCGCGCCACGGCGGCCATCAGCTCGCCGCCGTCGTACTTGGACGGGTCCTCGTTGTCGGTGGTGCGGATCTTGGCGGCCTGCAGCGCCGGCACCGCCTCCTCCTCGCGCTTGATCTCGACCCGGAACAGCTTGGTCCCGACGTTGGACTGGATGCGGACCATCATGTCCTGGAACATCTCGTAGCCGGCCTTCTTGTACTCCTTCTTGGGGTCCTTCTGGCCGTAGCCCTGCAGGCCGATGCCCTCGCGCAGCGCGTCCATCGCCTTGAGGTGCTCGATCCACTGCGCGTCGATCTCCTCGAGGAAGAACCGCCGCGCGAAGTACATCAGCCAGGACCGCGACAGCTCGTCCTCGCGATCCTGCAGCCGCTTCTCGATGATCTTCCAGGCGCTGGCGGCCAGCTCCTCGCGGTTGCCGTGCTCGAGCTCGAACTCGCCGTTGAACTGCTCCTCGAGCGCCTCCTCGAGCCCGTCGAGGTCCCACTCGTCGTCGGCCTTGTCGGTCGAGCAGTACTGCTGGATCGCGGTGTCGATCAGCCCCTCGCACAGGTCGTAGACCCGCTCGCGCTGCTGGATGAGCGACTTGGCGATCGCCTCGCTGACGTAGGTGTGCAGCTCGGCCTTGCCGTCGGCGGACCCGGCGGCGCCGACCCGCTTCTCGAGATCGAGCAGCGCGCCGTGCTGGCGCCACAGTTCGCCGCGCAGCACCCGCCACGCCGGGCGCTGATCGGCCTGGGGCTCGCCGGCGGCGGCCTTGGCGTCGCGCTCGGCCACCTTGGCCAGCACCGCGTCGACCTGCTCGATCAGCTTGGCCTTGATCTGCGCGGCCAGGTCCGGGACGTTCCAGTCGCCGCTCTCGACGATCTCGGGCAGCGTCACGCCCTTCTTCTGATCTTCCTCGGACGGCTCCGGGCTGTACTTGCCCTCGAGCACCGCCTTGCGCAGCGCGTAGATGGTCTTGCGCTGCTGGTTCATGACGTCGTCGTACTCGAGGACGTTCTTGCGCTGATCGAAGTTGCGGCCCTCGACCTTCTTCTGCGCGCCCTCGATCGAGCGGGTGACCATGCCGCTCTCGATCGGCACGTCCTCCTCGAGGCCGAGCCGCTCCATCAGCCCGCTCATGCGGTCGAGGCCGAAGATGCGCAGCAGGTCGTCCTCGAGCGACAGGTAGAACCGCGACACGCCGGGGTCGCCCTGGCGGCCGGCGCGGCCGCGCAGCTGGTTGTCGATGCGGCGCGACTCGTGGCGCTCGGTGCCGATGATCTTGAGGCCGCCGGCGGCCAGCACCTCCTCGCGCTCGGCCTCGGTCTGCTTCTTGAACTCGGCCATCAGCTCCTTGAGCCGGGCCTCCTCGTCGAACGCCGGCTGGCTGGCGCCGCGGTACGGCCCGCCCTCGGGGCCCTCGCCCTCGGCGCCGGTGGCCGGGTCGGGATCGGGGCGCGCGGCCTCGGCGGCGGCGGCCTCCTCGGCGACCTTCTGCCGCTCCTCGTTGAGCTGCTCCTTGGCCATGAACTCGGCGTTGCCGCCGAGCAAGATGTCGGTGCCGCGGCCGGCCATGTTGGTCGAGATCGTGACCGCGCCCTTGCGGCCGGCCTGCGCGACGACGCCGGCCTCCTTCTGGTGCTGCTTGGCGTTGAGCACGTTGAACGGGATCTTCTTCTCCCGGAGCAGCGTCGCCAGCACCTCGGACTTCTCGACGGAGATGGTGCCGACCAGCACCGGCTGGCCGCGCTGGTAGCAGTCCTCGATGTCGGTCAAGACCGCCTTGAACTTGCCCTTCTCGTTCTTGTAGACGAGGTCGGGCAGGTCCTTGCGGACGATCGGCTTGTTGGTCGGGATGACCGTGACGTCGAGCTTGTAGATCTGGTGGAACTCGGTCGCCTCGGTGTCGGCGGTGCCGGTCATGCCCGCCAGCTTCTTGTACATGCGGAAGAAGTTCTGGTAGGTCACCGTCGCGACGGTCTGGTTCTCCTCCTCGACGTCGACGCCCTCCTTGGCCTCGATCGCCTGGTGCAGGCCGTCGGACCACCGCCGCCCCGGCATCTTGCGGCCGGTGAACTCGTCGATGATGACCACCTTGCCCTCCTCGATGAGGTAGTTGACGTCGCGCTTGTACAGCGTGTGGGCGCGCAGCGCCTGGCTGACGTGGTGGTTGAGGTGGAGGTTCTTGACGTCGTAGAGGTTGTCGATGCCGAGCAGCTTCTCGATGCGCTCGACGCCCTCGTCGGTGAGCATCGCCGAGTGGGCCTTCTCGTCGACGGTGTAGTCGACCTCGCGCTTGAGGCGCGGGATCATCTTGTCGACCCGGCCGTACCAGTCGGCGGAGTCCTCGGCGCGGCCGGAGATGATCAGCGGGGTGCGGGCCTCGTCGATGAGGATCGAGTCGACCTCGTCGACCACCGCGTAGTGGAGCGCGCGCTGGACCATGCGGTCGGGCGCCTCCTTCATGTTGTCGCGCAGGTAGTCGAAGCCGAACTCGCTGTTCTGGCCGTAGGTGATGTCGCTGTTGTAGGAGCGCTGGCGCTCGAAGTCGTCGAGGCCGTGGACGATGACGCCGGTCGACAGGCCGAGGAAGCCGTAGAGCTTGCCCATCCACTCGGCGTCGCGCCGGGCCAGGTAGTCGTTGACCGTGACCAGGTGCGCGCCCTTGCCGGCCAGCGCGTTGAGGAACAGCGGCAGCGTCGCGACCAGGGTCTTGCCCTCGCCGGTGCGCATCTCGGCGATCCGGCCGCCGTGGAGCACCATCCCACCGATCAGCTGCACATCGTAGTGCCGCATATTGAGCGCGCGCCGGCCGCCCTCGCGCACCAGCGCGAAGGTGTCGACCAGGATGTCGTCGAGGGTCGCGCCGTTGTCGAGCTGCTGCTTGAGGTCGCCGGTCTTGGCCTTGAGCTCGGCGTCCGACAGCGCCTTCATCTTCGGCTCGAGCTCGCCGATCTTCACCACCTTGGGCTGGAGCTTCTTGACCTCGCGCTGGTTGCGACTACCGAAGATCTTCTCGAGGAATCCCATGGTGCTTCCGATCGTGTGCGGCCCGGCGACTGACCCGGGCCAAGGCGGCGTGTCTTAGCACAGCCAAACACGCGGAAGCTAACCATCCCCGCCGCCACGTCAATCGCCCAAGGCCAGGAAGTTCGCGGACCTAGCCCGTCGGGCAGGTGACCGAGCGTCGTGGGGGGAGGCTCGATCCCGGCTCCGCCGGGGGCGAGGGGGGCTCGGCGACGAGCCCCCTGGAACACGGGCGATCACGCCAGGCGGAACGAGCGCGCGAAGGCGATCGAGTCGCCGCGCAGGTCGAAGCGGGTCAGCGCGGTGCCGATGACCATGCCGACGCCGTCGCTCAGCTGGCCCGGCAGCTCGGTCCAGGTGCGCAGCGGATCGAGCCAGCGGATGTCCTTCTGGCCGGCGAACGAGTAGGGCAGGCCGTCGTCGCCCTGGAACTCGAACTGGTAGCGGATGATCCGGCGCAGCCACGGCCGCAGCTCCATGGTGCCCGTGATCGGCCGGGCCCGGGCCAGGCCGTCGGCGTCGACGGTGCCCTCGATCGCCGCCAGCCGCGACTTGCGGAACTCGAGCAGCGAGCCGGCGCGGGCGGTGACGGTGAACTCGAAGCGGCCGCCGCCGCGCCCGCCGTCGGTGCGCGCCCAGGTGCCGCGCATGGTCTCTCGGAAGCCGAAGCCAGGCATGGGCACAATGTACCGCAATCCGCGGGCGCGGCTGCGCCGGCGATTTCCCGTCGGTCGCCGCACTTGGGAATTGACGGCGGCCGTCGCGCGCTTTAGTACGCCCCTCATGGCGCACGCCGCGCGTCACGTTTCCAGGGGGCTCGTCGCCGAGCCCCCCTCGGTGGGGCCAGGTCCCCGCCGAGCCTCCCCCCACGACGCGAGCCGCCCGCCACGCGCCGATCCGCGCCCGAGGCGCGGTTCGGCCGCGCACCCGTGGACCGTGGCCCCGACGCTGGGGGTGTTCGCTGCCGCGCTGGCTGCCGCGGTGTTCCTCGCCGACGGCGACCTGCGCGCGCTGCGCGGGCTGCCGACCCGGCGCCCGCCGGCGCCGCCGGCCGCGCCCGCCACCCCGGCCGCCCCCGAGGCGATCGAGGGCGCGCCCGGCGAGGCGGCGCCGCCGCTGCCGCCCAAGCCCGACCTCGCGCCCGAGCGGGTGGCCGGCGGCCACGCGCCGTCGGTCCCGGGCAAGACCGTCGAGGACACCTGCCTGGCCCCGGCCGGCGCGACCACCGGCTGCACCCGCTGGGCGCTCGACGACTTCTACGCCGCGCTGGCCGCGACCGAGCAGGGCACCGCGCGGCGGCCGGCGCGGCTGTCGTGGTACGGCGACTCGGTGTCGGCCACCGACGCGCTGCCCGGGCGCATCCGCGCGCGGCTGCAGGACGTGTTCGGCGACGGCGGCCCCGGCTTCGTCCACGCGGTCGCGCCGCACCGCTTCAACCACAGCCTGGCGGTCGCGCGCACCGCGTCGGGCTCGTGGCGCTCGTTCGGCGTGTCGTTGGCCAACGTCGGCGATCACCTCTACGGCCTGGGCAACGCCACCGCCGAGGGCCAGGGCACGATCAAGCTCTCGGCCAAGACCCCGAGCGGCAAGCTGACCTCGGTCGACGTCTACTACCTGGCCCAGCCCAGCGGCGGCACCGCCGAGCTCGACGTCGACGGCGAGGTCAAGGCGACGATCGACACCAGCGCCGAGAAGAAGACCGCGCGCTTCGAGACGGTGCGGGTGCCGGACGGCGACCACCAGATCCAGCTGAAGGCCACCGGCAAGGTGCGGCTGTTCGGGTTCGCGCTCGAGCGCGACGCCGGCGTCGTGGTCGACAACATGGCGCTGGTGTCGGCCACCGCCAAGAACATGCTGCTCAACCAGGCCGACCACTGGAAGGCGCAGCTGGCCCACCGCGCGCCCGACCTGGTCATGATCATGATCGGCACCAACGAGGCGCAGTGGCTGTCGGGCAGCGAGCGCTCGATGGCCGAGTACGAGGAGATCTGGCGGAAGCTGCTGACGCCGGTGCGGGCGGCGCGGCCCACCGGCGCGTGCCTGGTGGTGTCGCCGCTCGATCAGGCCGAGGCCGACGGCGACGACCTGCGGGCCCGGCGCGGCATGCCGGCGATGGTCGCGACCCAGCGCAAGGTGGCGTTCGAGCTCGGCTGCGGGTTCTGGGACACGTTCACCTGGATGGGCGGCTCGGGGGCGTCGATCAAGTGGCGCAAGCGCGGCCTGGTGGGCACCGACTTCGCCCACCTGTCGGGCCGCGGCACGGCGATGGTCGCCGACGGGCTGGCGGACGCGCTGGTCGCGGGCTACAAGGCCTACAAGGGTCGGTGATCGCTCCGCGCTTCATAGCCGCGCTGTTCGCGCTCGGCGCCTGCAGCAGCACGTCGTCGGACGCGATGCCGCGCAGCCCGTCGACCGCCGAGGCCGCGCCGCCGCCCGCGCTGACCGACGCCGGCGTCGACGACGCGCCGCCCGACGCCGCCGCGATCCTGCCGGTCTTGACCGCGCCGGCCGGGGCCCTCGACGGGTTCCACGCCGCGCTCGATCGCGCCGCGGCCAAGGATCCCGGCGGCCGCGCGCTGGTGCTGGTGTTCGGCGACTCGCACACCGCCGGCGATCAGCTGACCGGCACGCTGCGCCGCGAGCTGGGCAAGCACTTCGGCCAGGGCGGGCGCGGGTTCGTGCTGCCGGGCAAGCCGGCGATCCGCCACTACTACCTGCGCGACGTGGCCTACGGCTCGAGCGGCAAGTGGCAGGCCGAGCTGGGCGGCAAGCGCGACAACCTCGAGCCGTTCGGGCTGGCCGGCGTGCGCAGCCACACCGCGGACAAGAAGGCCACCGCGTGGGTCGCGACCTGCGGCAGCTGCCCGGTCGACAAGGTCGCGCGCTTCGACATCTTCCACCTGCGGACCAAGGCCTCGGGGGCGTTCAGCTACCAGGTCGACGACGGCGCGTGGATCAAGGTCGCGACCAAGCTGCCGGCCAGCGCCGCCGAGGCCCAGCTGCCGGCGGTGACCTCGGTCGACGTGCCCGACGGCCGCCACAAGCTGGCGCTCAAGCCGGCCGGCGGCGGCCCGATCGAGCTGTTCGGCGTGGCGCTCGAGCGCACCACGCCCGGCGTGGTGGTCGACGCGCTCGGCGTGGTCGGCCGCCGCCTGACCCACCTGCGATCGTGGGACTGGTCGGTCATCGGGCCCCAGGTGTCGGCGCGGGCGCCGGCGCTGGTGATCCTGCAGTACGGCACCAACGAGGCCGACGACCCGAAGCTCGACCTGGCGGCGCTGGCCGCCGCCTACGACGAGGTGATCGCCGACGTCCGGGCCGCCGCGCCCGGCGCGTCGATCTTGATCCTGGGGCCGCCCGACATGGGCGAGCGCGACGCCGGGGCCGCCTGCGACAAGCTGCGGCCGCCGCCCGACGCCGACGCCGGCGTGCCGTACGAGTGCCAGTGGCACACCCCCGGGGTGCTGCCGCTGGTGATCGACGTGCAACGCCAGGCGGCCGCGCGCAACCAGGTCGCGTTCTTCGACACGTTCGCCGCCATGGGAGGCGGCAACCTGATGGACACGTTCTTCCACGCCGATCCACCGCTGGCGTACTCCGACCACATCCACTTCACGCAGGCCGGCTACGAGCAGTGGGGGCGCGCGCTCGGCGCGGCGCTGCTCGACGATCACGCCCGCTGGACCCAGACCGACCCGACCGCGCGCTCCTCCGGCCACCGGCCGTAGGCCATGCTCTTCTCGAGCCCGCAATACCCGCTGTTCCTGGCAGCGGTGTTCTTCCTGTACGGCCTGGCGCGCACCGGGCGGTGGCCGGCGTCGATCGCGCGCGTCGCGCTGATGCTGCTCCTGGCCGACGTGGTCTACGTGCTGCTCACCCACGACGTGGGCACGCTGTGGGATCCGGTCGGCGGCACGGTGCTGGCGTGGATCACCGACTCGCCGGCGCCGTCGGCGTGGCGCTGGCCGCTGGGGCTGATCGTGGTCGGCGGCGCGTTCCGGCTCGGGCACGACCTGGCCGGCCGCCACCGGGCGGTGCCGACCACCGTCGCGCCGGTGGCCCCGGCCCGGGCCGCGGCGCCGCGGGCGGTCGCGCGCAAGAAGGGCAAGGGCAAGAAGCAGGGCAAGCGCGGGCCGTCGCCGCGGCCGGTCGCGCCGACCACCGTCGCGGTCACCGGCGATCCGATCGCCGCCGAGCGGGTCAGCGCGTGGACCGGGCACGCGCTGGCCGGCGCGCTGGTCGCGCTCGGGCTGATCGTGCTGATCGGCGGCCGCACCGGCACGCTGCCGGCGTTCACCAGCGCGTTCGCCCACGTCGGCCACCTGATCTACCTGTGCGGCGTCGGCTTCGCGCTCGGCGCGGCGCAGACCGAGCGCGGCCGGCACCTGGGCCGGGTGCTGATCCTCGGCCTGGTCAGCGCGGTCTTCTACCACGCGTGGGCCGCGGGCCAGCACGGCGCCTACCAGTACCTGCTGGCGCTGATCGCCGCGACGATCGTCCTCGACTTCTACCTGGCGCGCGCGATCGAGGCCAGCGAGCGCCACGGCGTGCGGCTGACGCTGCTGATCGTCTCGCTGGTGTCGAACCTCGGCATCCTCGCGGTGTTCAAGTACGCCGACTTCCTGCGGCTCGACGTGCTGCACACCGGCGGCGCGCCGTGGAAGCTGATCCTGCCGGCCGGCATCTCGTTCCACACCTTCCAGTCGCTGAGCTACACCGTCGACGTCTACCGCCGCGAGATCCGCGCGACCCGCTCGGTGATCGAGCTGGCGACGTTCGTGCTGTTCTTCCCGCAGCTGGTGGCCGGCCCGATCGTCCGCGCCACCGAGCTGTTGCCGCAGCTGCGCGACCTGCCGCTGTTCGATCACGGCCGCGCCGCCGACGGGCTGTTCCGGATCGTCGTCGGGCTGGCCAAGAAGATCGCGATCGCCGACTTCCTCGGCGACGCGCTGGCCGATCGGGTGTTCGCCCACCCCGAGCTGTACTCGTCGGCGGAGGTCGGCGCCGGCGTGGTCGCCTACGCGTTCCAGATCTACCTGGACTTCTCGGCGTACTCCGACATCGCGATCGGCTCGGCGCAGCTCCTGGGCTTCACGCTGCCCGAGAACTTCCGCACGCCGTACCGCTCGGCGTCGCTGCAGGAGTTCTGGCGGCGCTGGCACATCTCGCTGTCGTCGTGGCTGCGCGACTACCTGTACATCCCGCTGGGCGGCAACCGGGGCGGCGAGCTGACCACCTACCGCAACCTGATCCTGACGATGCTGCTGGGCGGGCTGTGGCACGGCGCCAGCTGGACGTTCATCGTCTGGGGCCTGCTGCACGGCGGCGGGCTGGCGGTGACGCGCATCTACCAGCGCGCCGCGCGGCGCGGGCGGGTGCTGGCGATCGCGGCCGCGGCGTTCGGGCTCGGCGTCGGCGTCGAGCTGCTCGGGCTGGCGCCGAGCCGGCCGTGGGCGCACCTGGCGTTCGCGTGGGCGTTCACGGTGCCGCTGTGGGCGGCGTTGACCGCGATCCTCGAGGGGCTGCCAGCGCCGACGATCGTCGGCCGGCCGCGGCCCGCGCTGGCGCTGTGGCTGCGGCTGGCCGCGGCCGCGCAGGTCGGGGTCGCGCTGGCGGCGCTGCAGTGGGGGCCGAGCGCGCTGGTCATCCCGCTGATCATCCTGATCGCGGCGCTGACCTGGGCCGCCGACGCCGCCGAGGTCGGGCCGACCGTCGACGCGGCGCTGCGCTGGCTCGGGTGGGCCGCGGCGCGGGGCGCGGCGGTGGTGCTGGTGTTCGCCTACGTGTGCCTGGCGTGGATCTTCTTCCGCGCCCAGAGCTTCGCGCAGGCGCTGGCGGTGCTGCGCCGGCTGGGCGCGCACGAGTACGATCACCCCAACCTGATCCGCGTCGTCTTGACGGCGCTGGTGGCGGCGCTGGTCGCGCACTGGTTCGCGCCGCGGACGTTCGCCGAGCTGCGCCGGCGGTTCGTCGCCGCGCACCCGATCGTCCAGGGCCTGGCGCTGGCGGCGGCGGCGCTGGTGCTACGCGAGCTGGCCCACCCCAAGATCGTGCCGTTCATCTACTTCCAGTTCTGATCGCGTCACGACGCGGCCACGCGATCGTCGAGCTCGACCTCGACGGCCGCGGCGCGCGCGAGCGGCTGGTGCCGACCGCGTGCGACGGCGACGGCACCTGCGGTGAGCCCGGTCGCCGTCAGCGCGGGGCCGCGGGGCCGGCCGCGGTGATCGCGGGCGCGGCCCGGGCGGTGGCCTGCAGCTCCGCGAACGCGGCCCGCACGTCGGCGGCCAGCGCGTCGAGGTCGGGCACGGTGTGCCAGCAGGTGACCAGGCCGACGTCGAGGCTGCCGGCGTAGCTGAACAGCGCGACGCCGACCGCCTGGCGCTCGAACAGCGGCACCAGCGGGTAGATGCCCTCGAGCCGCGCGCCCAGCAGGTACAGCGGCATCGGCGGGCCGGGCACGTTGGTGACCGTGACGTTGAACGCGCGCAGCCGCGCCGCCAGCCGGAACACGTTCGACACCAGCCCGGTGGCGATCGCGTCGGCGATCTGCTCGAACAGCGCCACGCCGGCGACCTGGTCGGACTCGGTGCGCAGGCGCCGCGACGCGGCGCTGACCGCCGCCAGCCGCCGCGTCGGATCGGCCAGCTCGATCGGCAGCGGCACCAGCAGCATCGCGACGTGGTTGCCGCCGGCGGCGTCGGTCGCGGCGCGGATGTTCACCGGCATCAGCGCGCGCAGCGATCCGAGGGCCTCGGGATCGTCGCCGTGGCGCTGCAGGTAGCGGCGCAGCCCGCCGGTCACGGTGGCCAGCACGACGTCGTTGATGGTGCCGCCGAGCGCCGCCTTCACCTGCTTGATCGCCGCGAGGTCGAAGCCCAGCGTGGTGAAGCGGCGGTGCGGGCCGATGCGCGGCGGGTTGAGGCGGGTGGCCGGCGCCGGCGCCAGCCCGGCCCGCAGCGCCTCGACGATGCCGCGGCCGCTGGCCCGCAGCTCGGCGGGCACGCCGGTGCGCAGGTGGTCCCGCGCCCACCGCAGCCCGGCGCCGACCCGGCGGTTGTGGTGACCGATCTCGGCGCGCAGGAGCTCGGCGCCGCCGGGGCGGGGGCGCGGCGTCCACGGCGGCGCGGCGGCGACGCTGGCGTCGGGGGTGAAGCGCAGCAGCTGGGCCAGCAGATCGGCGCCGGCGACGCCGTCGATCATCGCGTGGTGGACCTTGGTGATCAGCGCGAACCGCCGGTCGCGCAGGCCCTCGACGATCCACGCCTCCCACAGCGGGTGGTCGCGGTCGAGGCGCTGGCTGAACAGCCGGCCGGCCAGCGCGTCGAGCTGGGCGTCGTCGCCCGGCGCCGGCAGGCGGGCGTGGCGGACGTGGAAGTCGAGCACGAAGCGCTCGTCGTCGACCCACACCGGCTGGCCGACCACCGGCACCCGCACCATCCGCTGCCGGTAGCGCGGCAGGCGCGCGATCGCGCCGCCGATGTAGGCCCGCACCCGCGCCGCGTCGACCGCGCCGGTGGCGTCGACCAGCTCGCCGCCGGCGAACACGCACACCGCGCCCACCGCCATCGACGAGCGCGGCGTCTCGATCTCGAGGAAGGAGGCGTCCAGCGCGGACAGCCGCTCGAAATGACTCATGCCGGTCGACGGAAGCAAGCGGTGTGCGCGGCCGGTGGCGGGATGGTGGGCCCGGAACGCGCACGGCTTGCCGGATGCGACGCGGCGGCGTGCAGCGCCTGCGAGCGCGCGATCGTCGACGAGGGCCCGGGGCGGCGTCGGTTCTTCACCGCGGCGGCCACGTGATCGCGCCGACTTGCGCGCGGCACCGGGCTTGCTCGATGGGGCGCATGCTCCGCGCCGCCCTGTTCGCTGCCACCCGCGCCGCCACGCTCGCCGCCACCCGCGCCGCCACGCTCGCGCTCGGCCTCGTCGCGTGTGGCCCGGCGATCGAGGGCGAGGTCACCGTCGTCGGCGGCACCGACGCGTGCCGCGATCGCACCGGCGCGCCCATCGCCGGGGTCACGGTCGAGGTGCGCGACGCCGGCGACACCCGGGCCGCCGACGACGTCCCCTGCGGCGGGCGGTTCTCGCTGGACTCGGGCAGCGGCAGCTACTACCTGCACGCGGTGGTCTACACCGCCGACGGCACCACCCGCCTGGGCTACACCGCCGTCGGGCCGTTCGAGGTCGGCGAGCAGGACCTCGACGTCGGGACGCTGGTCGTCTCGCTCTGACCTGGCGCGCGGCCAGCCGGCGCTCGGTCGGGGTCACCTGATCGACGATCGTGAAGAACACGACGATCAGGAGCGCGAGCACGCCGCCCAGCGACGCCGGCGCCACCGCGTTGCCGCGGGCCGCGACGTTGCAGCGCGGGCAGGCCGACCGCCAGGCCAGCGCGGTCGGGGGGCGCGAGCCGCGGACCGAGCGGCGGGATGGTCAGCCCGCGATCGCCGCGATCGCGGGTCGCAGCGACGAGCACCGCGGCGCCGTCGCTGACGCCGAAGCCACCGCGCCGGCGGCGGACGCACGGCGAGCCCACCGCCCGTGGTGCTCGACGGTGGGGGCCGGCGCGGTGACGAGCCGGGCCGCGGGCGGCGCGTCGGCGACGACCGGGGTCGCCGTCGACAACCAACCGCCGATGAGGAGCGCGCTGGTGTGCGTGTGCATGGGCCACACGGGTGCAAGCGCGCGGCCGCGGCGGCTACTTGCTCGCGGGCGTGGGCGGCGTCGGCTTGCCGGCGGGCGGCTTGCTCATCGGCTTGCCGGCGTCCGCGGCCCGGTCGGCGCTGGAGGTGGCGGCGCTGAACTTGTCGGGGCCGGGCTTGTCGGCGCCGGGCTTGTCGGGGCCGGGCTTGTCGGCGCCGCTGGCCTTGGCGGCGTCGACGCGCTTGCCGGCGTCGCCCATCTTGCTCGGCGCCGGGCCCAGCTCGGCCACCGGCGGCGAGGTCTTCCACTCGCGCATCGCCTGGTCGCCCGGGCGATCGACGTGGATCTTGTCGTCGACCGAGCGCACCCAGCTCAGCGGGATGTAGTGATGCGTCCCGGTGGCGTCGCGGGTGAGCTTGATGGTGTCGCTGCCCTCGATGTGATCGACCACGGCGAACTGGACGTTGTTCGAGCAGACGACGGGCGTGTTGGGCTTGATCTGGTTTGCGTTGAGCATGGCCGTCGCCAGTGCACCCGGCGTGCCGTCGCGGGAGGCCGCGCGGCGCGCGCTGCGGGCCATCGCCGCGGGCATCGCGCGCGGGAACGCGCGCGCGGGGGCGCACGGTGCGCGTGCGGCGCTCACGCGCGGCGGCCCGCGACCAGCCACGCCAGCAGCGCGCCGGCGCCGCTGGCCACCGCGATCGCCGTCATGGGCCGCTTCCGCACGGCCGCGAGGACGCCGCTGGGCGCGGCGGGCGGGGCGCGCGGTTCGGGATCGAGGGGCCGCAGCGGGTTGCCGTCGTCATCGAGGTGTGCGTGCGCGGCTAGATCGCTCGCGCGACGCGCGGTGGGGTAGGGGCCGGTGGTGGTCGCCATGCGCGGCTCCGTTGCAAGGTCCGGACCGCGCGCGCGGTCACTGCGGCACGTGGTGCGCCCACAGGAAGCACATCTCGTCCTCGGCCGAGAGCCCGAAGTTGACCGTCTGGTTCGATTGGTTGTCGAAGTCGCAGGTGAGCCGGAGCCGCGCGTCGGGGCCGACGGTGATCGGCGCGAACTGGTCGAGGGGGCGATCGGCCCAGTCGGTCGAGTCGTGGAGCACCAGCGGGCTCGGATCGCCGGCGGTGCGCAGGAGCTCGACGGTGGCGCGCCGGCCCCACTGGTGGGTGTGGGCGGTGGTCGCGAACAGCCGCGTGCCGGCGGGCAGCGCGTGCTCGCTGGTGAGGTGCGCGGTGGTGTGGGCGGCGATGCTGATCGCCGAGTTGCCGGTGAAGGTCAGCGCGACCGGGGCCAGCGCGGCGCCCGCGTCGGCGAGCTCGAGCGTGACCGTGCCGCCGATCGCCAGCGGCTGATCGCCGGCGTTGAGGTAGTGCATCTCGAGGTGGACGCCCTGGTGCGCGGTGATCGGCAGGCCGGCGCCGTCGGGGTACGCCAGCGCCGCGGTCGGCTGCTGCGCGATCGTCAGGATGCCGCTGCCGGGGCCGCCGCCGGCGAACGCGCCGCACGGCGTCGGCGTCGCGGTCGGCGCCTCGGTGGTGAGCGTCGCGATGACGTGGTGCGTGCCGTCGGTGAGGTCGGAGCGCACCGCGCGCACCATCCGCGGTGCCGCGTTGCCGAGGTCGACCACCAGGCACACCGTCGCCTCCTGGCCCGGGGCGATCGTGAGCGGCCCGATCTGCGCGCGGCGCGACTCGACCACGGTCGGATCGGCCGCGTCGGCGGGTGGCCCGTCGCTCCCGGCGTCGAGCGCGGGCGGCGCGCTGCGGTCGTCGGTGCACGCGGCGGCGAGACCGACGAGGAGGGCGGCGAGCACGGTGAGCGAGCGCATCGCTCTACGTGACCGCGCCGCCCGGGCGTTGTCACGCGGATCGAATGGCGGCGACCTGGTGGTGTGCGGTGGCGCACCGATGAGGCGCCCGCGCACGGTCCGCGCACGGTCCTGGGACCCGCCGCTCGCGGGCGCCCCACGTGGAAGACAGGCACCGCGCCGCGCCGGTCGCGTGGTCGCGAAGCGGGGCCCGCGCCCTGCGCGTCGCACGCGCGGTGGGCGCGTCGGCCGGCGCCGGGCACGGCCGATGCAGCTGATGACAGCATGCGCCGTCACCGCTCGCTGGCGCTGCTCGTGGTGGCGGCCTTGGCCGCCCCGCCGGTCCTCGCGCAGCCGGTGCCCGCGTGGTCGCCGCCGCCACCAGCGGCGCCGATCGCCGCGGTGGCGCTCCCGCCGATCGCCGCGGTGGCGCCCCCGGCGTCCGCGGCGTCGGACGCGCCCGAGCCGGCCGACGCGTCCGCGCCGGGCGCCCCGCCGCTCGACGGGGATCACCCCACCAACCGCAGCCTCGTGCTGTCGGCGGCCGGCGCCGTCGGCATCTACGCCGTGCTGTATGGCTGGCTCAGCCTGGCGTGGTTCGTCCGCACCACCGACGCCGACCACTTCGCGTTTCACGACGAGGGATGGTTCGGCCCCGACACCTACGCCGGCGGCGCCGACAAGCTCGGCCACCTGTGGGGCAACTACGCGATGACCCGCGGCGTGAGCCGGATCCTGCAGTACGGCGGCTGGCCGCGGACGGGCAGCGTCCTCGTCGCCGGCGGGTTGTCGCTGGGGTTCTTCACCGTGTCGGAGATCAAGGACGGCTACAAGGTCGAGTACGGCTTCTCGTACGGCGACATGATCGCCAACACCGCCGGCGTCGCGCTCGGGGTGCTGCTCGAGTTCGTGCCGGCGCTCGATCGCCGGTTCGACGTGCGCATGAGCTACCTGCCGTCGGACGAGTACCTGGCGCGCCTCGAGGAGGCCGGCCCGTTCAACACGCCCGAGGACTACTCGGGGCAGACCGTGCTGGTGGCTTACCACCTGGGGTCGATCCCCGCGGTGCGCGCGCGGCTGGGCTGGGTGCAATACCTCGACCTGTCGATCGGCTACCGCGCCCGCAACTACCTGCCGCTGCCCGACGACGGCGCCGACCGCTCGCAGGAGCTGTTCGCCGGCATCTCGCTCGACGTGCAGGCGATGGCCGCGGCGATCGCCGGCCGCGGCGTCGGCGGCCGGGTGCTCAACTTCGTCACCGAGATGTACCAGCCGCCGTTCACCACGCTCGAGCTGGGCGCCGCGACCCGCGCCAGCGCGCAGCCGATGGGCTCGGCGATGACGCCGTGACCGTCACGGCAGCGCGACGTCGATCCACACCGGCCAGTGATCCGACAGCGCGATCGCGCGCTCGACCCCGCCGGGCGTGGCCGCCGCGCCGCGGACGTACAGCGAGTCGAGGCGCGCCGCGACCAGCCCGGCGAACTGCTCGGTCGGTCCCAGCGCCGCGGTCGGCGTCGCGTAGCCGACCTGGCGCATGTAGCCGTCGATCACCGGCGCCTGATCGGTGTCGACCACGGTCGAGCCGGGCAGGTCGGGCACCGCGCCGCCGGTCCAGACGTAGGGGTTGGTGTTGAGGTCGCCGCCGACCACCGCCGGGGCCGGCGCGTCGAGCACCGCCGGGCGCAGCTGCAAGATGCGATCGCCGGCGTTGAGGCGGGTGTCGAGGTGCAGATCGACCACGCGCAGCGCGGTCGCGCCGACCCGGACGTCGGCGGCCAGGGCCCGCCGCGGCACCTGGCTGAACGCCAGGTCGGCGTAGGGCAGCTCCATCACCTGCACCCGCTCCAGCGGCCAGCGCGACAGGATCGCCGGCCCATGGGTGCCGTCGCCCTCGATGCGCTCGGGCGCGTACGCGTAGCCGAGGTCGAGGGCCGCCGCCAGGCGCCCGGCCCGCGCGCCGCCCTCGCCGGGGTGGGCCTCGATCTCTTGCAGCAGAATCACGTCGGCGGCGGCCAGCGCCGGTGTGGCGCGGATCGCGGCGGCCAGGCCGTCGACGTTGGCGCCCTTGGCGACGTTCCAGGTGACCACCCGCAGGCGTGCCGGCGGCGTCGACGGCGCGTGCGGCGGCGGCGCGCTTTCCGGCGTCAGCGGCCCGGTGATCACGTCGGCGTCGACCCACTCAGATGGCGGCCCCAGATCGGTCGTGCAACCGGCGAGCGCCAGCGCCGCGAGCGTCGCGAGCGCCACCGCCGGAGCGGTCGGGGCGGCCGCGTTGACGGGCGACATCTGATGAGCCTACGCGCGCGCGGGCCGCGGCCGTGCCGAAATCGGCGGCGGCCGGTCCGGCGCGATCAGCCGACCGCGACCACGATCGCCGCCTGCACCGTGCCGATCGCCGCGCCGAGCACGCCGCCCAGCGAGACCAGGATCCACTCGTCCTCCTCGAACACGCCGCGCAGCACCCGCTCGAACTCGGCCTTGTCCATCGCCGCCAGCGAGCGCTCGAGCGTGTCGGCGATGCCGAGCTGGGCGCGCAGCGGCGCGTCGAGGGCCTCGATCACCGCCGGCGCGGTGACGGTGAGCTCGGCGGTGACCGCGGCGATCACCCGGGCCTTGACCTCCGGCGTCGGCGCGGCGCCGGCGGCCATGGCGGCGAAGTTCAACAGCGGCCCCAGCTCGCGCTCGAGGGTGGCGGTGGCGACGGCCACCAGCCGATCGCCGCCGCGCGCCACCACGTGGGCCACCAGATCCTTGGGGCCGATCACCTCGGTCGACAGCATCGCCGCGTACTCGCGCGAGATCTCTTCCTGGCGCGCCGGGAACAGGCCCTGGAACGGGAACACGCCCAGGTAGTAGGTGCGCTTGAGCGGGCGGAAGATCATCTGGATCGCGAACCAGTTGTTGACCAGGCCGTCGATGGCGCCGATCAGCGGCAGCAGCCACCACTTCTCGAGCGCGGCGTAGCCGCCGACCTCGAGCAGGCCGATCAGGAAGCCGAGCACCGCGCCGTACCAGATCACCACCTGCAGCTCGCGGCGGCCGACCCGCTGGAACAGCCGGGCCAGGCGGTCGGCGTTGGAGCCCGAGAGCTGCTCGACGATCAGCCCGCGGACGTCGATCACCTCGTGCAGCAGCGGCCGCAGGTCGCGGACCAGCGCGGCCACCACCGGCCGGGTCAGGGGCCCGAGTTGACCGATCAGCTGGTCGCGCACCGGCGGCGGCAGGCCCTCCCAGATGCCCGGCTTGATCGCCTCGAGCGCAGCGCGGGTGAGCGCCGGGCCGCGGGCCTGCAGGTGGGGCGCCAGCAGGTCGGCCAGCTTGGCCGGATCGATCGTGTCGAGCAGGGTGTCGACCCCGACCCCGGTCTTGGCCACGGTGTCGGCGACGCCGCTGGCGAACTTGGGCGCGCGCCGCTGCACCACGCCCTGCCAGCCGAGGTGCCAGCTGGGCGGTCCCACGCCGACCCACCGCGCCGGGTGGAACAGCATCTTGATCGCCACCCACTTGCACGTGTAGCCGATGATGGCGCCCACCACCGGCAGGAAGATCAGGATCTGGACGAAGTGCGACACCCTTCCGCGAGGATAGCCCGGGCCGCCCGTCGCCCGGCGGCGCGATCCGCGGTGAGAGGCCGTGTAACCGCGGTCTCACGTGGGAGATGGCCGGGAGCGGGGTGGGCCAGCGATCTCCCACGTGGTGGATGGCGCGGCGGGCGGGCCAGCGATCTCCCACGTGGTGGATGGCGCGGCGGGCGGGCCAGCGATCTCCCACGTGGTGGATGG
>Ga0073899_10001833_pt1 | contig 19292 bp, 19 predicted proteins | sample KloWWTmetaKNB5Ph_FD_88975 | JGI IMG/M metagenome (GOLD analysis project Ga0073899, IMG submission 88975) | Active sludge microbial communities from Klosterneuburg, Austria, studying microevolution and ecology of nitrifiers - Klosterneuburg... | ecosystem: Engineered > WWTP > Aerobic digester >... | reverse complement strand
CAACAATCGCGCACCGACGCGTTTGCCGAGCGGATGCAACAAGCGAAGGCAGCGCTGCTCGGTGTCGGCGCGGCCGATAGCCTTGAAGTCATCATCAAGCGCGAGAAAGAACAGCTAGCGCAACCGGATTTCCGTCAATTCAAATTGGATGATGCGACCGTCGATGGTATTGGCGTCGCGTCTGCCGGCGCCAGCAATCGACGCGCTGAGAACAAGGCCGTCGATCGTACCGGTGGATTGCAAGCTGGTATCGGCGACGCTCGCGACGGCGCACTATCAACGAATTCGCCGCTGATCGGTGGGCCGAACGAACGCGACGAAGGCGAACTGCCGTTCTACTTCGACGCCACTATCCTTGGCGGTCCGTCGCAGATCCAAATGCCGCAAGCACCAGCGCTAACCCTTGATCCCAAGAATGAGGTATTCCACGCCGATGCCAGTCTGTCCGCGCTGGAGCCGTATTGTCGCGGCAAACTGCAACGCTCAGCTTGGAAAAAGCTGACCACATCCGACCTGAATCAAGCACGGACGACTGCACCTTCAAGACCGTATTGGCATCTGAATTGGCTATACGCATTGACTCAGTCGAACGGCCGACTGGCCTCGCACTTCGATCCGGGCGGTACCTATCGGCTCAAGGAACAAGTCTTCATTGAACCCGGCTATCGCTCACACGGTGTCATCGCGATGGTCATGGACCATCCGCTGCGTCTGAACGAGATTTCGGCGATGGCCAAAGTGCGCATGGAAGCAGTGTTCGACCTGGTGAATGCGTATGACGCCGTGGGTCGCATCGAGTGGACGCCACGTCCGCGCATGAATACGCAGCCAACGATCGATGAAAAGCAGAAAGGCCTGCTGCACAAGCTGAGATGGCCGTTCGGTAAAAACTGATTCACTACTGACTCGCGCCGCGCGCACTTCAGCCACGGAAAGCGCCCGAAGGCCACTGGTATCATCGCCGCCTATTTTTTCAGCGGAATGCCTCATGGCCGCAGCACCCACTGGATTGACCTATCGCGATGCGGGCGTCGACATCGATGCCGGCAATGAAGTTGTCGAACGCATCAAACCACTGGTCGCGCGCACCTTCCGCAAGGAAGTGATGGGCGGACTGGGTGGCTTCGGCGCGTTATTCAATCTCAGCGGCAAGTATCGCGAACCGGTGCTCGTTTCCGGGACTGACGGCGTCGGCACCAAGCTCAAGCTGGCCCAGCAACTCGGGCGCCACGACACGATCGGCATCGACTTGGTCGCAATGTGTGTGAACGACGTACTGGTACAGGGCGCCGAACCACTTTTTTTCCTCGACTATTTCGCGACCGGCAAGCTCGATGTCGCGACTGCGGTGGCGGTCATCGGTGGCATTGCTCGCGGCTGCGAACTGGCAGGCTGTGCATTGATCGGTGGCGAAACTGCCGAGATGCCGGACATGTACGCACCGGGCGAATACGATCTGGCCGGTTTCACCGTTGGTGCGGTAGAGCAGTCGCAGTTAATCGATGGCAAGAAGGTCCGCGCCGGTGACATCATTCTCGGTGTTGCTGCCAGCGGCCCACATTCGAATGGCTATTCGTTGATCCGACGCATCCTCAGCCATGTCGACGCGAAACTTGACGACAACATCGGTGCGGTATCGCTGGCGGACGCGCTGATGGCGCCGACCACGCTGTACGTCAAGCCGATGCTCGACGTTCTCGGTCAGATCGACGTACACGCGATGGCACACATCACCGGTGGTGGCATCACTGAAAACATCATCCGCGTCGTGCCGGACGGTTTGAGTCTCGCCATCGATGCCAGCGCCATCGTGCTGCCGCCGGTGTTCGATTGGCTGAAACGTTCCGGAAGCGTCGCCAACGCAGAGATGTGGCGCACGTTCAATTGCGGTATCGGCTTTACCCTGCTGCTCGACCAGGGCGATGTCGCGATGGCGAAGCGCCTGCTCACCGGTCACGGACTGGCGACGCGCGAGATCGGTCAGGTCGTCGCGGGTAGCGACGGCGAACGCGTCCGCATTGGCTGATGTTGCGCATCGCGGTCCTCGCGTCGGGGCGCGGCAGCAATCTGCTGGCAATGATCGATGCGATCCAGCGCGGTGAACTCGGTGCCTGCATCGTCGGCGTATTCAGCGACAAAGCGGCCTCCGGTGCGCTCGCGCATGCTCGTGCCGCCGGAATTCATGCGGTACACGTTGACCCGAAGACCTGCTCGACACGCGCCGATTTCGACTGCGCCTTGTTCAGGGCTGTCGACGACTGCATGCCCGACTTGATTGTCTGCGCCGGATTCATGCGTATCTTGTCGCCGGAAGTGGTCGCAGCGCGGGTGGCCCGTATCATCAACATCCACCCGTCGCTGCTGCCGAACTATCCTGGGCTGCACACGCACCAACGGGCGATCGCGGCCGGTGATATCGAGCATGGCGCCAGCGTGCATGTGGTGATTCCAGCACTCGATGCCGGTCCGGTCATCGCGCAAACCCACCTGATGATCGCTGCCAACGACACCGCTGAATCGCTGGCCGCACGACTGTTGCCACAAGAGCACCGCCTGCTGCTGCAAGTGCTGCGCTGGTTTGCCGAAGGCCGTCTGCGTTTCGATGCCGACCACATCCACTTTGATGAGCACGAACTGACTGCACCGCTGCGTGTCGATTGAACCTTGGCGTTTGCCTGCGACTCAGAATCGTTCGCGTACGCTCTGCGCTTGTTCTGGAGTCACCTTGATGATTCGTGTACTTGCTTCACTCGTGCTGATGTTCGCGACCGGTTCCGCAGCGGCACAGGATGCTCCGATCCGGCCCTTCCATAGCGACTATTCGTTGATCCGCAACGGCAAAACGATTGGTCGGGCGAGTATCGCGCTGATCATGGGCAAAGACGGTTGGCAATTCACCACGCGTTCCGAAGGCACCGAAGGCTTGGCCGGCTTCGCCGGTGCGAGCATTGATGAACAGCACCTTTCAATGGCAAGACGGTTACCCGGAAACGATGCACTACCGATATTTCCAGAAAGTGGCATGGAAAAAGAAGAACCGCAGCATCGATATCGATCGCGCAGCGAAAAGTATCAGCGCCGGCGACGATGACGGCTCGGTCGCGCTCGACTACGCACCCGCGACAGTTGATCGCAACTTGGTCGTGCTCGCACTCGCTGCTGACCTGAAGGCAAAACGTGACACGCTCGAATACCGCGTCGCCGACAAACGCGAGATCAGCACACAGCGATATCGGATCGCCGGCAACAACACCATCGCTACTGCACGCGGGCGCTTCCACTGCATCCGACTCGAACGCATTCGCGAGAAAGCCGGGCGCACCACCACGATCTGGATCGCGCCGGCACTCGGCTACACGCCGGTAAGCATCATTCAAAAAGAACCGGACGGCGAAACTCTGGAAATGCTGTTGCGCTGATCAGGCACGGATGACGCGATTTCGTCCGGCAGCCTTCGCCTTATAAAGCGCTTTGTCGGCGGCGCTGATCACATCTTTCGGCGTCTTGCACTTTTCTGAGCGGTCGGCGACGCCAAAGCTGGCGGTGACTTTCACATCCTTGGGCTTGCCAGGCTTGCCATCACGGCCGATCGGGCGAATGCGGATGGCGTGTGCCTCGATTGCAACGCGCACCGCTTCGAGCAGATCGTCGGCGCGTTCAACGGCGCCATCTTCGAAGACGATGCAGAACTCCTCGCCGCCGTACCGATACGGTGCTGCGCCGGCGTGGCGCCGCAGGCGCGCGGCTACCTCACGCAGCACGATATCGCCGGCGGCGTGCCCATGGGTATCGTTGAATGATTTGAAATGATCGATGTCGACCATCGCAATGGCATAGATACCCGACAAACGCTCCATCGCTTCGTCGAGTGCACGTCGGTTGCGCAAGCCCGAGAGCGCGTCCACGAAGGCCATTCGGTAGGCGCCGTAGAGCAGACCGAGGACGATCAAGAACCCGCACACGGTCAGCGCGAACAAACTGCGCTCAACATCGTGCAGCAACGCCAGCGCACAGCCAAATGCGAGCAACGCAAGGCTCGCCGTCAGTTCGGCCACGGTACCGCGCACAATCCAGCGCAACAGACACACCACGGCCGCTAGCAACACCATCGCCATCGCACCGCGCCCGGCATCTGTTCCCGGCCACAGCGCGATCAAAAATTCGTCCAGCGCCGTGACTACATGCGCTGGTGCATGCAAGGTCATCAGCAATGCGAACGCGAACAGCAACAGCCAGGCGGCGTTGCGCCGAGTGCGCCAACGCGCCTCCGGCATCACGGCGGCGATCAGCAACAGCACCGGCGCAAACGCGAACATCGCCTGCAATGCGCGTGCATCACCGTCGATGCGCGCGGCGACCGCAGCCGCCAGCACCGTTGCGAGCAGCAGCAACCGATGCCGCGCGAATCCAATCGCGAGCACGAACGAGAGCGCGGCCAGCGCTGCGGCAGACCAAGAAAGCATCATCATGGATAGCCGGAAATTATCATGGGCAGTGGCGGCAGCAACATCGATCCGTTCGCCGATTGCTACCATCGCACTCCCACTTCTGCCGGGTTCGCTGCATGCGCCCTACCGCGCTTTGCTTGCTCTTGCCGCTGCTGCTCGCCGCCTGTCAGCACGATCAGACAACGATCGCGCTCGGCACGTTGGAATGGGACCGGGTCGAACTGGTGTCGGTGGCCGCCGAACCGATCACCGCGATTTCGGTACACGAAGGCGAACAAGTCATTGCCGGTGCGTTGATCCTTGAGCAACGCGGCGATCGCGCTGAAGCCGAACTCGCCGTCGCGGCCGCCGATCTCGACCGCGTTCGCGAACAGTTGGCGGAACAGCGAGCGGGTGCGCGTCCGGAACAGAAGCGCGAAGTCGCAGCCCGCAGCGACCGGGCGCGTGCTGCGCTGAAGCTGGCCGAAGACGAGCTTCAACGCGGATTGAGCCTGAAGGCGCGCGGGCTGATCAGCGCCGCCGAACTCGATCGATTGTCGGCAACCGCTGAATTGGCGCGCAGCGAACTCGCGGCCGCGCGCGCCAGTCAGGACTTGGTGTTGGCCGGCACGCGTACCGAGACACTCGCGCAGACCCGAGCCGCAGTGGCGGCGGCAGAACATCGTCTCGCCGGATTGCAGATCACGCGCGGGCGCTTGCGCCATGTCGCGCCGGTGGCGGCGCGGATCGAAACGCTGCCACTGGAGATCGGCGACACACCCGTTGTCGGCGCGACCATCGCGACCTTGTTGATTGGTGCACAGCCGTATGCGCGGGTCTACCTATCGCCGGCGCAACGCGCTGCAACCAAGATTGGCAGTCGCTTCTCAGTCGCGATTACTGGCCACGACGGCGCACTGATGGCGCGCGTACGCATGCTCGCCGCGCAGTCGAGCTTCACGCCCTACTACGCATTGACCGGCAACGACGCCAATCGCCTCGCCTTTCTCGCTGAACTCGAATTCGATGCGGGTGCAGCCAGCGAACTTGCTGCTGGCCTGCCGCTGCAGGCCACACCAAAACCATGAGCGACGATGTCGCGATCCAGGCGCGTGGCTTGACGCGACGTTTCGGCGCGCTGACCGCGGTTGATCGTATCGACCTGACCATTCCGCGCGGCTCTGTGTATGGCTTTCTCGGTCCGAACGGCTCGGGCAAGTCGACCACGATCCGCATGCTTTGCGGCTTGTTGACGCCAACCGCCGGCGACATCCACGTACTCGGTTTATCGATCCCGCGCGAAGCCGAAGCGCTGAAGCGGCGCATCGGCTACATGACGCAGAAGTTTTCGCTGTACGACGATCTGAGTGTGATCGAGAACCTACGCTTTCTCGCTGCCGTGCATGACCTCGCGCGCGAGCGCGCATCAGATCGCATCGATCTTGCGTTGCGGCGTTATCACTTGCGCGACCGCACGTCACAACTCGCTGGCACGCTCAGCGGTGGCCAGAAGCAACGCCTTGCACTCGCCGGTGCGACTCTGCACGCTCCCGAACTGCTACTGCTCGATGAGCCGACCAGCCAAGTCGATCCACAGTCACGGCGTGAGTTCTGGGAGTCACTGTTCGATCTCGCCGACGCCGGCACCACCTTGCTGGTCTCGACGCACTACATGGACGAGGCCGAACGCTGCCATCGGCTCGCGATTCTCGACGAAGGTCGTCTGGTCGCCGACGCGACTCCTGCAGCCCTGATCGCAAATCTGCCAAACCGTGTGTTGCGCGCGATCACCAGTCACCCACGCGCTGCACAACGCGTACTTGTCGGCCTTCCCGGTGTCGAAGGCGTCGCCCAACTCGGCACCACGCTGCGTGTGTTGGTGCAGCGCGATCTGCCAGATTCACAGCTGATCGACGCGCTGCAAACCATCGACGCCAGCATCCGCTTCGAGCCACTTGGCGCCAATCTCGAAGATGTTTTCGTCGCTGCCACTCGCGCCAAGGCGACACAACGATGAATTGGCAGCGACTACTCGCGATCATCATCAAAGAACTCAAGCAGTTGCGCCGCGACCGCCTGACCGCGGCAATGATCCTCGGCATTCCGACGATCCAACTGCTGCTGTTCGGCTTCGCGATCAACATGGACGTGCGCCACTTGTCGACCGCCGTGGTCGATGAAGCCGGCACCCACGCCAGCCGCCAAATTATCGCGACCTTGATCCACAGCCAGGTCGCGGAGGTGCGCGCGGTATTGCCGGAATCCGGCGCCGCCGACGCAATGATGCGTGCCGGCGAGATCAGCCTGATCCTGATCATTCCGCATGATCTCGAACGTCGGCTGGCGGCGCGCGACCGCGAGGCCTTGCAGTTGATCGTCGATGCCAGCGACCCGACGATCCAGGCCGCTGCACGGCAACTGATCGCCATGCCATTGCCTGGGATCACCTCGACACGTGCGTCAGTGTTCGCCGTACTGAACCGTTACAACCCGGAACGACGTTCCGCGATTAACACCGTACCGGGGCTGATCGGCGTGATTCTGACCATGACGATGACGTTGTTCACCGCCGTTGCCATCGTCCGCGAACGCGAGCGCGGCAACATCGAGATGCTGATCGCGACGCCGGTCAGCAGTTTTGAACTGATACTCGGCAAGGTGCTGCCTTTCGTACTGATCGGCGTTGTCCAGGTGACGGTGGTGCTGAGCCTCGGCGTGCTGATCTTCGGCGTACCGATTCGCGGCGAGTTGTGGGCGGTCTATGTTTCGGCGCTGACCTACATTTTCGCGGCGCTCAGTCTTGGCGTCTTCCTGTCGACGTTCGCGAGCACGCAGTTCCAGGCCATGCAGATGGCGTTTTTCACGTTCCTGCCGCAGATCTTGCTGTCCGGGTTCATGTTTCCGTTCGCGGGAATGCCCAAGGCTGCCCAATGGATCGCGGAAGTTCTGCCACTGACGCACTTTATCCGGCTGATTCGCGGCATCTTGTTGCGCGCCGCCGAACTTTCAGAACTGCAGCAGGAGATCTGGATACTGCTCGGCTTCACCGCATTGATGCTGTCGCTGGCCACGCTGCGCTTCCGCAAGCGGCTGGATTGACGCCGCATTGCTACAATCCACACCATGAATATCTTGTTGAACGGCATCGCTCAGGAACTGCGCGACGGCGCCGTAGTCGCTGAATTGCTGATGGTCGCCGGACTCGCCGAGAAGCGCGTCGCGGTGGAAGTGAACCTGGACATCGTCCCGCGCTCGCGGCATGCCACGCATGTGCTGTGTGCGGGTGATCGCGTCGAGATCGTGCATGCGATCGGCGGCGGCTGAGGAGCAAGCATGAACACGACATATCCGCACGATGATGGTTTCGTCATCGCTGGCCGAAGCTACCGCTCGCGCCTGTTGACCGGTACTGGCAAATTCAAGGATCTCGAAGAGACGCGCTTGGCCACCGAAGCCGCCGGCGCAGAGATCGTCACGGTCGCGATCCGGCGCAGCAACATCGGCCAGAACCCGGGCGAACCCAACTTGCTCGACGTGCTGCCGCCGTCGCGCTTCACGATCCTGCCGAACACCGCCGGCTGTTACAACGCCGAAGATGCCGTGCGCACCTGCCGGCTCGCACGCGAACTGCTTGATGGCCGCACACTGGTCAAGCTCGAAGTGCTGGCCGACCCGAAGACGCTGTTTCCGGACATCATCGAAACCATCAAGGCCACTGAAGTGCTGGTGCGCGAAGGCTTCGACGTGATGGTGTACACGAATGATGATCCGATCATCGCGAAGAAGCTGGAACAGATGGGCTGCGTCGCGGTAATGCCGCTGGCGGCGCCGATCGGCTCCGGGCTCGGCATTCGTAACCCTTACAACATCCTCACGATCGTCGAGAACGCCAAGGTACCGATCTTGGTCGATGCCGGAGTCGGCACAGCATCGGATGCGGCGATTGCGATGGAACTCGGTTGCGATGGCGTGTTGATGAATACCGCGATCGCCGGCGCGAAATACCCAGTATTGATGGCCAGCGCCATGCGCAAGGCGATCGAAGCCGGTCGTGAAGCATTTCTCGCCGGGCGTATTCCACGCAAACGCTTTGCCTCGGCATCCAGCCCGATCGATGGGCACTTCCTCTGATGACCGATACGACGCACGCACCACCGCGCCGAGAGATCAAGAGCTATGTCAAACGCATCGGCCGAATGACCGAAGGACAAAAGCGCGCCATCGACGATCTCTGGTCACGCTACGGCATCGACTACCACACATCGCCGTGCGATCTCACCACGCTATTCGGCAATGCCCACCCAGTGGTGCTCGAAATCGGATTCGGCAATGGCGAAGCCCTGTTCGCCGCCGCGACAAGTGATCCGGCGCGCAACTATCTCGGTATCGAAGTTCACGAACCAGGGGTCGGGCGATTGCTCAAGCAGGCGGTTGATGCCGGCTTGAGCAACCTGCGCGTGTCGAAGCACGATGCCGTCGATGTGTTACGTGATCAGATCACGCCAGGGGCGCTGGCCGAACTGCGCTTGTACTTCCCCGATCCATGGCACAAGAAACGTCACCACAAGCGTCGCATCGTGCAGCCGGAATTCGTCGAATTGGTGGCTTCGCGGCTTGCGTCTGGCGGATTGTTTCATTTGGCGACGGACTGGGAAGCTTATGCCGAGCACATGTTCGACGTGCTCGATGCCAGCGCATCGTTCGACAACGAACTCGGCCCGCGGAAAAGCGCACCACGCCCGGACTGGCGCATTGAGACCCATTTCCAGAAGCGTGGTGAACGCCTCGGGCACGGCGTGTGGGATTTGCTCTACCGCAACCATTGAAGCAGTGACATTTCGCTGACTCAGACGGTGAATGCGGTTCCGGCATGACGCTGCACGAAGCTACACTCGGACATTCCTTCGACTCCGCCGCCCACAAGGACCATGCTCAGCGGCCTGACCCTCTCCGGTGAAATGCTGCTCGTGCTTGGGCTGACCACATTCACGTTGGTCATGTTCACGCTGGAGTGGGTGCGTGCCGATGTCGTGGCATTGCTGGTGCTGGTCGCACTCGGTATCTCCGGCATCGTGCCGACCGACCAGTTGTTCGACGGCTTCGCCGGCAATGCTGTCATCGCGATCATGGCGACGATGATCCTTGGTGCCGGCCTCGACCGCACTGGTGTGCTGACCACTGCGGCATCGCACATTCTGCGTCTATCCAACGGTGACGAACGGCGCTTGCTGCTGGTGCTGTGCGGCATCACCGGCGTGACCTCGGCAGTGATGCAGAATGTGGCGGTCACGGCGCTGTTCCTGCCGGTCGTCGCGCGCATCAGCTCTCGCACTGGTTTGCCACTGTCGCGCCTGCTGCTGCCGATGGCTTGCTGCATCATTCTTGGCGGCACGTTGACGATGGTTGGCAACTCACCGCAGATCCTGCTCAATGACTTGGTGCTGGCGGTGAACCGCAACCTGCCCTCCGGCGCCGACACCATCGAAACCTTTTCGATGTTCAGCGTCGCACCGATCGGCCTGGCGCTCCTGCTCTCTGGCCTCGCCTACTTCCAGTGGTTCTGGCCAAAATTGATGCCGAGCCGCGACGATGAACGTCAAGTCGTCACACCCGGCGCGACCGCCAGCTACTTCGAGAGCACCTACGGCATCGAAGGTGAGGTTGTCGAGTTGATGGTACCCGCGGAAAGCGCACTCATCGGCCTGTCGATCGCGGAAGTGGAAGCGCTGGCCAACACACCGCTGATCCTCGCGATCAAGGTCGGCGAAGAAGCGCGCCTGGCTCCGCCTGCTGACCAGATGCTTTGGGCGAATACCATTCTCGGCGTGCTCGGACCACGCGAACGCATTCACGACTGGGCACAGCAACAGGGTCTGCGGGTATTGCCGAAGACGCGTAATTTCGGCGCCATGTTCAACCCGACCCGCGCCGGCATTGCCGAGGCGGTGGTGCCGCCGAATTCACGCTTCATCGGCCAGCGCGTCGGTGATCTGCGTCTGCGCAAACGCTTCGGCATTTCCGTGCTGGCGGTGAATCGCGGCGACAAAATCTGGCGCGACGAGATTCGCGGACGCTTGCTCCGCCAAGGCGACACCCTTGTGACCCATGGTGCTTGGCGGGATCTTGCACACGCAGCGGAAGACCACGATTTCGTTGTCGTCACCGACTACCCCAAGGATGAGGAGCGGCCACATCGCCTGAACCACGCCATCGCGTTCTTCGCGCTGTCGATGGTGCTGGCCTTGCTCTCCGACTTGCCCCTGCCGGTGGCCTTGCTCTCGGGCGCGGTTGGCATGCTGCTTACCGGCGTGCTGAACATGGACGAGGCCTATCGCGCAATCAACTGGAAGACCATCTTCATCATAGCCTCGTTGATTCCACTCGGCTGGGCGATGGACTCAACTGGCGCCGCGGCGTGGATCGCACAAGAGATCCTTCACGTGCTCGGCGATGTTCCGGCGTGGGCGCTGCAATTAGCACTGGTCGTGTTAACCAGCCTGTTTGCACAAGTGATGTCGAATGTCGGTGCGACCGTAGTGATGGTGCCGATGGCCATCAATATTGCATTGGCCGCGAATCTGAATCCGACACCGTTTGCGCTGCTGGTCACGCTTGCTGCCTCGAATAACTTCACCAGCACCACTAACCCGGTGATCTCGTTGGTCGCTAGTCCGGCCAGTTATCGGAAGCAGGATCTGGTCCGAGCGGGTGCACCGTTGAGTGCAATTTATGCGATCGTCACGCTGATCATGGTCAACCTGATTTACTGAGCCAGCACCACGGCATCACCGTCGATGTTCAGCGCGACCGGGACCAACCCATTGCCCATGCACGGCCCTGATGTACAAAAGCCGCTGTCGAGCTTGAACATCGCACCATGCGCGGCGCAGACCAGATGCCCCTTGTCGACGATAAAGCGGCCCGGGGCCCAATCGAGCCGTCGACCCGCATGCGGACATTCGTTGTGATAACCGAGCACGCGTTCGCCGACCCGTACGAGAATGACGTCGAAACCCCCGGTACTGGAGGGCAAACGCGCGGCGACGGCGCCGCCGTCGGGGATGTCGGCCAATGCAATCCGACGAACGGCATCGATGTCGTCACCCGACGTGAAGCTGTCGTTCATGTGCTTGCGACTCCTTTGCTGCATGCTAGGCGCACTTGTCGAGAATGATGCCATGTCCATGCTGTCTGCCCTGCTCCGCCCCGTGTTTGCCGCGCTGAAGGTGCTGTTGATCGGCGCCATCGCACTCGGCGCACTGGCGTTCGGCACAATGGTGGCCTTCGCGATCTTTATCGGTGTGTCGCTGGCGCGATTGCTGCGCGGTCGCGATGACCCGGCGCCTGGCCCTGCGAGTGAACGCGTTTTCGATGCCGAGTATGAAGTCGTGCGTCGTCCCGGCAGTGGCGTGCTGACGCCAACCCGACGCGACCACAACTGATCGTCGGCGATAGTTGCCGCCGAATCGCCCGGATTCCTGCCTGATCGCCGCCGCTGCAGCCGCTATCGTCCGCGACTGCACCTAGCCGGGTAATACCTCGATGTCGATCCCGCTGACCGACGCTCATGCAGTCGATACCGCACGCCGTGAGCGCTGGTTGATCCTCGCCGCGCTGCTCTCGCTTTACATCGTCTGGGGTTCGACCTATCTCGCGATCAAGTGGGCGCTGGTCGGTTTTTCACCATTCGCCATGGCGGCCATCCGCTTCGCGGCTGCGGGCGGCATGTTCTACGCCTGGTTGCGTTGGCGCGGCACGGCTGCGCCAACGCGCGCGCAGTGGAAAAACATGTTGGTCATGGGCAGCCTGCTGCTCGGTATCGGCAATGGCGGCGTCTGCTATGCCGAGCAGTATGTCGGTTCCGGGCTGACTGCCGTCGCCATCGCCAGCATGCCGCTGTGGGCGGCGATGTTCGGTGCGATGTACGGTCGCTGGCCGACGCGCCGCGAGAGTGTCGGCCTTGCGATTGGTTTCGTCGGCGTGATTCTGCTCAATCTGGGCGGTGACTTGGCGGCGAACCCGCTCGGCGCGATCGCCTTGCTGATCTCGCCGGTGGCTTGGGCCTTCGGTTCGGTATGGAGCCGTGGCCGCGATCTGCCGGCGCCGATGATGAGTACCGCCGCACAGATGTTGATCGCGGCACCGGTGCTGGCGCTGATGACCGTCATCCACGGCGACGGCTGGATTCGTCCCGGTATCGATGCGATGGCGGTGGGCGCGCTGGTCTATTTGGCGGTCTTCGGATCGATTATTGGTTTCGGCGCCTACGTCTACCTGCTCGACAAGGTGCGCCCGGCGATCGCGACCAGTTACGCCTACGTCAATCCGCCGATCGCGGTACTTTTTGGCGTAATGCTCGGCGGCGAATTCCTGCATCGCCTCGACCTGATCGCCATGGCCATCATCCTCGCCGGCGTCGTGCTGATTACCTGGAAGCGCTGATACCGGCGAACTGCTGGCGTGCCGTAATCACGCGCAGTGCGCCGTCGACGGATGTCGACCAACACTTTCCTTGGCAGGGTTTGCGATGCGAATCAGAGATCGCCCAGCCCTTCCGCCTTGCCTTCCGGGCCGACTTCAAGCAAACGCAGGGTGTTGGTGGCGCCTTGGTTTTCCATGCTGTCACCGCTGGTGATCATCACGCGATCGCCTTCGTGCAGATGACCGAGCGCGTGCAAGCGACGAATCGCTTCGCGCGCCGCTTCGCGTGGCGGCAGGCCACGGGTATCGAAATCAATCGGAAAAACGTCGCGCATCATCGCCATGCGCCGGCGCGTGCCAGAATGCCGCGATAGCGCGAAGATCGGCACTTCCGAGCGGAAACGCGATAGATAGCGCGCGGTGCCGCCGGACTCGGTGAGCGCGATGATGGCGCGCACCTTGATGTGTTCAGCCAGAAACATCGCCGACATCGCGACCGCCTGATCTACCCGCGCGAGGTTGCGCGGCGCGGCCTCGAAGTCGGTGTCCATCTCGAATTGGCGCTCGGCACCGAGGCAGATACGCACCATCGCTTCGACTGCCTTGGTTGGGTAATTTCCGGCCGCCGTTTCCTGCGACAACATCACCGCGTCGGAGCCGTCGATCACCGCATTGGCGACGTCGAGCACTTCCGCGCGCGTCGGAATCGGCGACTCGACCATCGACTGCAGCATCTGCGTCGCGGTGATCACCACTTTGTTGCGCTCGAGCGTCTCGCGGATGATTTTTTTCTGCAGTCCGGGCAGTTCGGCGTCACCGATTTCAACACCAAGATCACCGCGCGCCACCATCACTACATCGGAAGCGTCGATGATCTCGCCGAGTAGTGGAATCGATTCCGCACGCTCGATTTTTGCAACCAGAGCGGCATCCCAACCGGCAGCCCTCAGCAGTGCTCGCGCCTCATGCATGTCGGCGGCATTGCGGCAGAACGATACTGCGACGAAGTCGACCTTCAGTTCCGCAGCAGTGATGATGTCGCGTTTGTCCTTGTCGGTCAGCGCACCGAGCGAGAGTCCACCGCCGAGCCGATTCAGGCCCTTGCGGTCGGACAGTTTGCCGTCGGTCAGCACTGTGGTGCGGATCTCGACGCCTTCGATCGTATCGACGCGCACCGCCATCAGTCCGTCGTCCAGCAGCAATGTGTCGCCGACGACGACGTCATTGATCAAGCCGAGATAGCTCATGCCGACGCGAGTGCGGTCGCCGAGCGGCGCATCGGCGCTACAGATCAGCGTGAACGGGTCACCGGCCTTGAGCAGTACCTTTCCTTCCTCGAATTTCTCGATACGGATCTTCGGACCCTGAAGATCAGCGAGCACGCCAACCTCGCGCCCAAGTTTGTGTGCGGCATCGCGTACCGCATGGATGCGTGCGGCGTGATGTTCCTTTGTGCCGTGTGAAAAATTTAAGCGGACGATGTTGACGCCGGCGGCGATCAGCGCATCAATCGCGCCGGGCGCGTCGGAGGCTGGGCCGAGGGTGGCGATAATCTTGGTGCGGCGCAGGGCGTGGTTCGGTGCAACGTGGCTCATTCGTTTTTCCATGTCGATTCAGTATCAATGTAGCAGCGGCGGCGCTCAATCCATCGCGCCTACATCAACAACACCAGCGCGAAGGAAACCAGCATCGCGATCAGACCCGGCAGCAGGTGCAAGGCAAAGCGACGCCCACCGGTGCCGAGAGCGACGACACTTTTGCTCACGGTATTCGTCGCGAAACCAACGAGCACGCCATTGGCCGCGACGTCGATTCCGACTTGGCCGGCGTTGAACACTTGCGCAACCGAGGCGGCGGCGGCGTGGGCATCGGCAAAACCGGCGGCACCAGCGGCAACCAGCGCGCCGGCATCTCCGAACCAGTGTGCGAGCACCGCTGCCACCAGCAGAATGGTCGATACCAGCGCCACGAATACCAGCGCCTGGGTCGGCTGGAACGGGCGTCCTTTCAATGGCTCGATACCATCTTGGCGATTACGCCAAGCAGCGAATCCGGAGAATCCCGCGAACACCAGTGTAGTGACGCCTGACGCGATCAATGGCCACGCCAGCAACTTGAGCAACGGCGGCGACAAAGCTGCAAGCACAAGCGAGAGTTGCACGATGGTCGCAACATTCGCGAGCGTGCTTGCGGCGACGCAAGAAGGCCGCAGCTCAGGTTGCAGCTTCGCGCGGCTACCCATCGCGCCAATCGTCGCTGTGGCCGAGACGAAGCCACCAGCGAATCCGGACAACGGCACCCCAAGCCGTGTGCCGAGCGCGCGTTGTGCGACATACCCGAGCGCATTGATCGCCATCACCAGCACCACCAAGCGCCAGAGTTGGTGCGGGTTGAAGACATGCCAGGCATCGACGGTTCGGTCTGGCAGCAGTGGCAACACGATCAGCGCCGCCGCAATCAGCAACAAGCCATCATGCAATTCCTGCGCCGTCAATACTTCGCGGGTGAACGCATGCAGACGCGACTTCAAGGCCAGAATCAGGGCAACGCCGACCCCGATTCCGGCCGCCAGCTCGCGCTGCGACATCGCCAGCACACCGAGCAAGAAGGCGACAAACATCGCGACTTCGGTGGTCAGGCCCGGATCGGCTTCGCGCGAGCGCTGATAACTCGCAAGCGCCCCCAGCGCAACGAAGGCCGCAGCAAGCACGATCAGGGCGGTACCGAGCAGGGTGCTGATCGCACCCGTCAGCGCGATCAACGCGAACGTGCGAACGCCCGCGACGATATGCGCAGGATCTTCACGCTTGCGCTGTTCGCGTTCGACACCGATCAACAGGCCGATCCCGAATGCCACCGCAAGCCCGATCAGCACATCGTGATCCGCAGGATCGAAGGTCATGGCGCTAGCCTGCGCAAACACGTCACGCGATGCAAGCCATCAGCGAAAAAGCGACGCAAATGGCCCCGCCCAGTGTTGGACGCGTGCAATCGCGAAGATCATCGCGAAGGTCAGGCAGGCGGCGATGAACGCAAGAATCTGAGCTTGCCGAGTCTTGGCGCGTTTCAACGCCAGCGTTCCGAGCACGATGTAGACCAATAGCAGCAATACCTTCGCGGTGAGCCACGCATGCACGAAAGGATATTGGTGCAGCATGACTGCAAGTATCAGCGCTGCAGCCAGCAACGTGGTGTCGATGCAGTAACTGGCGTAACGCAGCGCTGCATGATTGGTGAACTTGGAACGCATCAGCATCAATAGTCCGCGCACAAAAAACAACGCGAAACTCAGGCCGATGGCGTGCACATGCACGGCCTTGATCTGCGGGTAATAGGCGATCATCTGGAATCCGGGAGACGCGGCGTGGTCGTCACTACTGTTGCAACACGCAGCGCGCGAGGTGCTTGAGGCGGTCGATGTCGGTGAGCGTGACCTCGCGCTTATCAACGACGATCAGGCCATCATCCTGGAAGCGTCGCAGCACGCGGCTGACCGTTTCCGGCGCGAGGCGCAGATAGTTGGCAATGTCCGAGCGCGGCATCATCAGGTGCAAGCGCAATGCAGAATAGCCGCGCTCGGCAAAGCGATCCGACAGATTCACCACGAAAGCGGCAAGGCGCTCGTCGGCGCTGAAGTCACCACCGAGCAATGCGGCATTGACGATGTCCTTGCTCATCAGCCGGAACAAGGTTTCTTGAATTCCGGGCAGGCGCGTCGCCAGCACACTCAGCGCTGGAAACGCGAAGCGGCACAGCGTTACGGTGTCGAGCGCGACGGCATCGCAGGGGTAGCGTGCGCTATACAGGCCATTCAGCCCAATCAGCTCACCGGGCAGGAAAAACCCGAAAATCTGCTCGCGGCCCTGTTCGTCGATGCGCCGTGTCTTGACCATGCCGGCACGCACCGCATAGATCGCGGCAAACGGTTCGCCATAGCGGAACGCTTCTTCACCGGCATGCATCGGCGCGGTGTGCTCGACCAAGCAATGCAGATCTTCAAGCGCGCGCTTGTCGTAGCCGTCGATCAGGCAAATACGCCCGAACGCACAGGTACTGCAGAAGCGTTGGGTATCCCCATCGCCGGGGTCCTGCGGGGTCGGCCAGCGCAGGACATTGCCCTGCGGGCTCATCGCCTACACCACGTTTGAGAACTTGTGCGGAACGACCTGCACCTTGTGCAGGTGACGATCGAAGCACATCGCGACGACGCGCATGAGTAAGCGCCCGCGCGGGGTGATTTCAATGCAATCGGATTTGAGGTTGACGAGTCCATCGGCGGCCAAAGGAGCGAGACGCGCCAATTCTGACTCGAAATACTCGTCGAAGACGAGATCATGACGCCGTCCGAAGGCATTTTTTTCAAGTCGGCAATGGCACATCAGGCTCTGGATAGCGTCGCCGACGACTCGATCCTGCACGGTCAACTCGTAGCCACGCACGATCGGCAGGTGCCCGGACAGCAAAGCGGTGTAGTAAGCCGGCAATTCCTTGGCATTCTGCACGTAGGCGTTCCCGACCTTGCCGATCGAACTCATGCCGAGCCCGATCAGGTCGCATTCGGCACGGGTCGAATAGCCTTGGAAGTTCCGGTGCAGGCTGCCACGCTCTTGGGCTTGCACCAGTTCATCCTCGGGCAGCGCGAAGTGATCCATGCCGATGTAGACGTAGCCAGCGGTGGTGAGCTTGTCGATCGCCAGCGCGAGCAGGCCGAGCTTGTCTTCGGCACTCGGTAAGTCTTTGGCCTGAATCTGGTTCTGCGCCTTAAAATGGTTGGGCAGGTGCGCATAGCTGTAAGCCGCAATCCGGTCCGGACGCATGCCGACCACGGTATCAAGGGTCTGGCCAAACGCGCGTTCGTTCTGTTTCGGTAGACCGTAGATCAGATCCACATTGATCGAACGCATGCCGTTCGCGCGTGCGGCATCGATCAACTCGGCGGTCTGCGCCACCGACTGGATACGATTGATCGACTTTTGCACATCGCCGTCGAAATCCTGAATGCCAAGGCTGATGCGATTGATACCGGCGGCGGCGATATCCGCGACCAATTGCGCGTCGGCATGACGCGGATCGAGTTCCACCGAGAATTCGCGGTTGGCTTCCGGGTCGAAACTGAAGGCCGACTCCAACCGCGCCATGATCGCCAGAATACCTTCGGCCCCGAGGAAGTTCGGCGTACCACCGCCAAAATGAATCTGCGTCAACGGACGATCGCGGTCGAACAGTTTCGACTGCAAGTCGATTTCGATCGCGAGACGCTCGATATATTCGCGGCCCCGCGCCGGATTGCGCGCGATGATGCGGGTGCAGGCGCAGTAGTAGCAGGCACTGTGACAAAACGGCACGTGCACATAGACCGACAGCGGACTCGGCACCGGGTCATCATTGCTGGTGCGCGCCTGACGCCGATAGTCGGATTCGCCGAAGCGCACATCGAAATGCGGCGCGGTGGGATACGAGGTGTAACGCGGACCCGGGCCATCGTAACGGCGCAACAGGTCGCGATCAAAAACAGGAATGACGGACACGGGATCCTCCGGATGTGCGGCAAATCCTAAGTAGTCCGCGCCTGCAGGGTTTTGATCCGGGTCAAGTCACGGCAGATCGACCCGGCATGACGAATGGCCGTGCACGGCTCGCGCGGCGCGTTGCAGTGCTGCAGGGATGCGGCTGTAATGCGCGCCTTACAATGCTTCCGGAGTTGCCGATGTCCGTGCTTCGTCTTGTCGATCTTGATGTCAGCGGTCAGCGCGTGCTGATCCGACAAGATCTCAACGTGCCCGTCGAAAATGGCTGCGTGACGTCCGACCAGCGCATCGTGGCATCGATTCCGACGCTGAAAATGGCACTCAAAAAGGGTGCCGCGGTGATGGTGATGTCGCATCTCGGACGACCCAAGGAGGGCCAGTGGAGTGAAGCCGATTCACTGGCACCGGTGGCGAAGCGGCTGTCGGAATTGATGGGCATCGATGTGCCGCTGTTGCGCGACTGGATCGATGGCGTGTCGGTGCAACCCGGGCAACTGGTATTGCTCGAAAACTGCCGCATGAATGTCGGCGAAGGCAAGGACGACGAAACTTTGTCGCGTAAATATGCTGCGCTGTGCGATGTCTATGTGATGGATGCCTTCGGCACCGCGCATCGTGCGCAGGCATCAACGCATGGCGCGATCCGCTACGCCAAAACCGCCTGCGCCGGCCCGCTGTTGACCGCCGAACTCGATGCGTTGGCGAAGGCGCTGGAACATCCCGCTCGGCCACTGCTCGCCATCGTCGCCGGCTCCAAGGTCTCGACCAAGCTCGAACTTCTGTCCAGCCTGATTGGCAAAGTCGACCAATTGATCGTCGGCGGCGGCATCGCCAACACCTTTCTCGCGGCCATCGGACTGCCGGTCGGCAAGTCCTTGTTCGAAGCCGACTTGATCGACACCGCGAAGCAGATCAT
>Ga0073899_10001832_pt1 | contig 19295 bp, 14 predicted proteins | sample KloWWTmetaKNB5Ph_FD_88975 | JGI IMG/M metagenome (GOLD analysis project Ga0073899, IMG submission 88975) | Active sludge microbial communities from Klosterneuburg, Austria, studying microevolution and ecology of nitrifiers - Klosterneuburg... | ecosystem: Engineered > WWTP > Aerobic digester >... | reverse complement strand
GGGCCCTTGATGACCTCCTCGGTGAGGAACCGCTCGTGCTCGGCCTGCATGTCCATGCCCCACGCGACCGGGAACTCGAACTGCTTGCCGCTCTGCGCGAGCGCCTTGATCGCGTCGCCGTAGTCCATCCGCGCGAAGGTCGACTCGACGAGCGCGGTCAGGCGCTGGCGGCAGGTCGGATCGACGTGCTTCTCGAAGAACGCCAGGTCGTCGGCGCGCTCGGTGAGCAGCGTGCGGTAGATCGACTTCAAGAACGCCTCGGCCAGGTCGGCGTCGGCCGCGAGATCGGCGAACGCGAGCTCGGGCTCGATCATCCAGAACTCGGCGAGGTGGCGCCGGGTGTTGGAGTTCTCGGCGCGGAAGGTCGGCCCGAACGTGTAGACCTTGCTCATCGCCATGCAGTAGGTCTCGACGTTGAGCTGGCCCGACACCGTCAGGTGGGCCTGCTTGCCGAAGAAGTCCTTGTCCCAGTCGACGCCGCCGGCGGCGGTGCGCGGCGGGTTGGCGGCGTCGAGCGTCGACACCCGGAACATCTGGCCGGCGCCCTCGGCGTCCGACGCCGTGATGATCGGCGTGTGGATCCAGAAGAAGCCCTGCTCGTGGAAGAACCGGTGCACCGCCATCGCCAGCGTGTGGCGGACCCGGGTGACCGCGCCGATCACGTTGGTGCGCGGCCGCAGGTGCGCCACCTCGCGCAGGTACTCCATCGTGTGGCGCTTGGGCTGCATCGGGTAGTGATCGGGGTCGTCGACCCAGCCGACCACCTCGATCGCCGTGGCCTGGACCTCGACCGCCTGGCCCTTGCCCTGCGACGCCACCAGCTCGCCGGTGGCGCGGACGGCGCAGCCGGTGGTGAGCTTGCCGACGGTGTCGGCGAAGCCCGGCAGGTCGGCCGGCGCGACGATCTGCAGCGGATCGAAGCACGAGCCGTCGTGGACGGCGATGAACGACACCCCGGCCTTGGAGTCACGGCGGGTGCGGACCCAGCCCTCGACGACGACGCGGCTGCCAACCGCGACCTGACCCGAGACGATCGACGCGATCCGGTGCTTCATGGGCCCGGGCAGATACCACGATTCGCCCCGCGATTCTCGGCCTGTCCGGGCGCGCCGCTCACCGCGCGGCGGTATAGTCGCCCCCGTGGTTCGTCCCGCGGGGCAACGATCCCTGGCCGGCTTCACCGTCGGTGAGCTGATCGCGCGTCAGGTGTACGGCGATCTGTACCGGGCCACCGGCGACGGCCGCCGCGAGGTCCGGCTGCTGGTGGTGGCGCCGGCGCTGGCCGCCGACGCCCACTTCAACGACGCGCTGGTCGCCGGCACGGCGTCGCTCTTGGGCGCGTTCCACCACCGCGCGGTGGTCGGCACCGTCGTCGTGGCCAAGGACGGCCGGGACCTGGTGATCGTCACCGAGGCGGTCAAGCCGGGGCGCGCGCTCGACGAGGTGCTCGGCGGCGGCCGGGGCCTGCCGCCCCGGGTCGCGGCCGCGATCGCCCGCTCGGTGATCGACGGCGTCGCCACCGCCCACGCGGTCGGCATCACCCACGGCGCGCTGCACCCGCGCAGCGTGCTCATCGATGACGACGGCGTGGTCAAGGTCACCGACTTCGCGGTGGGCCACGCGGCGATGGCCGCGGCGGCGGCCGGCTCCGACGCGGTGCCGCTGCGCGGGCTGGGCGGCTACCTGGCCCCCGAGGTGGCGCTGGGCGACGCGCCGGGGCCGGTGGCCGACGTCTACGCGCTTGGCGCGCTGCTGTTCGCGCTGTTGTCGGGCAGCACCCCGCCGGGGACGCTCGACACCACGCCGGCGGTCGAGCGCCTGGTGCAGCGCGCGCTCGACACCGATCTGCACCGGCGGTTCGCCAACGCGATCGAGCTGCAGGAGAACTTCAGCGAGGCCCTCGAGGACGACCGCTGGGACGTCGCGACGCCGAGCGAGGTCGCGCGGGCGCTGATCGAGCGCGCCGGGCACGCCGCCGCCAGCGACGACGGCATCGAGGACCTGCTGGCCAGCCTGCCGGGCGCGGTCGAGGTGACGCGGCCGACCGCGGCCCCCGAGCTGACCGCGGCGGCGCCGCCGACGGTCGCGCCGAGCGCCCCGAGCGCCCCGAGCGCCCCGAGCGCCCCGAGCCCGCGGCGCGGCCGCGGCACCGGCGGCCTCGACGCGCTGCTCGACGACCTCGACGAGAGCGGCGACGACGCGCTGACCCACGTCGACGACGGCCCCGGCCAGGCGGCGCGCGATCCGATCTCGGAGCTGATCGCGATGACCCCGGCGCCCGACCCGGGGCCCGAGCCGGCCGGCCGCGGCCGGCGCAGCCCGGCCCTGCCCGCGCCCGAGCCGACCGGCGAGACGGCGCCGGCGCCCGACCCGACCGGCGAGACGCTCGCGCCGGCCCCGCCGCCCGCGCCGGCCCCGCCGCCGCGGCGCGTGATCGCGGCGCCCACCGACCTGGTCGAGCAGCTCGAGCCGCCCAAGCTCAAGAGCAACACCTCGTGGATCGTCGGCGCGATCTCGGTGGTCGTGCTGGTCGTCGGCGGCTGGTTCATCTACACGCGCATGCAGCAGCAGGGCAAGGACATCGAGGAGGGCAAGGCGGCGGCGGCCAAGCGCCGCGCCGAGAAGGAGGAGTCCAACCGCCAGCTCGAGCAGCGGCTGCGCGACGCCAAGGCCAAGCCCGGCACGATGCGCATCCAGTCGTCGCCCGACCTGGCGGCGGTGTGGCTGCTCCTCGGGCGCGGCCCGTTCGAGTCGATCCCGCTGCGCACCAACAACGTCTGGGAGCTGCGGGTCGAGCTCGAGGGCTACCAGCCGGTGGACGTCCACGTCGCGGGCACGACGTGGGAGGGCCCCGACGACGATCTGCGCGCCACGCTGGAGGTGAAGCTCGAGCCGCTGACCGGCGAGGCCAAGCCGCTGCCGGCGATGCCGCCGGGGCCGCCGACCGAGCCGCCGGGCCCGGCCAAGGGCAAGGGGCGGCTCAAGGTCGTGACCTCGCCGCAGGGCGCGGCGGTGTACCTGCTGGTGGGGCAGACCAACCAGATGGAGCTGGCCGGCGTCGAGGCCGCCCGCGACTACGAGTTCAAGCTCACCCGCGACGGGTACCTGCCCGGCTTCGTGCGGATCGCCGCCGAGGACTGGCGTAACGGCGGCGACCCCAGCCTGCCGCTGCGCGGCGCGCCGCTGCGCGGGACGCTGGAGCGCTTGGTCGAGCTGGTGCCGGCGCCGGGCGCCCGGCCAGGGAAGCCGCGGTGACCTCGGCGTGGCGCATCGGCCGGGGGGAGCCGGCGCGATGACGCCGCGGCTGTTGCGCGTGCGCTGCGCGCGGTGGGATCAGGTCGACGCGTTCCTGCACAAGAAGCTGCGCGCCGACGGCCGGCTGTCGATGAAGGTGCCGTTCGTCGCCGAGCCCGGCGCGCCGGTGACGCTGGCGATCGAGCTGCCCAACCAGATCGTCGTGGCGCTCGACGGCGTGGTCGGGACACCGGCGCAGCGCGATCGCCCCGACGCCGCGGTGGTGGTGCTGGCCGGGGCCAAGGCCGCGATCGAGCGGCTGAGCGCGATGGTGGCCGACGCGCGGATCGGCGGCGGCGACGGCGACCTGTCGGCGACCCTGGCCGCGCGCGAGGCCGAGCTGCGCCGGCTGCGGCAGCAGGCCGCCCACGAGGTGCTCGGGTGCAGCCGCGGCCCCTCCCTCGAGGAGCTGCGCGCGGCGTGGCGGCAGCGCGTGCGCCGCGAGCACCCCGACGCGGTGGCCCGGTTCCGCAGCGCCGCGCTGCGGCTCACCGCCGAGGAGACGATGATCCACGTGACCCGCGCGTACGAGCGGCTGCGCACGACGGTGTGCGCCGACCACCGCGCGGTGATCGCCGGCACCAGCGTGCGCACGATCGGCGCGCTGGCCATCGAGAGCCACGCCGACGCCGGCGACGGCTTCGACGTCGTGCCGCTGACCCCGCCGGTCGACGACTCGGTCGAGGCGCTGCCGACCCGCGGCGCGACGCTGCCGCCGCCGGTCCGCGGCGCGACGCTGCCACCGCCGACCCGCGGCGCGACCACGCCGCCGCCGGCCCGCGGCGCGACCACGCCGCCGCCGCGGGCCGCCGCCATCGACGTGACCGGGCTGGCCCTGCCGGCGCCGCCCACGCCCTTGGCCCTCGAGCTCGACCTGCCGCCGCCGCCGCGCACCGGCGCGACGCTGCCGCCGCCGGTCCGCCCCGCCCCCGCCCCGACCGCGACCATCGAGCAGTCGCTGCGGCAGGCGCGCTCCGGCCCCGGCGATCGCTTCGTGCGCGCCATCCGCGAGCGCCTGGCCGACGGCGATCACGCCGGCGCCAGCCAGATCGCGACCGCCGCCAGCCAGGTCTACCCCAAGGACCGGCGGCTGGCCGCGCTGGTCGAGATCGCGCGGGCCCAGGCGGCGTGCGCGGCCGGCGATCCCGACCTCGCGGTGCGCGCGGTGCACGCGGCGCTGGCCGCCGACGCCGACGCCGACGAGGCGCACCGGCTGCTCGCCAGCCTCGAGCTCGGCGTGCCGGTGACGGTCGCGCTGATCAGCGAGGCCTACCGATGACGGTGCTGGGGATCGAGCTCGGGACGGCGTGGCTGCGCGTCGCGGCGCTGGTCGACGGCCAGCCGCGGGTGGTCGCGCAGCTGCCGGCGGCGCTCGGCTTCGTCGACGGCGCCCGCCGCACCGACGCCGCGCTGCGCGGGTGCCGCCCCGATCAGCGGGTCGACGCGGTCGCCGACTGGCTGGCCCGGCCCGCGGCCGACGGCGTCGCGGGCGTCGCCTGGCCGATCGTCGACGGCGTCGCGCGCTCGCCGGTCGAGCTGGCCGCGCACCTGGTGCGCGCCGGCGTGGTGGCCGCGATCGCCGCGCACGGCCCGGTGGTCGGCGCCGTGGTCGCGGTGCCGCTCGACCTGGGCGCGCTCGAGCGGCGGGCGCTGCGCGACGCGGTGCTGGCGGCCGGCGTGCCGATGGTGCGGCTGGTCGCCAGCGCCAGCGCCGCCGCGGTGGTGATCGCCGATCAGCGCCCGGCGCGCCTCTTGATCATCGATCGCGGCGCCCGGGCCACCCGGGCCACGGTCGTCGAGTCGATCGACGGCATGATCGACGTCGTCGGCCACGCCGCGACGCCCAACGACGCGCACGACGACGACCCCGCGGCGCGCGCGCTGGCGGCCGCGGCGATCGATCCGGCCGGCCTGTCCGACGTCGTCGTGATCGGCGGGGGTGCGGCCGACCGCGCGCTGGCCGCGCGGCTGCTGGCGCCGTACGGCCACGCCGCCCACCCGGTCGACGACCCGGCCACCGTCGCGGTGCGCGGCGCGGCGTGGCTGGCGCGGATGTTCGTCGACGAGCCGGCGGCGGTCACGGTCGACGTGATCACGCCCGGGTTCTCGCTGGGCGCCGGCAGCGCGCTGACCCCGATGATCCCGGCCGGCGCGATCGCGCCGACCCGCGAGGTGCGGCTGATCGCCCGCGACCGCGCCGATCGGGTCACGATCGACCTCGAGCTGTGGGAGGACACCGCGCCGCCTCGCCCCTACGGGCGCTACCGGATCGCCGGGCTGCCGCCGGGCGGCGGCGCGATCGCAGCCTGCGAGGTCACGATCGACGTCGACCGCATCCCGCGGATCGACGCCAGCGATCTGGTCAACGGCGGCGCGCTCGCGGTGGAGCCGGTGGTCGAGGTCGGGCTCGGGCCCGACGCGCTGGCCGAGCTCCGCGCGGTCGTCTGCGAGGACCGATGACCCGCGCGCTGCCCCTCGCGGTCGTGCTGGCCGCGTGCGGCGCCCGCGCCGCCGCGCCCTCCGCGCCGCCGCCGCCGCAGTTCCTGACCCTCAACCAGCCGGGCGAGCTGGTCGACGTCGAGGCGGCGCTGGTGCCGGGCGTGGTCAACGTCGTCGACTTCCGCGCCGACTGGTGCGGCGGCTGCGCGGTGGTCGACGCCAACCTGCGCCAGGCGATCGCCGGCGATCCGCGCATCGTCGTGCGCACCGTCGACGTCGGCGACGGCGTGACGCCGGTGGCCCAGGCCTACGGCATCCGCGGCCTGCCCCACGTGCTGGTGGTCGACCGCGCCGGCGCGCTGCGCTACCGCCTGGTGGGCAACGACGCGCTGACCGTCGGCACGATCGCGCGCCAGGTCGCCGACGAGCGTTGACCAGGGAGGCGCGTCGCCGCGCCTCCCCTCGGCGGGGTCATGCCCCCGCGGAGCATCCCCGCCGCGACGCGTGTCCTCGAGGCGTCCCGGGCGACGCATCGCGGTCGGGCGGGGCGTGCGGCGTGAACCTGCAGCGCGCCGTCAGAGCTTGTAAGTCTTTCGGCCGAGCACCGACCCATGCGCCAGGCGTTTCGCGTCTTGGGAGGGGGCCCCGTCGGGGCATGACCCGACGGGGGAGGGCGTGGCGACACGCCCTCCAGAGAACTCAGATCAGCGACACGCCGGCGCCGGCCAGCAGCGCCGCACCGATCAGCCCGGCGTCGTCGCCGAGCGCGGCGTCGACGATCGTCAGCGGCCGGACGATCGCCGCCGGCGCCACCGCGGGCAGCCCGGCGACCAGCCGCGCCCGCAGCCGCGGCGCCCGCCCCAGCACGCCGCCGCCCAGCACCAGCCGATCGCTGTTGAGGATCGTCAGCGCGTTGCCGATGGCCAGCGCCAGGTACGCGCCGCACTCGTCCCACAGCGCCCGCGCCCACGGGTCGTCGTCGGCCAGCGCGTCGACGTGGCCGGGGTGCGCGGCGTCGACCGCGCCGGCCTCCGCCAGCACCGCCGGCGACGCCCCGGCCGCCAGCTCGCGGCGGATCCGCGCCTGCAGCGCCGCGCCCCCGACGTAGGCCTCGACGCAGCCGACCGCGCCGCAGCCGCAGCGGGCCGCGCCGGCGCCGGCCGCCACCTTGACGTGGCCCAGCTCGCCGGCGCAGTTGCTGGCGCCCTCGACCAGCGCGCCGCTGGCGATCACGCCGGCGCCGATGCCGGTGCCGACGAACACCGCCAGCAGGTCGCGCGCGCCGCGGCCGGCGCCGGCGCCCAGCTCGCCGAACGCGATCGCGTTGACGTCGTTGTAGACCCCCAGCGGGTGGCGCGCACCCAGCCGCGCCGCCAGCGCCGCGCCGAAGCCGACGTCGCGCCAGCCGAGGTTCGGGGCGTTGACGACGGTGCCGCGGCGATCGGCCAGCATCGCCGCCACGCCGACCCCGACCGGCACCACCGCCGCGGCGCCCGCCACCTCGGCCACCAGCTCGGCGATCGCCGCCACCACCGCGTCGACGCCGCGGGCCTCGCCCAGCACCACCCGCTGCCGGCGCACGATCGCGCCGTCCTCGACCGCGGCCACCCGCAGGTTGGTGCCGCCCAGATCGACGCCGACCACCGTCACGGCGCCACCGCCGCGGCGATCGCGTCCTCGATGATGGTCCGGATCTCGGACAGCCGGGCGGCGGTGGTGGCCTCGCAGCGCAGCACCAGCGCCGGCTGGGTGTTCGAGGCCCGGCACAGCCCCCAGCCGTCGGCGAACCGCGCGCGCACGCCGTCGAGATCGATCACCTCGAGCACGTCGGCGCGGGCCCGCATCGTCGCGGTCACCGCCGCCACCACCGCAAACTTGCGATCGTCCGGGCAGTCGACCCGCAGCTCGGGCGTGGTCACCGTCACCGGCAGCCCGTCGGCGATCACCGCCAGGGACGGCCCGCCGCTGATCACCTCGAGCAGCCGGGCCCCGGCGTAGATCGCGTCGTCGAAGCCGAACCAGCGGTGGGCGAAGAACAGGTGGCCGCTCATCTCGCCGGCCAGCGCCGCGCCGGTCGCCTTCATCCGCGCCTTGATCAGCGAGTGGCCGACCTTCCACATCTCGGGGCGGCCGCCGGCCCGGGCCAGCTCGTCGAACATCGCCTGCGAGCACTTCACCTCGCCGACGAACGCCGCGCCCGGCACCTCGGCCGCGACCGCGCGCCCCAGCACGATCATCAGCTGATCGCCCCACAGGATCCGGCCGTCGCCGGTGACCGCGCCCAGCCGATCGGCGTCGCCGTCGAGCGCCAGCCCCAGCTCGGCGCCGGTGGCCGCCACCGTCGCGATCAGATCGGCGAGGTTGGCCGGCACGGTCGGGTCGGGGTGGTGGTGCGGGAAGCGGCCGTCGAAGTCGCAGTACAGCGGCACCACGTCGAAGCCCAGCCGGCGGTACAGCGCCAGCGCGGTCGGCCCGCCGGCGCCGTTGCCGGCGTCGAGCACCAGCTTCGGGCGGCGCGCGCCCAGCCGCACGCCGGCGGCCGCGGCGTCGAGGTAGGCCGGCGTGACGTCGTGGTGGCTGACCTCGCCGATCGCCGGGCCCGCCGGCGGCGCCGCCGCGATCCAGTCGCGCAGCGCCGCGATCTCGACGCCGTACAGCGAGTCCTTGCCGCACAGGAGCTTGAAGCCGTTGTCCTCGGCCGGGTTGTGGCTGCCGGTGATCATCGCCGCCCCGTCGACCGGCAGCGTGTGCGCCGCGAAGTACAGGACCGGCGTCGGCACCACGCCGACGTCGACCACGTCGGCGCCGGTGACCAGCCCGGCCACCAGCGCGTCGCGCAGCCGCGGCGAGGTCAGCCGGCAGTCGCGGCCGAGCGCGATCTGCGGGCGCCGCCCGGCGGTGGTCCGCGCCACCCGGGCCGCGAGCGCGCGCCCCAGCGTCGTCACCAGCGCGTCATCGAGATCGCGGTCGGCGACCCCGCGGATGTCGTACTCACGGAAGATGCGCGGGTTCATCGGCGCCCATCCTACTCGGAAGCGCGGCTACAGGAAGCGCTCGAGCCCCGCCGCCACCAGCGCGTCGACCGCGGCGCGCACCTCCTGCGCGCGCGCCACCGGCACCACCAGCACCGCGTCGCCGGCGCGGATCACCGCGACGCCGCTGACGCCGACCACCGCCACCGCGGCGCCGGGCTCGCTGACCACCAGGTTGTCGCGGCCGTCGACCACCACCGCGTCGCCGACGATCGCGTTGCCGGCGGCGTCCTTGTCGGCGAGCTCGGCCACCGTCGTCCACGAGCCGACGTCGCTCCAGCCGAAGTCGCCGGGCACCGCGACCACGCCGGTCGTCCGCTCCATCACGCCGACGTCGATCGACACCGACGGCAAGGTCGGATAGCGGGCCGCGATCTCGGCGGGCGCGTCGCCGCTGGCCAGCGCCGCGGCGATCGCGTGCATCGCCACGCCGGTGGCCGGCACGAACCGATCGAGCTCGGCCAGGAGCCGCGCCGCGCGCACGAAGAACATGCCGCCGTTCCACAGGTGGCGGCCGCCGGCGAGGTACTGCTCGGCCACCGCCTGCGCCGGCTTCTCGACGAAGCGCGCCACCGGCCGCACGCCCGGCGCGACCTCGCCGTCGCCCAGCTCGAGGTAGCCGAAGCCCGTGTCTGGCCGGGTCGGCGCGATGCCGATGGTGACGATCACGTCGTCGCGCTCGGCGGTCGCGAACGCGCGCTCGACCGCCACGCCGAACGCCACCGGATCGCCGATGTGGTGGTCGGCCGGGAACGCGCCGATCACCGCGTCGGGATCGCGGGCCAGCGCGTGCACCGCGGCCAGGCCCAGCGCCGCGGCGGTGTTGCGCGCCGCCGGCTCCGCCACCACCTCGACGTCGGCCACCGCCGCGGTCACCAGGTGCGCCTGATCGGCCGCGGTCACGATCATCACCCGCCCGGCCGCCGACCGCGCCCGCGCGACGGTGGCGGCGATCAGCGTGTCACCGCCGGTGACCGCCAGGAACTGCTTGGGCCGCGCGCGGCGGCTGGCCGGCCACAGCCGCGTGCCGCTGCCACCCGCGAGGATCACCGCACATCGCATGGCGGCATCCTCGACAACCCGGGCCGAGGGCGCAAGCCCGGCGCCCGCAATCGCGGCTACTGCGGCGTCGTCACCGGGCCGCTGTCGTCCGGCGCCTCGGCCACCGGCGCCTCGACCACCGGCGCCTCGACCACCGGCGCCTCGACCTTCGGCCCCTCGACCACCGGCGCGGCCTGCGCGGCCGGCGCGTCATCGCCGCCGCGCTTGCGGGTCGGCGGCCCATCGCCGGGCCGGGCCTGCGCCGCCGGCGTGGCGGCCGCGCTGGCCGCGACAGCCGCAGCAGGCGCGTCCCCCGCGTCCCCCGCGTCCCCCGCGTCCCCCGCGCCCGCGTCCCCGGCGTCGCTCACCTTCTTGCCGGCCGCGCCCTTGCCGCTGCCCTTGCGCTGGCCCTTCGGCAGCTGCTTCCACTGCTTCTGGGCGCGCTCCGACCGGCTGCGATCGACGACCTTGTACACCACCACCAGCTCGCCCTTGTCGACGACGGTGTCGGGCGGCTTGCGGTTGATGCGCGCCATGTCGCGCTTGCTCAGCCCGAACCGCTTGCCGATCTGCTCGTAGCTCTCGCGCTTGGTCGGCGCGTACTCGACCCGCTGCCGCCCGGACCGCCCCTCCGACAGCTCGAGGTGCTCCTTGCTGCCGCGGGTCACGACCACCAGCCGGGTCTCGTCGAGCAGCGCCACCCGCGCCTGATCCTCGGACCAGGCCGGCGCGACGAACGCCTGCAGCACCATGCGCGGCTGCAGGGCCGCGTCGATCGTCAGACCGTTCCAGGTCGCCAGGTCGCGCGCGCTCACGCCCATCGCCTTGGCCACGACGCCCAGCTCGTCGCCGGCGACCACCCGGTAGAACACCCGCCGGGCGCTGGCGACCTCGGCGTCCTTGTCGGGCACCGCGACGATCAGCGCCTCGCCCGGCTTGTGGTCGACGCCCGAGCCGTACAGATCGTCGGCCGCCGCCGCCAGGTTCTTCTTGCGCACGTCGGCCGCGACCCGCGGCACCACCAGCACGGTGCCGCCGGTGACCTCGGTGTCGTGATCCAGATCGTTGAGCGCGCGCAGCTTCTGCCGCGAGATCCCGAACTGCGTCGCGATGTCCTCGAACCGCTCGCCGTAGCGCGCCACGTAGGTGTCGACGGTGTCCCAGTCGCCGCGCAGCTGGCCCAGCTTGGCCGCGAACGCCGCGCCGCCGCCGGCCGGCACCCGCATCACGAACGCGCGCCCGGCCGGCGTGCGGTGCCTGCGCAGGTGCGGGTTCAGCCGCTTGAGATCGTCGACGCCGCAGCCCGCCGCCTTGGCGATCGTGCCCAGCGCGATCGACGACGGCACCGTCACGTCGTCCCAGCGCTCGGGCGCGCCCAGGTCGACGTCGGCGAACCCGAACGTCGCCAGGTTGTGGCCGACGATCGCCGCCGCCAGCGCCTTGGGCACGTAGATCCCCGACTCCCACGGCAGCGCGTTCTCGTAGTCGACCAGCGCCCAGAAGTCGTTGGAGTTGAAACGAGCGATCGCCTTGAGCACGGCGCCGTAGCCGGCGTTGTACGCGGCCATCGCCAGGTCCCAGTTGCCGAAGCGCTGGTACAGGTCGGCCCACGCGCCCGTCGCCGCCTCGGTCGCCCGCACCGGATCGTTGCGCTCGTCGACCCAGCGATCGATCGTCAGGCCGTAGATGCGGCCCGACGCCGGCATGAACTGCCACAGCCCGCTGGCGCCCACCCGCGACCGCTCGGTCGAGTCGTAGCTCGACTCGATCATCGCCAGGTACAGCAGGTCCTCGGGCAGCTTGGCCTTGCGCAGCGCCGCCAGGATCACGTCGCGGTAGCGGCCCTGGCGCTCCAGCCAGCCGCGCATGATGCGGCGCCCGCGCGGGTCGTCCTTGTAGAACACCAGGTAGTCGATGACCCGGCGATCCCAGGTCACCGGCAGGTCGGGCATCGTCAGGTTGGCCAGCCACGGCAGGTCGGGGCGCAGCGCGGTCGGCGACGTCGCCCGCCGCGGCTCGCCGCCCTCGATCCACGGGCCGGCCGCCTGGGAGAACGCCTCGAGCTCGAACTCGCGCAGCTCGTCCTGCCACGGCCGGCAGGTCTGGCCGAGCGGGCAGCCGCGCACCGCGGCGCGCTCGTCGGGCTGCGGGGCCAACGGCGCGCGCGCCGTCGGCGGCGCCGCCGCGGCCTGGCCCTCGACGCCGGCGGGGTGGACGTCCGGCTGGGCGCGCGCGCTGGCCGTGGACAGGAGCAGGCTGGCCAGGGCCGCGAGACAGAGCCGCACCGACGACATGGCACGAATGTAAAGAATGCCGTGCGGGCGATCCACTTTTGCGACATCCGCCAACGGTTGCGCAGGGTTGCCCTCGACGGTGGGACCCGCCCCACCGTCGGGGTCGCCACTTTCCTCTAGCGCGTGCTAGGGTGCGCGCAGTCGGCTTGAGCCGGCGCAGGAGTCCGCTATGCCCGGCATGGGCGAATTGCTCATCATCCTACTCATCGTCATGGTGGTCTTCGGCGCCAGCAAGCTGCCGCAGATCGGCCATGGGCTCGGTTCGGCCATCAAGAACTTCAAGCGCGCCGCCGCCGGCGACGACGAGATCGAGGTCTCGAAGAAGGCGCTCGACGGCAAGAGCGCCAAGGAGCTGTCGTCGGGCGGTGACGACGACGGCGAGGTCGAAGAGGTGGTGGTGCGGCGGCGGGTCAAGAAGGAGAGCTAGCTAGCGGCGCCGCGGCTCGCGGCGCTCGCGCAGCTCGCGGGCGCTGGCCCGCACCGCGTCGGCCAGGCCGTTGGCCTCGGCCACGTCGCCCCAGTCGGCGGGCGACAGCGTGACCACCAGCCGCAGCGCCACGTGCACCGGCGTGTGCGGGTTCAGCACCAGCGCGCGCCGCACGCCGGGCCGCGTCGACCATCGGCGGTGCTCGGCCACCAGCGCCAGCGCCGCCGGCACCGCCGGGCGCATCGCCGCCACCCGCACCACCTCGCGCTCGGTGAGCTGGGGGTTGTCGAGGAGGATCGCCACCACGTCGGGGTGCGGATCGCGCAGCAGCTCGACCAGCGCGTCGCCGCGCGGCCGGCGGGCCAGCGCCTTGCGCTCACCCAAGGTCAGCGGCCGCCCGCGGTTGCGCAGCGGCCGCTCGGGCCGCAGCTGGCGATCGACCTCGGCGGCGTCCGCCGTCGGCGGCGACGCGTCGAGGATCATGCCGCGCAGCACCCGGTCGCCGGCGGCGTGGGCCGCGACGTACAGCGCGTGGCGCGCCGGGTAGTCGAGCTCGGCCAGCGCCGCCGGCAAGCAGCCGACCGCGGCCAGGAGCTCGGCATCGTCGTCGCCGGCGCCCGCGCGCCCCAGGAGCGCCAGCGTCGCGGCCACCGCGAGGTCGGCGTCGGCCGCCAGCAGCGCGGTCAGCTGCCGGACCTTGAGGGCGCGATCGGCGTACCGGCGCAGCCGGTCGAGGATGATCGCGTCCGCGGCGGCGGTCACGCGCCGACGGCGGCTACTCGCGGCCCTCGCTGTCGGCCATCGCCTGCAGCTTGGCCTCGAGCTCGGCGATGCGATCGGACAGCGCGCGGACGTCCTTGTGCAGGCCCGAGAACGGCGAGATGCCGCCGATCGCGGTGCGGACCTTGTTGTCGACGCGCTTCTGCCACTCGTCGAGCGCGCGCTGCTGCTCGTCGACCCAATGGCGGAACTCGCGCAGCACGACCAGCTCCCGGCGGCGCGGCGCGCCCTCGTCGCCGGCGTCGTCCTCGGGCTCGGCCTCGGGCGGCGGCTCGTCCTCGCCGCGCTTGAACGGCAGCACGCTGGTCACCCGCCGCTGCGCCTCGGCGAACCACTCGCCGCCGTTCTGGATGATGTTGCGCATCGCGCCCAGCGGCATGAAGCTGCGCTGCTTCTTCTCTTCCTCGAAGATGATCTGCGCCAGCGTGACCGAGGTCAGGTCTTCCTTGGTCTTGTTGTCGACGATCTTCACCTCGTCGCCGGCGCGGATCATCTCGGAGATCTGGTCGAGCGTCACGTAGCGGCTGTGCTGCGTGTCGTAGAGCTTGCGGTTCGCGTACCGCTTGATGACTCGCGCCTCGGCCATGGTGACTCCTCGAGGGGAGGTCCCCCCTGATCTAGAGGTATCACGCGGCGCGCCACGGCGGCAACGCACCGCGGCAGACCCAGGGGTCGACACCAGCCGCCACGCCGCGATACCCATGGGGGATGCGCACCTACGCCCTGTTCGCCACCCTCTGCCTCGCCGCGTGTGGGGGCGACGACGCCGGCACGCCGGTCGACGCCGCGCCCTCCACCGTCATGACCGTGGCCTGCGCCGGCAGCACGCCGGTCGCGACCTTCACCGCCCCGTCGTTCACCGCGTTCTCGCCCACCTCGGCGACGATCGCGGTCGGCGACGTCGTCGAGTTCCAGATGCCGGCGGCGCACAACGCGGTGTCGACCACCGGCCTGTTCCGGGTCGACTTCGGCGCCACCGCGTGCCTCAAGTTCACCGCCGCCGGCAGCTTCCCGTTCAAGTGTGAGCCGCACCAGTTCGTCGGCACGGTCGTCGTCCAGTAACGACCGCGCGTCAGCCGCGATCGCCGCCGCGGCACTGCGATCGCTTGGCCGCGTACATCTGGGCGTCGGCGCGGCCCAGCAGCTGATCGAGGCTGCACGGCGCGCCCGGCTCGAAGGACGCCGCGCCCACGCTCCACGCCAGCGGCGTCGCGGCGGGGTCGGTCGCCCGCGCGTGCGCGAGCGCCGCGTCCAGCCGCCGGGTCACGGCCTCGACCTCGGGCTCGTCGGTCAGCACCAGCGCCACGAACTCGTCGCCGCCCAGCCGCGCCACCACCTCGTCGCCGAACGCCGCCTGCAGCACCCCGGCCGCGCCCCGGATCAGCGCGTCGCCGCTGGCGTGGCCCTGGACGTCGTTGACGTGCTTGAGGTGATCGAGGTCGACGAACAGCAACACCGCGCGGCGGTGGTGGCGCTGCGCGCGCGCGAGCTGGCTCTCGGCGACGGCGAAGAACCCGCGCCGGTTGAGCAGGCCGGTCAGCTCGTCGTGGAACGCGATGACCTCGAGCTCGGCGGTGCGGCGGTCGGCCGCGCGCAGGTGGCGCCGGCGATCCAGCACCTGCCCCAGCACGGTCGCGAGCCGCGGCGCCATGGCGCGCAGCACCGCCTGCTCGGGCGCCGGCGCGCGCGTCATCAGCTCGAGCACGCCGATCGCCTCGTGGCGCGCCAGGATCGGGATGGCCGCCACCGTGCGCACGCCGAGCGCGACCGCCTGCGGACCGCGGGTCGGCCCCAGCGCGCGCGCGACGTCGTGATCGAACAGCGGCGCCCGCGCCTGCGCCGCCTCGACCGCCAGCGTCGCGACGTCCCGCGGCCGGGCCTCCTCGGCCACCAGCGGCTCCAGCGCGAGGTCGTCGATGTGGGCGCCGTGCGACCGCAGCTGGTCGCCGTCGATCATCAGCGCCTCGACGCACGCCCAGCCGACGTGGCGCGCCAGCCGGCTCAGCGCGGTGCCGAGCGTCGGGCTGGCGCCCAGCGTCGCCATCGCCAGCAACACGTCGGCCTCGTCGCGCTCGCGCTCGAGCCGCGCGCAGCGGCGCTGCAGCGCCTGGGCGTCGATCGTCGCCGCCGCGATCGCCGCGAAGCCGCGCAGCACGCTGACGTCGCGCTCGCACCAGGCGCGCGGCGCGCGATCGATCGCGGCCAGCACCACCGGCGCGGCGACCGCGTGGGCGGCCACCGGCATGCCGGCGTACGCGACCGCGCCGAGCCGCGCCGGATCGTCGACCTGGCGGACCCGACCGTCTTGCACTAGCCGCGGCTTGCCGGTCGCGGCCACGACGCGGCACGACGGGTTCGCCGGCACCAGCGTCGCGCCGCGCAGCACGTGGCGCGGCAGCCCGTGGACGCCGAGCACGCGCTGCGCATCACCCTCGATCGCCGTGACCAGCACGCCGCCGATCTGCAGCGCCGCCGCGCACCCCTGCGCGATCACGTCGAGGTCCCCTGCGAAATGGCCGCCACCCCCGGTGTCGGTCCGCACGCGTCTCCAGGCCATCGTCGCCTCCTTCCCGCCTCATCATACCCAGCGAACCATCGTTGCAAACCGGATCGCGAGCGCACTCCCGACCGCGTCGTGCAGCTTTGCAGCTGCGGTGGATCGCCGCACCGCCGCGACGCCGCCGCCCGCGCCGCGCCCCGTCGCGCCCAGGCGTACACTGGCCTCGCCAGGAGGTCCCGTGACCATCAGCTTCACGCTCAACGGCGCCCCCGTGACCGTCGAGCCGCGCCCCGACGAGTCGCTGCTCGAGACCCTGCGTGAGCGCTGCGGCGTCCACTCGGTGAAGGACGGCTGCGCGCCCCAGGGGCAGTGCGGGTGCTGCCTCGCGATCGTCGGCGGCCGCGCCGTCACCACCTGCGCCACGCCGGCCGCCAAGGCCGCGGGCAAGGACGTCCTCACGCTCGAGGGCCTGTCCGCCGCCGAGCGGCAGCAGATGGCCGACGCGTTCGTCGCCGCGGCCGGCATGCAGTGCGGCTTCTGCATCCCCGGCATCATGGTGCGCACCAAGCACCTGCTGGATCACAGCCCCGATCCGACCCGCGACGAGATCGCCAAGGCGATCGACGTGCACCTGTGCCGCTGCACCGGCTACGTCAAGATCATCGACGCGGTGCAGCTGCTGGCCCGGGCCCGCCGCGGCGAGCCGGTGCCGGCGCCGCTGCCCGACGGCGGGGTCGGCGCCAGCGTCGCCCGCTTCCGCGGCCACGACCTCGCGCTCGGCGATCGGCCGTACGTCGCCGACCTGCGCCGCGACGGCATGCTGTTCGGGGCGCTGCACCTCGCGGCCCACCCCCGGGCCCGCGTCGTCCGCATCGACACCACCCGCGCCGCGGCGCACCCCGGCGTGATCGCGGTCGCGACCTACCGCGACGTCCCGGGCCAGCGCTGGTACGGGCTGATCAAGCAAGACTGGCCAGGCTTCGTCGCCGAGGGCGAGGAGGTCCGCTACGTCGGCGACGTGCTGGCCGCGGTCGCCGCGGTCGATCAGGCCACCGCCCGCGCCGCGGCGGCGCTGGTCGACGTCACCTACGAGGTGCTGCCGGCGGTGACCTCGCCCGAGGCCGCGCTCGCCCCCGGGGCGCCGCAGGTCAACCCGGTCTACGGCAACGTGTTGTCGCACACCAAGATCCGCCGCGGCGACGTCGACGCCGCGCTGGCCGCCAGCGCCCACGTCGTCACCGGCACCTGGACCACCCAGCGCATCGAGCACCTGTTCCTCGAGCCCGAGAGCGCGCTCGTCGAGCCCGGCCCGCGCCCCGGCACCTTCAAGCTCTACAGCCAGGGCCAGGGCGTGTTCGACGATCGCCGCCAGTGCGCGGCGTTCCTCGGCATCCCCGAGGACGACCTCGCGGTCGAGCTGGTGCCCAACGGCGGCGCGTTCGGCGGCAAGGAGGACATGTCCGTGCAGGCGCAGACCGCGCTGCTGGCGTTCCTCACCGGCCGGCCGGTGCTGACCACGCTGACCCGCGAGCAGTCGATCCGCCTGCACCCCAAGCGCCACCCGATCGCCATGACCTACACCGTCGGCTGCGACGCCGACGGGCGGCTGACCGCGGTCAAGGCGCACATGGTCGGCGACACCGGCTGCTACGCCTCGGTCGGCGCCAAGGTGCTCGAGCGCGCCGCCGGCCACGGCTGTGGCCCGTACCGCGTCGCCAACGTCCACATCGACGCGATCGCCGCGGTCACCAACAACCCGCCGTGCGGCGCGATGCGCGGCTTCGGCGCCAACCAGGCCCACTTCGCGATGGAGGGCTGCATGGATCTGCTGGCGGCCAAGGTCGGGCTCGACGGCTGGGAGCTGCGCTGGCGCAACGCGGTCGACATCGGCGACACCTTCGCCTCGGGCCAGGTGTTCGAGAAGTCGGTGGGCCTCAAGCGCACGCTGCTCGCGGTGAAGGACGCCTACCTCGCGGCGCGCGCCGCCGGCCGGGCGGTCGGCATCGCGTGCGGGCTCAAGAACAGCGGCATCGGCAACGGCGCCGTCGAGTGGGGCAAGGCGCGGCTGGTGCCCGAGGCCGACGGCACGGTGTCGCTCTACAACGGCTACACCGAGATGGGCCAGGGCCTGCTCACGGTGCTCAGCCAGTTCGCGGCCGAGGTCACCGGCCTGCCGACGTCGATCTTCCGGCCCAAGGTCGACTCGACCTTCGCGCTCGGCTGCGCCCAGACCACCGGCTCGCGCGCGACCCTGTTCGGCGGCAACGCCGTGGTCAGCGCCGCGCGCAAGCTGCGGGCCGCGCTCGACGCCGGCCGCGCGCTGCCCGCGCTGGTCGGCGAGGTGTTCGCCGCCGACGTGAAGGTCGACGACACCACCGCGCCGGGCGCGGTCAACGCCGCCGGCAAGATCAAGACCCACACCTCGTTCGGGTTCGCGACCCAGGTGTGCATCCTCGACGCCGCCGGCCGGATCGAGCGCGTCATCGCCGCCCACGACGTCGGGCGCGCGGTCAACCCGGCGCTGTGCGAGGGCCAGCTGCAGGGCGCCGTGCACATGGGCCTGGGCTACGCGCTCACCGAGGACCTGCCGGTCGTCGACGGCTGGCCCACCACGTACAAGCTGCGCGAGCTCGGCGTGCTGCGGGCGCGCGACATGCCCGCGGTCGAGATCATCCTGGTCGAGGATCCCGAGCCCGAGGGGCCGTTCGGCGCCAAGGGCGTCGGCGAGATCGGCCTGGTGCCGACCGCCGGCGCGGTGGCCGGCGCGCTGGCGGCGTTCGACGGCGTCCGCCGCTACGCGCTGCCGATGCGCGACGCGCCCGCGGCCCGCGCGCTGAGCGTCGGCAAGCGCAAGCCCAAGGACGACGCGCCGTGACCGTCGGCCTGATCAACGCCCACACCCACCTGTACAGCGGGCTGGCGCCGTTCGGCATGCCGGCGCCGGCGGTGGCGCCGACGAGCTTCGTGCAGATCCTCGAGCGCGTCTGGTGGCGGCTCGATCGCGCGCTCGACGCGGCGTCGCTCGCGGCGTCGGCCGAGCTGTACGTCGCCGAGGCGGTCGCCGCCGGCTGCGCGGGGCTGATCGATCACCACGAGTCGCCGGCGTTCATCGACGGCTCGCTCGACGTGCTGGCCGACGCCTGCGCCCGCTTCGCGATGCCGGCGGTGCTGTGCTACGGCGCCACCGAGCGCAACGGCGGCCGCGCCGAGGCCCAGGCCGGGCTCGCCGAGTGCGCGCGGTTCGCCCGCGCCAACCGCCGGCCCGGCGTGCGGGTCGCGGTCGGGCTGCACGCGTCGTTCACCGTCTCCGACGACACCCTCGCCGAGGCCGCGGCCCTGGCCGGCGCGCTCGGCACCGTGCTCCACGTCCACGTCGCCGAGGACGGCGCCGACGTCGCCGACGCCCGCGCCCGCGGCTACGCCGGCGTGATCGATCGCCTGGCCCGCCACGGCGCGCTCGTCGCTGGCTCGATCTTCGCCCACGGCGT
>Ga0073899_10001830_pt1 | contig 19306 bp, 20 predicted proteins | sample KloWWTmetaKNB5Ph_FD_88975 | JGI IMG/M metagenome (GOLD analysis project Ga0073899, IMG submission 88975) | Active sludge microbial communities from Klosterneuburg, Austria, studying microevolution and ecology of nitrifiers - Klosterneuburg... | ecosystem: Engineered > WWTP > Aerobic digester >... | reverse complement strand
GGCCATGGTTTGCTTCCCTATTCCCTAACCTGTTTCAACTTTGCCCTTAGCTGCCCTGACCCGGTTGGTCCACCGGGTAGAAGGTATAGCTGAGCGTAATTTCTTCGATATCCTTGGTATCCGGATCGGTCATGATCTTCGGATCGACATAATAAAGTACTGGCATGCGAATTTGCTCGCCAGCCTTCAGCGTCTGCTCTGTGAAGCAGAAGCACTGGATCTTGTTGAAATATTTTCCGGCCTGTGCGGGCGTTACGTTGAACGTCGCTGTGCCCGTCACGGGTTGGTCGGACAAATTCTTAGCGATGAAGACCGACATGTCACGCGCCCCGATGCTGACCGTGTCGGTAGGGCGCTCGGGCTTGAACTCCCACGGCAGGCCGCGCTGGTTGGCATCAAAGCGAACGACGACGGTCTTGCCGACTGCCTGTACCGTCGCAGCCTGGGCTTCGCTGACGCGCATGGTCGTTCCGCCAAAGCCGGTGACCTGACAGAATATGCGGTAGAGCGGAACGGCAGCGAATCCCATCCCGACCATGCCAATGGCAATCGCGCCTGCCATGAGTGCGGTTTTGACATTCGACTTCTGGGTTGCAGCTAGTGCCGTCATCCCCAAACTCCTACCTTGACGACCGTGATGGCAAAGAACAGCACACAAAGGCCGAACAGAACCACAGCCATGGCCCGCGCACGACCGGCTTGGCGACTGCGGACAAGGCGGCTTTCTTCAACGCTGAGGCTGCCGACCATTTGCGGACCCATGTCTTGGGCCGCAGGTTTCACGTCGTCGGTCATACGAGCAACATCCTGTCGAAGGCCAACGCGGCGAAAAGAATGAAAAGATAAAGAACCGAATAGGCGAACAGGCGTTTTTCCGCCTTCATCATCTGCGCCTCGGTCGTCTCACTACGCCAGACTGCAAAGGCCAGGCCGAGAAAAACTAAGTTCAATGCGACAGTGGTGACGCCGTAAACCGCCCCCGTCATACCCAGATACCACGGCGCCATAGCGATGGCCGCCAGCACGAAGCTGTAGCCGAAAATCTGGTTTCGGGTGACGCGCTGACCCGAAACATTGGGCAGCATCGGAATGCCTGCGGCACCATAATCGGACTTCATGAACAGCGCCAGCGACCAGAAATGCGGTGGCGTCCAGAAAAAGATGATGGCGAACATCAACAGCGGAAGCAGCGTCAAATCACCCGTTACGGCAGCCCAACCGATAACGGGCGGAAAGGCTCCAGCTGCCCCGCCGATAACGATATTCTGCGGCGTGTTGGGTTTCAGCCACATCGTATAGACGACGGCATAGAAGAAGATCGAAAAGGCGAGAATGCCCGCCGACAGCCAGTTGACCGCAACGCCCATGATACCCACCGAAAAGGCAGCAAGACCAATACCGAAATGCAACGCAGATTCGCGCTCCATCCGGCCATCAGGCAACGGGCGACCGGCGGTTCGCTTCATCTTGGCATCAAGCTCGGCTTCATACCATTGGTTGAGCGCGCCCGATGCTCCCGCACCGGTGGCGATGCACAGGATAGCGGTAAAGGCGAGTATCGGGTGAATCTCGCCGGGCGCGGCCAGCAAACCACAGAGCGCGGTAAAAACCACAAGCGACATCACCCGGGGCTTTGTCAGCGCCCAGAAATCCCGCCAGTCGGCAGGAAGGGTGATTTCGCGTGCAGCTACAGTCATTGTCCAAATCCAATCCCCTCCCGCTTTTGAGGGCGGGAGGGGATGCTATCTTATTTGATAACCGGAAGCGTTTCGAACTGGTGGAAAGGCGGCGGGCTCGACAATGTCCATTCGAGCGTCGTAGCGCCTTCGCCCCAATAATTGCCTTCCGCCTTGCGGCCAGCCAGCAACGACCAGATCACGTTGACGAAGAAGATCAACACGCCCACGCCCATGATGGCATAGCCGATCGACGCCACTTCGTTCCAGTGCGCATAAGCTTCTGCATAGTCGGGGTAGCGACGCGGCATGCCCTGATTGCCCAGGAAGTGCATCGGGAAGAACAGGACGTTCACGCCGATGAAGAACACCCAGAAGTGCAAGTGACCAAGGAACTCGTTCAGATGGCGGCCGCTCATCTTGCCGAACCAGTAATAGAAACCGGCAAACAGCGAGAAGACTGCGCCCAGCGAGAGCACATAGTGGAAGTGCGCGACAACATAATAGGTGTCGTGCAAATTATCGTCGAGACCACCATTGGCGAGGACAACACCGGTCACGCCACCGACTGTGAACATGAAGATAAAGCCCAGCGCCCAGACCATCGGCACCTTGAAGCTCAGCGAGCCGCCCCACATAGTGGCGATCCAGCTGAAAATCTTGATGCCGGTCGGCACCGCGATAACCATCGTCGCCGCAGTGAAGTACATCTTCATCTCGACGCTCATGCCGATCGTGAACATGTGGTGCGCCCAAACGACGAAACCGACGACGCCAATCGCGACCATCGCGTATGCCATGCCGAGATAACCAAAGACCGGCTTGCGGCTGAAGGTTGCGACAATCTGGCTGACAATGCCAAATCCCGGCAGGATCATGATGTACACTTCGGGGTGACCGAAGAACCAGAAAAGGTGCTGGTAGAGAATCGGGTCACCACCGGCAGCGGCATCGAAGAAGGCACCGCCGAAGTTGCGGTCAACCAGCAACATGGTGATTGCAGCTGCGAGCACGGGAAGCGCAAGCAACAGCAGGAATGCGGTAACCAGCACCGACCACACGAACAGCGGCATTTTGTGGATGGTCATCCCCGGAGCACGCATGTTGAAGATGGTGGTGATGAAGTTGACAGCGCCAAGGATCGACGCGGCACCAGCGAGGTGGAGCGAGAAGATCGCCATGTCGACCGCTGGCCCGACCGAGCCCGAGGTCGAAAGCGGTGCATAGACCGTCCAGCCAGTCCCCGCTCCCAAACCTGTGCCACCGGGCACAAAGGTGGAACCAAGCAACATGATGAAGGCAACAACGGTCAGCCAGAAGCTTATATTGTTCATGCGCGGGAAGGCCATGTCAGGCGCGCCGATCATCAAAGGCACGAACCAGTTGCCGAAGCCACCGATAATCGCTGGCATGACCATGAAAAAGACCATGATCAGGCCGTGCGCGGTAATCAGCACGTTCCACATATGATAGGCTTCGTCGAGCGACGCCTCTTTGCCGGCCATCATCGACGCCCAGCCAGTCAGATACTGGATGCCGGGAGCCGCCAGCTCCAGACGCATCATTCCCGAAATCGCTCCGCCGATGATGCCGGCGAAAATAGCGAAGATCAGGTACAGCGTCCCGATGTCCTTATGGTTGGTCGACATGAACCAGCGGGCGAAAAAGCCCGGCTTGTGGTCATGATCTGCATGATCATGATGATCGGCAGGATGTGCGGCAATGGTTGTCATCGTCTTTGCCTCTTGTCTTACTTGGCAGGAACTGCGGCTGCAGCAGCAGCGGCAGGTGCGGCAGCAGCGGGGGCTGCAGGAGTGGCGGCGGCAGGCGCAGCAGGCGCTTCTGCCGGTTTTTCACCGGGCATCGTGCCACCCTTGGCCTTGATCCAGGCAGCGAATTTCTCTGGCGGCAGTGCCTCGACGGCAATCGGCATATAGCCGTGGCGCGCACCGCACAGCTCCGAGCACTGGCCGAAATAGACGCCGGGCTTTTCGATCAGCAGCTGCTTTTCGTTGAGACGGCCCGGAACAGCATCGAGCTTGAACCAGAGCGAGGGCACCGCAAAGCTGTGGATCACGTCTGCAGCCGTCGTCTGGATGCGGATCGGGACGCCAGCCGGAACAACCATGCGCGCATCGACTGCAAGATGGCTGGGCCCGTCATTTTCGGTGCGGTAGCGTTCGCCGGGGCCAACCTGGCTCTGCTCTTTCAGCATGTTCGAAACAACTTCGAAACCGCCATGGTCGGGATAAGTGTAACCCCAATACCACTGGTAACCGGTGATTTTCACCGTCACCGCCTCTTTCGGAGCCGGTTTGAACTGCTTGGCGACCAGCGTCAGCGAAGGATAGGCAATGAAGAGCAGGATGAGAACCGGAACGAGAGTCCAGACGATCTCGATAAAGGTGTTATGCGTTGTTTTGGACGGGGTCGGATTTGCTGCGCGGCGGAAGCGCACGACAACAAACAAAAGCAGACCCAGAACGAACAGCGAGATGATCGTGATGATCGGCAACAAAATGCTGTTGTTCAGCCATTTCGCATATTCGCCATTGGCGCTGTACTGATCCTGAAAATCAACGCCGCGATCGACGGGCATGCCGACGCCCGGCGTCGGTTTCATCGGGGTGTAGCCGGGCAGCGAGCCATCATCAGGGCCTGCTGCAGCAGCTTTTGCGTCGGCTGCCGGTGCAGCAGTAGCTGCAGTCGTGGCGGCCACAGGTGCCGGAACGGCCTTGGCTTCGGGCGCCGCAACCTGCGGTGCCGGATTCGGCGCTTGCGCCGGCGCAATGGCGGGCATTGCCGCCAGGCCGAAGAGCAGAATCAATTTCTTCAGAACATTCATTACTTTAGCCCCGATGTTCAGGATCGGACGATCCCATTGTTTTTGCTTAACTCTTGTACGAAAACCGCTATTTGGCGCGGCTTATAGGCGCGCTTGGCACAAGCCTCAAGCGCTGCGCAACAGTTTTTATGGATTTATTTATACGGTTTTTAGACCTAATTGCCAGCCAAGGGCCAATCTCGTGGCCGTAACATACAGGACATTCACCCGATCATGACCGAAGACGAGATTCTCGCCGAATTCCGCGCGGCCGAAGCCTTGCTAGAAGGGCATTTCCTGCTCTCCTCAGGAAGGCATAGCGCCTATTATCTGCAATGCGCCCGATTGCTGATGAACCCCGAGCGTGCGAGCCGCATCGCGGTCGCCATCGCGCAAAAGCTGCCGCGCGACATCCGCAGCCAGATTGAGGTTGTGGTGTCGCCTGCCATGGGTGGCCTTATAATAGGGCATGAAATGGGCCGGGCGCTGGGTGTCGACGCGCTATTCGTCGAGCGCCCCGATGGCGTCTTTGGATTGCGCCGCGGCTTTGCGCTCAACGAAGGCCAGAAAGTGTTGATGGTGGAGGATGTGGTCACCACTGGCCTCTCATCGCGCGAAGCAATCAAGGCGATCGAATCGGCAGGTGGCGAAGTGATTGCCGCCGCGTCAATTATCGACCGGTCGGCGGGTGCTGTCGATCTCGGCGTGCCCTTCTTCCCGTTGATCGAGCTCAACTTCCCGACCTATGCGTCCGACGAACTGCCAGCCGAACTCGCCGCGACCGAAGCCGTGAAGCCAGGTAGCCGGAAGGCTTGAACGTGGCGAGCCAACTCCGCCCCCAACACCTTAGACTGGGCGTCAATATCGACCATGTCGCGACGATCCGGAACGCGCGCGGCGGGGATCATCCTGATCCGGTGCGCGCGGCGGAAATTGTTGCACAAGTCGGCGGCGATGGCATCACCGCGCATCTTCGCGAAGACCGGCGCCATATCCGCGACAGTGATATCGCGCGCATCCAGGCCGCAACCAGCCTGCCGCTCAACCTCGAAATGGCGGCGACCGAGGAGATGCTTGACATCGCCCTCAAGCACATGCCTCATGCCGCCTGCATTGTTCCCGAACGGCGCGAGGAACGCACGACCGAAGGCGGGCTCGATGCAGCCGGATTGCACAACCAGTTGGCCCCCATAGTCACGCGCCTGTCCGACGCCGGCATCCGCGTGAGCCTGTTCGTCGAACCCGACCCGCGCCAGATAGAGGCCGCTATGCGGCTGCGCGCGCCTGTGGTTGAGCTGCATACCGGCCGCTATGCGCATCTGTGGCTCGACGGCGACACGGCGGGGATCGAAATGGAACTCAAGCGCATCGCCGATGCCGCAGCGCTTGCGGTCAAGAACGGTATAGAGCCGCATGCCGGCCACGGCCTGACCTATGACAATGTCCAGCCGATTGCCGCGATCCCGCAGCTCGCCGAGCTCAATATCGGCCATTATCTGATCGGCGAGGCAATTTTCGACGGCCTCGAAAATGCGGTGCGGAGGATGCGCGATTTGATGGATGCGGCGCGGTGAGTTTACAACGAATTTTAGAAATTCAATGGCTGGTCATGAAGTTGTTTTGGTATGCCTCTTTTTTCTTTGGCTTGATCATAGTTGCATCAAATTTTTCATCGGCAATTTCGGACGGGACAGCACTACCGTGGAAAGACTTTCTATTTGTCGCCGGAATGCTGCTGATGGGAACCGCGTTGATGTGGATTGCCCGTCGGCTTTTCAACTTTCTAGCTGGAGTTGAAGTATGTAAGTGGCGGTCAACATGATCATCGGCCTGGGCTCCGACCTCTGCAATATCGAGCGTATCCAGAATTCGCTCGAGCGTTTTGGCGACCGCTTTGAAAATCGCGTCTTTACCGATGTCGAACGCGCCAAGGCAGCCCGCCGACCGTTCACCAAGGCTGGAACCTATGCCAAGCGCTTCGCCGCCAAGGAGGCGTTCAGCAAGGCGGTGGGCACCGGGTTCAAGCGCGGCGTGTTCATGAAGGACATAGGCGTCGTCAACGCGCCGTCGGGCGCTCCAACCTTGGCGCTGACCGGCGGTGCAAAGGCACGGCTCGACGCGATGGTGCCAAATGGCTATGAGGCGCACATTCATCTGACGCTGACCGACGATCACCCCTGGGCGCAGGCCTTTGTGATCATCGAAGCGCTCCCGATTTCGAAAGCATGACTGTTTTGAATAGCGAACCCGTTACCACCGAGACCGAAACCACCGCCGCGCCCGCCGCCAAGCAAAGCTGGCTGCACACGCTGTGGGCCGAAATCAAAGGATTGTTCTGGCTGTTGCTGGCGGTGCTGGCCTTTCACAGCTTCATCGTCAAGCCCTTTTACATTCCGTCGATCTCGATGATGCCGACGCTGCTGGTCGGTGACCGGTTGTTTGTTTCGAAATATGCTTATGGCTGGAGCTTTGTCTCGCCCACTATCCCCAACCCTGTCGCGCTTTTCCATTGGCTGGTGTTGCGCGAAGAGGTCGACTCGCTGGCCTTTACCATGCCCGAAAGCAAAGGTCGCGTCTGGGGTGCAACGCCCGAGCGCGGCGATGTCGTGATTCTGACGCCCGAAGGCAAGAATCAGGACTATATCAAGCGTGTCGTCGGCATGCCCGGCGATCTGTTCGAGATGCGTAGTGGGCAGGTTTATCTCAACGGCAAGCCCATTCGCCAGGAAGCGCAGCCGGTGAAAGACCTACCGGTTGACGCGAACAACCCCTGCACCGAACTCGATTTCCCTGGTGCATTGACGCAGGAAGCCGATGGTTCGCTGCATTGCTACGTCACCATCGTCCGCGAAACCCTGCCCAATGGCGTCAGCTATGACACAATCGACGCGCGGCGCGGATCGACGGACGATGTTGCGCCCATCCGCATCCCCAAGGGCCATTATTATCTGCTCGGCGATAATCGCGACAATAGCGCCGACAGCCGCGTCGATGCCCCCATCGGGCTTGGCGGCCCGGTGGCTTGGGAACGGATCGGTGGGCGCGCAGAGATCATCACCTTCTCGCTCGACGGATCAACCGGGCTCAATCCGGCGAGCTGGTTCTCGTCCTTCCGCGGCGGACGGGCTGGCACCAGCCTGCGCCCCGATACAGCCGAACCATCAGCTGCAAAATGAGCATGGCAGGCGATAGATGTACCTGATCGCCGCCTTTCTGCTCGGCATCGCCAACTTCGCGATGCACAAGGCGGTGGTTGAATCGGGCCACCCCTTTGTCGAGGATACCAAGCTCTATTTCGGCAAACATTTTGGCCGCAATGGCAGCTATTTTCTGGAGTTCGGAATATTGCTCGGCGCGATGCTGTTTGCCTATTCCGATTCAGGGGTAATCGTTGGCCTTTATGCAGCTTATACCAGCTTCAATGCGATCGCCGCCTGGCTACTGCTTTCCCGCCGCTTTTAATTGTCGATGTAGTTTGTCCCAAATTATCAGTCGCTAATCGAACGTGGCTGTTTCGAAAACAAATGTAAACCTAACCGTCCTGCGCAGGGAGCACAAAAGGGCCGCAGAGCCCGGCAGGAGTGGTTGAATGAATTTGTGCGCCCGTCGCATCCTTGCGACATCCGGAAGTGTGCTTGCCTTGGCAGCGGCACATCCAGCCTTGGCTAACTCCAGTTCAGCCGCGCCGCAGTTTGAGGAAACCAGGACCGATCTGGAGCCGCGAGCCGAAAACGGACGGCAAATTTACGAGGCCGCGCAATTTACCCGTTTTGCCCCGCAAACCGCGCTCGATATGGTCGGGCAAATTCCCGGCTTCATCATCAGTCAGGTTAGCACAGATCGCGGCTTGGGCGAAGCAAGCCAGAATGTGCTGATCAACGGCCAGCGGATCACCGGCAAAAGCAACGACGCGCAGACCGCATTGTCACGCATTGCGGCCTCCTCGATCATTCAGCTCGAGATTGCAGATGCCGCGACGCTCAACGTCTCCGGCCTAAATGGTCAGGTCTTGAACGTCGTCACCAAGCCCGACAGTCTGCAGGGCAATTTTGCCTGGCGGCCGCAATGGCGGCGGCGGGTCGACGATTTCTGGCTCAACGGCGAGGTCAATCTGTCGGGCAAGCTTGGCAAAGGCGATTTCACGCTGGGGCTTGCGAATAAAGACGGCTTCCGCGGTGGAGGTTGGGGCTATGAGGATGTGCGCGACGCGACTGGCAACCGGCTGTTCATCCGCGATGTTCGTACGCGGTCGCAAGGTGACAGGCCAAGGCTCGCAGGCACGTACACGCTGAAAAGTGACAATGGGAACATACTCAACGCCAATGCGGCAATCGAATTTTTCGAATTTCGCGGCAACCGTACATTCCTGAAGCAAGAGATAGGCAAAGCGGAAATCCTTGAAGCGGGTAAGGACCGTGAAGATGAATGGAATATGGAGCTGGGCGCCGACTATGAGTTCGATCTTGGCGGCGGCCGGCTGAAGGTCATCGGCTTCCACCGATTTGAACATAGCCCCTTCGTCAACGAGTTCCGCGTCACCCCGACCAATGGTGCCCCCGAAAGCGGGCAGAAATTCGCGCAGGTGATCGACGAAGGCGAAAGCGTGTTGCGCGCCGAGTATCGCTGGAAGGCCGGCAAAACAGACTGGCAGATTTCAGCCGAAGGGGCGTTCAACTATCTTGATGCCAAATCGGAATTCTTCCAGCTCGATAGTAGCGGGGTGTTCCAGCCGGTCCCTCTACCCAACGCGACCGCGCGGGTAAAAGAAAAGCGCGGCCAGATCATCTTGTCTTATGGCCGCCCGATTGCAAAGGATATGACGCTGCAGGCAACGCTGGGCGGCGAATATAGCGAGTTGGGGGTTACAGGACCGAATGGTAATGCCCGGCAATATGTGCGGCCGAAAGGCTCGGTCGCCTTGGCGTGGAAGGCCTCTCCCACACTAGACATCAGCGCCAAATTCCAGCGCAAAGTGCTGCAACTTAACTTTGGCGATTTCCTGGCCTCGGTCGATGTCCGCAACAACAACAACAATGCCGGCAATTTCGATCTGGTCCCGCCGCAAAGCTGGCTGCTGAATTTCGAGGCGAACCGCTCGCTCGGTAAGGCGGGGTCGTTGAAGCTGAAGGTTGATCTTGAATCGATCAGCGATCTTGTCGACCGAATCCCGATTACCGCCACGACTGAAGCGCCGGGGAATATTGACGGCACTGCCAAAAGGCTGCGCACCGAAATCAATGCCAGCTTCCTGCTAGACACCATCGGTATCAAAGGGGCAAAGCTCGACCTCATCGGCGCTTGGCAAACCGCGTCACTCCGCGATCCACTGACCGGCGAAAAACGCCCGCTCAGCAACCGTGGCCGGACATATTGGAATGCCGATTTCCGCCACGACATACCCAATTCGCCATGGGCCTATGGTGCCTTTGCCGAGGATAGCAGCGACTATGGCTTTTACCGGCTCGACTATTTCGGTCGCGACTATCGAACCGGCCCGATGGTCGGCGCTTTCATCGAGCACAAGAATGTGCTTGGGCTAAAGGTTCGTGGGCAGGTGTTCAATCTGGCCGGCCAGACCGAAGGCTATGACGAGGTGTTTTATGTCGACCGCCGCGATGGCCCCGTCGATTTCACCCACACCGGGCGCAACAAATATGGCCTGATTTACCGCGCAACCGTCAGCGGGACTTTCTAAAGCCGGATACTTCCCTATATCGGCCTGATGCAGGGAATGGCGGCGCAGGCCGAAAACGGAAAATACAAGGAACCGGCGAAGGCGGAGGCGAGTTTCGCCACGCTCAAACGCTTCCTGCCTTATTTATGGCCGAAGGATATGCCCGCGCTGCGCATCCGTATCGTCATCGCGATGCTGCTGGTGCTGGTTTCCAAGGGCGTCCAGCTGTCGATGGGCTTTGTCTATGGTGCGGCCATTGACCGGATGCAACCGGGGCTGGAGGCGGGCGTCTGGATAGCGATCGGACTGGTCGTTGCCTATACCGGCGCGCGCTTTGGCGGGGTGCTGTTTGACAATCTGAGGAACACCGTGTTCGAGCGCGTCGGGCAGGATGCGACGCGACGGTTGGCAGAGAATACCTTTGCGCACCTGCACCGGTTGTCGATGCGCTTCCACATGAACCGCCGCACCGGTGCGGTCACCAAGGTGATCGAGCGCGGGACAAAGAGCATCGATGTGATGCTCTATTTCATGCTGTTCAATATCGCCCCGACCGCGATCGAATTGCTTGCGGTGTTGGTGATATTCTGGTTCAAATTCGGCATCGGGCTGGTGCTCGCCACCATCGTCATGGTCGTGACCTATATCCTCTTCACCCAGCGCGTTACCGACTGGCGCAACAAGCTGCGCGAGGAGATGAACGAGCTCGATACCGCCACCGTCGCTCGGTCGGTCGACAGCCTGCTCAACTATGAAACGGTCAAATATTTCAACGCCGAGGATCGCGAGACCGACTATTATGCCAAGGTCGCGCGCCGCTATGCCGATGCGGCGGTGAAATCCGAAAACTCGTTGGCGTGGCTCAATATCGGCCAGTCCTTCATCACCAATTTGATGATGGCAGGCGCGATGGGTTTCAGCGTCTGGGGCTGGGCGCAGGGCCGCTTCAGCACCGGTGATGTCGTGCTGGTGAATACCCTATTGATGCAACTGTTCCGGCCATTGGATATGCTCGGTATGGTCTATCGCACCATTCGCCAAGGCTTGATCGACATGGCCGCAATGTTCGATCTGGTCGATACCCCGCCCGAAATTGTCGACCGCCCCGGCGCAACTATGCTTCGCGTTTCCGGCGGTGAGCTAGCGTTCGAAAATGTGACCTTCGGCTATGATGCCGATCGGCAGATATTGAACGGCCTGTCCTTGCGCATTCCGCCGGGCAAAACCCTCGCCGTGGTCGGACCTTCGGGGGCTGGCAAGTCAACAATCGCGCGGCTGCTCTATCGTTTCTACGACGTCACCGGCGGGCGGATAACCATCGACGGGCAGGATCTGCGCGACGTGACCCAGTCGAGCCTGCGCGCGCATATCGGCATCGTCCCGCAGGATACGGTGCTGTTCAACGACAGCATCGGATACAATATCGGCTATGGCCGCGAAGGTTCGAATCAGGCGGAAATCGAGGACGCGGCACGCGGCGCGCAGATCCACAATTTCATCGCTGCACAGCCAAAACAATATGAAACCCAGGTCGGCGAACGCGGGCTCAAATTGTCGGGCGGCGAGAAGCAGCGGGTGGCGATCGCGCGCACCTTGCTCAAAAACCCGCCCATCCTGATCCTCGACGAAGCGACCAGCGCGCTCGACAGCCGCACCGAGGCCGAAATTCTCGATACGCTCGACGAGGTGTCGAAGCAGCGCACCACAATCGTCATCGCGCACCGGCTATCGACGGTCGTCGATGCGGACGAGATTGTCGTGCTCGATGCAGGTCGCGTCGCCGAACAGGGGACCCATGCCGAACTGCTGGCAAAGGACGGCCTCTACGCCGAAATGTGGGCACGCCAGCAGGCCGAGAAAGAAGAAGAGGCTGTTGCGGCGGAGTAGCTTGTAACCAGCATCCAAATAATTCGTCACCCCCGCGCAGGCGGGGGTCCAACTCCGGTCATCGAAATTTAGAGGGCGGGGGTTGGATTCCCGCATTCGCGGGAATGACGACAGAATTGTTTTGACGAACTTGCGTATATTACTTGTTCTTTATATGTTCCATCGCGACTCGACTATCCACAGCGAAAGTCGCCGATGCCCGAAGACCGCTCTATTCTTGAGGAACTATCCGGCCTAGCGGGCAGGAAGATGCTCGCTCCCGATACTCTCGACCCTGCTGATGTGCTGCACCGCGTGTTCGGTTTTGCCGAATTTCGCGGGGTGCAGGAACAGGTGGTGCGCCGGACGCTCGATAAGCAAAGCACGCTCGCGGTGATGCCGACCGGGGCGGGGAAGTCGCTTTGTTACCAATTGTCGGCTTTGCTGCTCGACGGCACCTGCATCGTCATCTCACCGCTGATTGCGCTGATGCACGATCAGTTGCGCGCTGCCAATGCGGTGGGCATCCGCGCCGCAACGCTGACATCGGCGGACAGCAACCGCGCCGAGACGATCGAACGGCTGCAGAGCGGCGCACTCGACCTGCTCTATGTAGCCCCTGAACGCGCCTCGACCGCAGATTTCCAGCGGTTGCTCGCTAAAACCAAAGTGTCGCTGTTCGCCATCGACGAGGCGCATTGTGTGTCCGAATGGGGGCATGATTTCCGTCCCGATTACCGCCTGCTCCGCCCTTTGATGGACGAATTTCCCAATGTACCAAGGCTTGCACTGACCGCGACCGCCGATGCGCATACGCGCGAGGATATCGCCCAGCAGCTGGGCATTCCGGCGAGCGGCACCATCGTCTCGGGCTTTGACCGGCCCATTATCCGCTACGCCGTCACCAACACCGCGAGCAAGGGATCGGCGATTGCATCAGCCATTCGCGGCTGGCCGGGCGCGGGCATTGTCTATACCACCACCCGCGACCGGGCGGAGAAACTGGCGGCGCTGATCGCGCGCACTGGACGGCGCACCCACTATTATCACGCCGGCATGGAGCCCACAGCACGCGCCGCCGCACAGGCTGAATTTGTTGCGTCCGAAGACATGGTGATGGTCGCAACTGTCGCTTTCGGCATGGGGATCGACAAGCCCGATGTCCGCTTCGTAGCCCATGCCGGTATCCCCAAATCGATCGAGGCTTATTATCAGGAAAGCGGACGCGCCGGCCGCGATGGCGATCCGGCGGTTGCGCATCTCTTCTGGTCACCCGGCGATTTCAGCCTTGCCCGCGAGCGGTTGAAGGAGCAACCTGAGGCGCGGCAACTTGCCGAGAAAGCGCGGATCGACGCCTTGTCGGCGCTGGTCGAAACCCCCGGTTGCCGCCGCGCAATCCTGCTCCGCCATTTTGGCGAGGATCCGCCTGCCCAGTGCGGCAATTGCGACAATTGCCTCGATGCCCCGGGCGTGGTCGATGCGACCGAAGTAGCGCAAAAGCTGCTCTCCGCCGTCTATCGCACCGGGCAGAGTTTCGGCGTCGGCCATCTGGAAAAGGTGCTCACCGGACGCACCGATGAGCGCATCGAGGCGCGCGGGCATGACCAACTCAGTGTGTTTGGTATCGTTTCGGGCGAGGACGCAAGGCTGATAAAACCGGTCGCACGCGCATTGCAGGCGCAGGGGCATTTGACCGCCAACGAACATGGCGGGCTGATGCTGGCGGGGGCATCGCGCGCAATCCTGAAGGGCGAGATGAGGCTTGAAATCGTCGTTCCACCCAAGACGCGCAAGGAACGACACGGCGAGGCCAATCCGGTTAATGATCCGCTGTTCGAAGCGTTGCGCAGCAAACGCCGCGAACTGGCCGAAGCGGTTGGCGTACCGCCCTATGTGATCTTCCACGATGCCACCTTGCGCGAGCTTGCCGAGCGCCGCCCGCAAAACACATCCGATTTCGCGCTGATCAGCGGTGTTGGCGCGCGCAAGCTTGAAGCCTATGGCGAAGCCTTCCTGTCTGTAATAAGGGAAGCAGCGGAAGGATAAGCCCATGTTTCGCAAGCTCACCGACAGCATCTATGCATCGCCGCAAATCACCCTTGAGGACGTAGCGGAAGCCGCGGCGATGGGCGTCAAACTGATCATCAACAACCGCCCCGAAGGCGAAAGCGACGATCAGATTCCCGGTGCCGACATCGAAACTGCGGCGCGCGCGGCAGGGATCGACTATGTCGCCATCCCCGTTACCCATGCAGGATTCAGCGAGCCACAAGTGGTCGCGATGGCCAAGGCTCTCGATGGGGCCGCAGGGCCCGTGCTGGCCTATTGCCGCTCGGGCACGCGCTCGACCTTGCTCTGGGCCTTGTCCGAAGCGAGCCAGGGTGGCGACCCCGATTCCTTGACCAATATGGCGGCAAAAGCGGGCTATGATGTCAGCCCGGTACGTCCGCTGATGGACATGCTGAAAGCAAGGGCCTGAGACATGGAAGGTGCATTGATCGAACTGGCCAAGCTGGGCGGATCGATTGCCGCGATCCTTTTCCTGTTCTGGCTGGCGCGCCGTTTGGATCTGGGCGGCGATTTGCGCATCCGTGATGAAGCGCATGCCCGCGCCCTCGCCGATGAAGCAATTTGCGGCTTCGAACCGGTCGATATCATCCTCGACAAAGCGGGGATGGGCGCGTTACTAAAGGATGCGCAAGGCCGCCATATGCTGATCCGCCGCCACGGCGCCGCCTTTGTCGCCCGTCTGCTCGATCGGCATAGCGAATCCCGGCTCGACCAGAATTTCCTTACCATCGGGACGAGCGAGAAGACTTTCGGCAAGGTTACGCTGAACCTTGGCAAGGATGCGCAATATTGGGCCGCCGGCCTGCGCCACATGGCGGTGTAGGACTGGAACATGCCCGAGCTATTCAATCCCGTCGATTATGCCGTCCCGGTCTTCATCCTGCTGATCATTATCGAGATGCTGTGGGCACGCAAGAAAGCTCCCGAGAAATATGAGCCCAAGGATACGCTGACCTCGCTGGCCTTTGGCACGGGCAGCACCGTGGCGGGCGCACTGACCGGCGGGCTGGTGTTCGCGATGATGCTATGGCTCTACGAGCACCACCTGTTCGAAATCGGCTGGGCCTGGTGGGCCTGGATTGCCTGCTTCGTGCTGGACGATCTGGCCTATTATGTCTTTCACCGCAGCGCGCATCGCGTCCGCTGGCTATGGGCGAGCCATGTGAACCACCATTCGAGCCAGCATTATAATCTGTCGACCGCACTGCGACAGACATGGACGGGGTTCATCGCGGTCAACTTCATCTTCCGCATGCCGCTGGCGTTGGTCGGTTTCCATCCGGCGATGATCGCCTTTTGCGGCGGGATCAACCTGATCTACCAATTCTGGATCCACACCGAAGCGGTTGGCCGAATGCCCCGCTGGTTCGAGGCCGTGATGAACACGCCATCGCATCACCGCGTCCACCACGCGACCAACCCGCGCTATCTTGATGCCAATTATGCCGGTGTCTTCATCGTCTGGGACAAGATGTTCGGCAGCTTTACCCCCGAAACCGATGACGAGAAAATCCGTTACGGCATCGTCAAACAGCTCGGCACCTTCAACCTGCTCTATAGCGTGTTCCATGAATGGATCGGGATCGCCAAAGACGTCTGGTCTGCGCCCTGGCGGCACAAGCTGGGCTATATCTGGCGCCCTCCCGGCTGGAGCCATGACGGCAGCCGCGAAACCAGCGACAGCATCAAGGCGCGCTGGCAGGCTCGACGGGAAAATCAGGCGACACCTGCCGAATAGCGATTGCCAAAATTAATCGTCCGGTTAAGTCCTACTTTCAAAGGAGTCAGTATGGACGAGTTTGACATCATCGTTGTGGGTGGCGGATCGGCGGGCAGTGCCGCAGCCGGCAGGCTGGCCGAAAGCGGCAAATATAAGGTCTGCCTGGTCGAGGCTGGTGGCAAGAATGATGACCTGTTCGTCCGTACGCCGGGTCTGCTCGCGCTGATGCCGAAGCGGAGCAACTGGGCCTATGATACCGAGCCGATGGCAGGGCTGGGCGGGCGTATCGGTTACCAGCCGCGCGGGCGCGGCATGGGCGGATCGAGCGCGATCAACGGCATGGTCTATATTCGCGGCAATGCCTGGGACTATGACAATTGGGCAGCCTTGGGTTGCACCGGCTGGGGCTGGGACGATGTCTTGCCGGTGTTCCGCAGACAGGAAGACAATGCGCGCGGTTCCGACAGCTTTCATGGCAAGGGCGGACCGCTGCATGTCAGCGACCAGATCGCCCCCAGCCCGGTCGGCGAAGCTTTTGTCGAGGCAGCAAGCCGGTTGCAACTACCGCGCAATGATGATTTCAACGGTGCCAAGCAGGAAGGTTTCGGCCTGTATCAGGTTACCCAGCACAATGGCGAACGCTGGTCAGCGGCACGCGCCTTTGTCGATCCGCTGGCGGGCAATCCGAACCTCAGCGTCCGTACCGGTGCGCTGGTCGAAAAAATCATCGTCGAAGATGGGCGAGCCACGGGCGTGGGCGTCCGCTTCGGCAACAAGCGCGAGGTTATCGGAGCCAAGGCGGGCGTCATCTTGTCAGCGGGCGCCTTTGGCAGCCCGCAGATCATGATGCTCTCGGGCATCGGACCCGGCGCGCATCTTCAGGAACATGGCATCGAGACTTTGGTCGACAAGGCGGCTGTAGGGGCGGATCTGCAGGACCATTGTGATTATCTGGTCGGCTATGATCTGGATGACCTCTCGCTCTTTGGCGGGTCGTTGCGTGGCACTTTGGCCGTCGCCAAAGCGTTTGTCGAACACCGTCTGCGCCGCACAGGGATGCTGACGACCAACTTTGCCGAGAGCGGCGGGTTTGTGAAGCTGCGCGATGACTCGCCTGCGCCCGATATCCAGTACCATTTCATCCGAGCGATCATCCAGAATCATGGCCGCGACAAGCTGAAAGAACATGGCTTTTCGCTCCACGCCTGTGTGCTCCGTCCCGAAAGCCGCGGCTGGGTGAAGCTCAAATCCTCCGATCCGGCGATGGCGCCCGCGATCAACCCCAACTTCCTCAGCGACGAGCGCGATCTCCATCTGCTGCGCGACGCAGCGCGGCTGATGTACCGCATCGCCGAAACCCCGCCACTTTCGGATATGGGTGCGCGTGATCGTTCGCCCATCGACTATAATGACGATGCCGCGCTCGAGGCGCGTATTCGCGAAGTTTCCGACACCATCTACCATCCAGTCGGCACCTGCCGCATGGGTAGTGATGCGGATAGCGTTGTTGATCCGAAGCTGAAGGCACGTGGTGTCGAAGGGCTTTGGATCGCCGACGCCAGCATTATGCCGCGTCTTGTGTCAGGCAACACTAACGCACCGTCGATCATGATCGGTGAACGTGCGGCGGATTTTGTGAGGACTGAGCTGGCGGCCTGAGAAATTGGGGTAGTTGGGACCCGAACCGGGAGAGCTGGGGAGCTTGATGGTTCGGGCCCCTGTGCTGTGCACGCACAAACTGTTTCTGGCTATTCCTCAGCCCAGTGAAACACATCTTCCAAAGGCTTGCCGAATACCCGCGCGATGCGGAAGGCGACCTCGAGGCTGGGTGAGTATTTCCCTTGCTCGATGGCGGCGATTGTCTGGCGGGTAACGCCCACCTTGTCACCCAGATCACCCTGCGTCATCTCCCCCGCCAAAAAGCGCAGTGTTTTGATGTCGTTGTCAAAGGGGAGTTTGGCCATGGCTCAATATCCCCTGCGATAATAATAAAGTTGTGCGCCGACACGGACGAGTTCTGCAATCACCGCCGTAGCGATCAGCAGGTTGAGTCGCCCTGCTGGGCTGATGTGATAGAATATGGCAAAGAGATTGGCCCAAACGCCCAATATCAGCGGATAGTAAGCCATATGCGTTCCCTTGAGATGGATGGTTTTCTCGCGTTCATCTTCTTTGAGATGCGCCTCCTTCGGGGTGCGAATGGCCAAAGCGGCTGCGGCAACCGACATCGATCCTATGATCGCAATCGTCACCGGTACGAGCATTCCGGCTGTTGCCACAATGCCGGCAGGTGTGTTCACAATTGACCAGGGATAGCTCAGGAAAAACCAGCCGAAGGAAAGTGAAAGACTGATAAAGGCGACCCAGTGGATTTTTTCGCGGAACGACATTGCAAACTCCATGTTATGTGATTCGCACTTTATGTTATATATACTTAACATTGAGTCAAATATTATTCACCTCATCGCCATTCGCGCTTTTGCCGCTGTGCTTTAGCGGCTAAGCGCCGGGCCATGTCCACGACGCCCAAAACGCTCACCCTGCCCGTTTCCACCAGCCGTGCGAATCCAACGCCGCAGCCGATGAAGCGCCTGACGGTGCCACGCATCCGGCAGCGCAAGGGCGGTGAGCCACTGGTCATGCTGACGGCCTATACCGTGCGCATGGCGCAGCTGATGGACCCGCATTGCGACATGCTGCTGGTTGGCGATTCGCTGGCGCAGGTGATCTATGGCCTGCCGCACACTGTGGCGGTGACGATGGAGATGATGGCGCTGCACGGCGCGGCGGTGGTGCGCGGCAGCTATCACGCCGCCGTCATCGTCGACATGCCTTTCGGTAGCTACGAAGCCTCCCCAGAGCTGGCATTCACCAATGCCTCGCGGCTTCTCAAGGAAACCGGGGCTGCTGGTGTGAAAGTTGAGGGCGGCAAGGTGATCGCGCCGACCATCGAATTCCTCACCGCGCGGGGCATTCCGGTGATGGGTCATGTCGGCCTGACCCCGCAGGCGGTGAACATCCTTGGCGGCTATGGCGTGCGCGGCAAGAGCGCCGCCGAAGCGCGCTCGATCGTCGAAGATGCCGAGGCAGTGGCAAAAGCAGGGGCGTTCGCGCTGGTTATCGAGGGCGTGATGGAACCCATCGCCATCGAGATTACCGAAAAAGTTGCCTGCCCGACAATCGGTATCGGGGCTTCGGCAAAATGCGACGGCCAGGTGTTGGTCGCCGAAGACATGCTGGGGCTGTTTGACCGCGTACCCAAATTCGTCAAACGTTTTGGTGCGATGCAGGATCATGTCGAAGACGCGGTCAAGAAATATGCCCAGGACGTTCGCTCCCGCACATTCCCGAGCGCCGATCAGCTATACCGGCCCGAATAGGCTGAACCTCCCTTCACGCTGGCCACCTTCGCACTCGAAACTCCGGCCATCCATGGCTAAGGACGCGACAAGTATAAGTTACAGGAGGCCATTTTG